>OOAA01001119.1_pt1 | contig 14741 bp, 16 predicted proteins | sample 1671671 | NCBI WGS metagenome assembly OOAA01 (sample SAMN06348180, study PRJEB24527) | human gut metagenome | biome: human gut; feature: ankylosing spondylitis patient; material: feces | host: Homo sapiens | place: China | collected 2015-10 | reverse complement strand
CTGATTTACAGGACAGTCCGGATGAGATTCCGGAACTTTACCGCATGATTTTATAGACGAGGTCATCGGAATAATCGCGGAAAAAGAGGGATATACCTTTTCGCGCAACGACGATATGGCTAACTTAAACCTCTTTGACGAGGACAGGAGACTCCTTTTGAACTCCGAGGAAAGCCTCAGCGCAAACGGGATAAAGAACGGCAGCAGACTGATTTTGGTGTAATTTTGTCCGTTTATCCGCTTAAAAATGCATTTCGTCGCATTTCGGTTTTTTTAATCGGGGGTTATGTTATGATTCAGTCAGCGAAGGGGGGAAGACAATGGTCGTAAATACCTCAAGACTTGAAGAAGGAGCTTCTGCCATTCACGCACAGAGCCTGAGAATAGCGCAGATAGGCGAGGAGCTTGAAAAAATCTCCGGCGAGCTTGATACCGGCGGAGGGATGGCCGCGATAAGGCTCAGGCTTCGGCGAACCTCGGAGAGGCTGGAAACGGATGCCCGAAAGGCAAACGTCCTTTCCGACCTGCTCGTCCGGGTTTCGGACAGATATGCTTGCACCGAGCAGAACATAGCGAACGCCGAAACGGAGATCTTTCCTGCGGCAAGCGCAAGAGAACAGCTTACGCAAGCGATAAGGAGCCTTCTGGAGGATAAGCAGACGCCCGAGCTCGAAAAAAACATAAAAAACAACCGGCAGCTTTTTGAAGCGGTCAAAAAATGGATAGAGACAGCCGGGATACAGCCGACGGTAATCGAAGAAAATTTCCCGATGTGGTTTAAGGAAACGATAAAACAGAGATTCGGCAAGGCAGACAATGGAGATGATGTGAAATGAAAATAAAAGTTAACAGCGCCACCCTTGCCTCGGAGGCAAGCGCGATATCGGATCTCGTTAAGGACGCGGAGAAAAAGCTCCAAACGATGTACACTCTGGTGCGCGAGCTTGACAGCAAGTGGGAGGGTCCGGCAAACGAGGGCTTTGTAAATTCGTTCGGCGCGGACTATGAGGAGTTTAAAGCAATCTGCAAGACGGTAGCCTCGCTTGCGTCGAACATGAAGAAAGCGGCGCGCGAATATGAGCGCTGCGAAAACGAAATCACAGACGGCATAAAGCGTCTGAACATCTGAAACGGAGGAGAGCAGCTATGGCAAACAATTCAATAGGCGCCTACACCCTGCGCGTCACCCCGGAAGAGGTTCAGGCCTGCGCGGCAGAGCTCTACGGCAAGGTCAGTGCGGTGCGCGGAATATTTGAAGAGATAGACTCAAGAATATCGGCCACCGCGAACTACTGGGAAAGCGACGCCGCAGACAAATATCGCGCGGAATATAAGGGCAGCGAGAAGAAAGTGACCGCGATGCTCTCCGCCATGTCCGAGCATGCAAAGGCACTGGATCTTATCGGTGCCGAATACACGAAGACCGAAAAAATAAATGTCAGCGAAGTGGCGGAAACTTTGCTCGGCAACGTGATCGAGTGAGGTGAGGCGTATGGCAACTTACAGCGAAATAAGAATCAACTACAACAACGCAAGGGCAAAAGCATCAAAGATAGAGGAACTTGCCGCGCAGCTTCGCGCGATAGCCAAGCAGGACCTCGAAGGCTCGTTGAATATGCTTTCAAACGAGTGGACGGGCGACAGTGCGTCGGCCTTTCGCAGCAAGGGAGAAGCGCTCAGCAAGGAGCTGCTTGAAACGGCAAAGCTCATGGAGAACACCGCAAGGGCGATAAGAAAGACCGCAAAGAACATATACGACGCCGAGCGGGCGGCAATCGATATTATCGAGGCGCGCAAGCAGCTCGGAGGAGGCTTCGGCGGAGGCAGCGGCGGAGGCTCCTGGTAACGCGAAGGCCGGCATAAGCTTTACAAAATGCCGAGAGGCATAAAATAAAATTAAAAAAACGGAGGAAATTATCATGGCAGAAATTCTTACAACATCAGCGCAGCTCAGAAGCAAGGCGGAGGAGCTCTCAAACATCAACGCAAAGTTCAAGCAGCAGGTCGATCAGCTCGAGAGCACCGAGACGGCGCTTGTCTCGATGTGGGAGGGCGATTCCAAGGAGGCGTTCCACGGCGCATTCAACAACGACAAGGTGCAGATGCACAACTTCTACAACGCGATTGCGCAGTATGTTTCGGCGCTCAACCAGATAGCGACGAACTATGACAACGCCGAAAAGGCAAACGTCGAGGTCGGCACAACCAGAACCTACAAGGGCTGATTACAAAGCTCAAAAACACTAAAATTAATATAATTTTCAGGAGGACAATATAATGGAAGGCATTCTTAAAGTAACACCGGAGAAACTCATTTCAACTTCACAGGAATTTTCGAGCAACGGAGACACGATCTCTTCTCTGACTCAGCAGATGATCGATATCGTAACGAGCCTTTCGAGCTTCTGGCAGGGCGATGCATCCTCGGCTTATTCCGCAAAGTTCAACCAGCTCAACGACGATATCCAGATGCTTGTAAAGATGGTCAAGGAGCATTCGACGGATCTTCAGACAATGGCGAGCAAGTTCACCTCAACCGAGAATCAGAATATTGATATCATTCAGAATCTCAGCGGAGATGTTATCGTCTGAGGAAATAAAACTAAAGTCAAAGTCTTGCAGAGCTTTTGCAGGGCTTTGATGTGTTTAAACAGAGATAAGAAAGTTTCGGGATTTTTTAATATGGTTGAATACAGCACGGTATCAAACACGGGAAACAGAGAGATAAACGAAGACTGCGTGAGAACGGCTGAAAAAGACGGCCGCTTCTGCTTCGTCATATGCGACGGACTCGGCGGCCACGGGCGGGGAGAGGAGGCCTCTCAGGTCGTTGCGGATCACCTTATGAAATGCTTCGACAAGTTCGGAGGTGAGCCGGATTTTCTTGAGAGAGCTCTCTTCAGCGCTCAGCAGACGCTTCTCTGCGAGCAGGAGGCGCGCAGGGCGGTGTTCGAGATGAAGACGACGGCGGTTATCCTTACGGTGTCCGAAAACTCGGCACGCTGGGGCTATGTGGGCGACTCGAGACTCTATATGTTCGGCGGCGGCAGACTCAAAACGCGAACCATCGACCACAGCGTTCCGCAGATGCTTGCGCTGGCGGGAGACATCAGGGAAAAGGAGATACGCTTTCACGCAGACCGAAACAAGCTCCTGCGCGTTATGGGAATAAAATGGGCGGACGATCAGTTTGTGATCTCGGATGTTCAGCCGCTGAAGAAGAAACAGGCCTTTCTTCTGTGCACGGACGGATTTTGGGAGCTGATTGACGAAAAAGCGATGACCAGGGCGCTGCGGCACAGTAAAACCGCGGAGGAGTGGCTCAACAGCATGACGGAGCAGGTAGAGGCCGCGGGCGCCGACCGCGACATGGACAATTTTTCGGCAATAGCGGTTTTTGCATGAAGGAATACGGAATGGTCAACGAAATGATTTTTGATTTTGCGGTAAGAAGTATTATAGGCACGCGAGAGGAACAGCAGGACTGTGTGGGAGTGACGGAGCTTTCCGACGGACTCCTCGGCATAGTCTGCGACGGAATGGGCGGAATGACAAAGGGCGCGCTTGCAAGCCAAACGGCGGTGCGCTGTCTTGCGGAGCTTTTTCCGATGAGACCGGACGGCGTCAGCGTTCCGGATTGGTTCCTTCATTGTGTTGATGTTATGGACGAAAGCGTATGCAAAATAAAGGATGAACACAATGACGGAGTGAATCCGGGAACAACGGTCGTTGCGGTGTATTTAAGCGGGGGAGAGCTCTATTGGCTCTCGGTCGGCGATTCGAGACTCTATATAATCCGGGGAGATGAAATCGTCGCCGCAACAAGGGATCACAATTTTTCGCTTTATGTCGAGGAGCGGCAAAGCCTCGGAACGGCCACCTCGGAGGAGATAGCCTCCATGGAAAAGCACGGCGAAGCGCTTATGAGCTATATCGGAATCGGCGGGATAGAGATGATGGATCTAAACCGGAATCCCTTTGCTCTTTGCGCGGGCGATAAGCTTTTGCTGACCAGTGACGGACTGTTCAGACTGCTCGACAACAGCGAAATATACGGCATAATCGAAAGAGAAGAAACGGTGCAGGAAGCGGCCGATGCGCTGATAGCGCAGGCAGAAACAAAAGCGGAGATAAGCGGAAGCGACAATGTCTCTTTTATATTAGTGAAAACGGAGGAAAAAAATGAAACCGGTAAGATGCAGTAAATGTAAGTTTTTCTATGACGAAGACAAGTATTCATCCTGCCCGCACTGTTCGGACGGCGCGGAGGCGGAGCACGCAGCTCCGGCGGCCCCCGCGGCTCCGGCTCCGGCGGAGCACAGGGAAAAGGCGGGATTTTCCTTTAAGCCCAGAAAAAAGGAGAAGCCCGCCCATAATAACGCGGCCCCCGAGGCTCCGCGTGCCGAGGCGGCACCGAGCCCGGAGCGCGATATCTTCTCAAACACAGGTGCGGCGGAAAGAGCGCACGCGGTCCCCGCGGCTCCGGCTCCGGCTCCGGCGGCGCCCGCAGCCCCCGCCCCGGCAAAGAGCCCGCTTAAAAGCGCTATTCAGAGCGCCGACTCAATGCCGAAAACGGTTGCGTATTACAATCTGCCGAGCGACAGCGAGCCGGTTGTCGGCTGGCTTGTCTGCATAAAGGGCGATTATCTCGGCGAGAGCTTCAATCTGAAATCCGGACGCAACAACATAGGCCGCGCCGGGAACATGGATATTGTGCTCGCCAAGGACGGCCGTGTTTCGCGCGACCGCCACGCGGCGGTGGTATACGAGCCCAACAAGCGTGAATTCCTTGTCCAGTCGGGCGAGAGCAGCGGGCTCACCTATTTAAACGGCGAGCTGCTCATGGGCTTTAAGCCCTTTGTGCAGGACGATAAGCTTACGGTCGGCGGCTGCGAGTTCCTGTTCAAGCCTCTTTGCGGTGCGGATTTCAGCTGGGATCAGTACATAAAATAACCGAGGAGAAGAACAGTTATGGAAAAGCTTTGCAACGGTTGTTTTAAAAAATACGATGATAAGTTCGACCTCTGCCCCTACTGCGGCTATTATCCGGGTGCGCCGGCGAAGGAGGCCTACCATCTCGCGCCGGGCACCGTCATAGGCGACAGATACCGCCTCGGAAACGTTATCGGCTTCGGCGGCTTCGGTATAACCTATAAGGCGTGGGATACTCAGCTCGACACGTTAGTCGCAATAAAGGAATACTATCCTGTCGGCGCGGTCAACAGAACCCCCGATTCGAGCAAGCTTATTTTCCTCTCCGACAGAGGCAGGCGCGAGTTTGAAATGGGTCTCGAACGGTTTATCGACGAGGCGCGGAACATGGCGCAGTTTAATTCGCATCCGAACATTGTCAACGTCTACGGGTACATAGAGGAGAACAACACCGCCTATATCGTCATGGAATATCTTGACGGCAGCACTCTCGGCGATTATATGAGAGAAAATGGCGAGAAGCTTGCGGTTGACAAAAGCGTAAAAATAGTTCTCGGCATTATCAACGCCCTCAAAGAGGCGCATAAGCACAATATAATCCACCGCGATATAAGCCCCGATAATATTTTTCTGTGCAACAACGGAGATATAAAGCTTATCGACTTCGGCGCGGCGAGATTTACCGCCGACAACACCGAGAATCTGACCATCATTCTCAAGCCCGGCTTCTCTCCGGCAGAGCAGTACGATAAGACCGGCAAGCAGGGTCCGTGGACGGATATATATGCGCTCGGCGCGACCATGTACTATATGATAACCGGCACTCAACCCGACGAGTCCACAAACAGAAAGATAAAAGATATTGTAAAAGATCCGATAGAGATAGATCCTTCTATCCCGCAAAACATCTCAAACGCCGTTATGCGAGCCATGGCGGTCGATCAGCACCTGCGTTTCCCGAATGTGAGTGAGTTTGAAAAAGCTCTCGTCGGCGAAATAAAGGTTGTGACCCCCGGAGTCTACAAAAAGCGCAAGAAGAGAAGACGCCGGATAGGTATATCCGTGGCGGCGGTGATAATTGCGCTGATAACGGCGGGATTTTCGTACGATCTTCATGTCAGAAAAAGCTCCGTCCAACTCGAGCCGGCGGAAATAACCGTGTGGTATATCAAGGGCGGGGATAAGGCGAAGGTCTATGAGGAGCTCAAGAGGCAGTTCTGCGAAGAAAACGAGGGCGTAACGGTTAATCTTGTCGGAATGGACGAGAACGAATACCGCTCGAAGCTGACCAAGGCACTCGAGGACGGAACCGCGCCGAACCTGTTCATAAGCTCGGGAATTGATGAAGGGCTGCTGAACGGACGGGTCTGCGAATTGGATTCGATTCTCCGAGAGGGCAGCAAGCTCTCGGTGGTAACGAAGTATTTTGTAAAGAGCATTGAAAACGACTGCCTTTTCCTGAAGGATTACAGCGACTACTTCCCCCAAAAGACCCGTATGCCGGTCAGCTTCAATGTTCCCATACTTCTGACAAACGATAACGAGACGCAGGTCGAGTCCGTCAACAGCATAGAAGATCTTCGTTCGATAGGCGGAGAGAAAAAAGTAGTAGTCAACTTCGACATAAAGGATCGCTTTATAGAAATGTTCGGCGAGGAGGGGCTTCAATACGTGGAGTTCGCCGACAAAGACCGACTCATCAGCGTCCTTTCGCCGGAGAAGTCGGGCGGCAGCTGCTACTATTTGACCGACACCTCGGAGTATGCGACTATTCAACAGGCCGCAAGCGCTGCCAACGATTTGGTGACAGGCATCGCTGTGACGCCGGGAAGGATTCCCGTCTCTGTTGCGCTCGAGTGGAGCGTAAGGGCTTCCGGCAGCGAGGCGGAGAACGCGGCGGCAAAAATGCTGCTTAAGCTGATGCTTGCAAACAAGGGACAGAGTATACTCTTCAACAACAGCAAAGAGGTCGGTCTGCCGATAGACAAAAACGCGCTGAAGACTTTGACCGGCGAGGATGCGCACGATATGCCGTATATCTATGAAAACAGGAGCGAGTACTATCTGTACAGCTAAAGCGGTTTATCCGATTATTCTGACCGTATGTCGGATTATGAGATTTTTCGAGATTAAAGCTGTAGTATAAAAGAAAGTTTTTTAGGTGGTGTTATTTATGAGCAACGATAAGACGGTTGCGATGTTCCCGGGAGAAGACGGGCACAGACGCGGCACGGAGAATTCTGACAAGCGCCGCTGTATGGGGTGCATGGAGCTCTACGACAAGAAATGGGAACTCTGCCCGCACTGCGGATATCCGGCGAACGCAACGGCGGACAGCCCTCTCCATATGTCCCCGGGTTCGGTTCTCAACGGACGTTACGAGGTAGGCAGGGTGCTGGGAAACGGCGGCTTCGGAGTTACATATATTGCGTGGGATCCCATTTTGCGCATAAAGGTGGCGATAAAGGAGTATCTCCCGAGTGAATTCTCCACCCGTGCCGAGGGACAGACTCGCGTAACGGTTTTCACGGGCGAAAAAGAGCGTCAGTTCAACGACGGAATGTCGAAGTTTATCGACGAGGCGAAGCGCCTTGCGAAATTCCAGAACGAGAGCGGAGTAGTCAAGATTTTTGACAGCTTCAAGGCAAACGGAACCGCATATATAGTCATGGAATATCTCGACGGCGAGACGCTTGCCGACAGACTCAAGAGAGAAAAGACCATACCGGCTGACGAGGCGATTCAGATAATGATGCCCGTCATAGAGTCTCTCAACCATGTCCATGAGGCGGGAATACTTCACCGTGATATCAGTCCGGACAATATATTCCTGACAAAGGACGGAAAGACCAAACTTATCGACTTCGGCGCGGCGCGCTTCGCAACAACGACCCACAGCCGCAGCCTTACCGTCATAATCAAGCCCGGCTACTCGGCGGAGGAGCAGTACCGCAGCCGCGGCGACCAGGGACCGCACACGGATGTCTATTCAGTCGGCGCGGTACTCTACAAGATGATAACCGGAGTCACCCCGCCCGATGCGCTTGAGCGCAGGGCGAGCTACGAGAAGAAGCACAAGGACATTCTTCAGCCGATAACGAAGTTCACGCAGGATATCACGCCTAACCAGGAGGCGGCTATCTACAACGCCATGAATGTCCGCATAGAGGACAGAACGGAAAACATGGTCACTCTCGCGGGCGAGCTGCTCTCGGAGGAGCCGGTCAAGCGCCGCAAGGGAACGATAAAGAAGATAGATATGCTGACCTGGCCGATATGGGCGAAGATAGGCGTGCCGACGGCGCTTGCGGCGATAGTCACGCTCTGCGTGCTGCTTGCGGTAGGCGTGATAGGCCCCAAGTCCGGACTTCTCGGCAACTACAATCTGCCCGACGGTCAGACGCGAGTTCCCAATATTCTCGGCATGACGCGCGAGAAAGCGGATAAGAAGCTCGAAAAGGCCGACCTCGGCAACGAGAATAACCGCACCGTTATCGGCGGAAAGATAGAGAGCGAAAAGTTCAAGAACAACACGATTCTTTCGCAGAACCCCGGAGCGGCGGACACGGTTTTAAAGGGAACAATAATCGAAATCGTTATCAGCGCGGGCAACGGCGAGGAATATGTGGTAGATGTTCTCAACTATTCCCAAGAGCTCGCAAAGAACGAGCTTGAGAATCTCGGATTCAAGGTCGAGATAAAAGAAAAGTACGACGACCTTGTCGCCCCCGGCGCCGTTATCGGACAGGATCCCGCCGCCGGAACCCAGCTCGAAAAGGGCTCAACGGTTGTTCTGACGGTCAGCAAGGGCAAAAAGGGAATAGACCAAAACAAGACGGTCACCGTTCCGAGCCTTACCGGCAAGATTTTCAGCGCCGCGCAGAAGGAGGCTTCGGAACAGGATCTCTACATAAAGATAGTCGATACCGTTTTCAGCAGCAAATATACAAAGGATCAGATAATCTCGCAGGATCCGCAGTCCGGCAGCCAAGTCAAGGCGGGCACGACGGTCAACGTTGTAGTCAGCCTCGGCATAGAGAGCGTCTACGTTCCCGATGTTCAGTACCGAAACGAGCAGGACGCCAGGAATATGCTCGGCGACAAGAACCTCAACGTGACAGTCCTCAATGAGGAGAGCCGCGACGTATCGCCCGGCTGTGTTATCAGACAGGAGCCCGCAGCGGGAACATCAGTACCCGCCGGAACGACTGTTACGGTATATGTGAGCAGCGGATTTACGGTCTCTGCCCCCTATGTCACGGGAATGGAGGAACAAGAGGCGCGCGAGGAGATAACCGCGGCAGGCCTTGTGCCGAACGTCTACTACGAGTCAAGCTCCACTGTCAACAGCGGATATGTTATCAGACAGACTCCCGCCGCAGGCACCTCCTGCAGCCAGAATGACACGGTGACAATTGTTGTCAGCAAGGGCGAAGAGTATGTTGAGCCCGAGTCTCCGACGCTTACGGGAATAAGGGTGGTGTCAAAGCCGAACAAGACGACCTACTATATCGGCGACAGCTTCGACAGCAGCGGACTCAGGGTTGAGGCGCAGTACAGCGACGGCACGACAAAGGATGTCACAAGCTCCTGCGACATAGACACGGACAGCTTTGATTCGAGATATGCGGGCAGCTGCTCGGTAAGGATCTCTTATTCCGACGGAAGAAGCTGCACAACGAGTCTCGCTCTGACGATAAAAGCGCCCTCGATATCGCTCAACAAGGGCAGTATCACCGTTTCCGACAAGGGCTCCGAGAGAATAACCGCGACGACTATGCCCTCGGGACAGAGCGTATCATGGTTGTCGGACGACGAGAGCACGGCAACCGTCTCGGACGGTACGGTCTACGGCGTCAGCGCGGGAACGACAACGATAAGAGCCGAGTTCGAGTACAACGGGAAAGCATATCAGAAGACCTGCACCGTATCCGTCACCCGCACGGAGCTTCCGAAATACACTGTTTCGGTAAAATGCGGCAGCGGAGTCAGCTCGGTTTCGGGCGGCGGCTCATATACCGCCGGAACGCAAGTTCAGGTAACGGCAAAGGCGAGGGACTACTACACCTTCTCCAATTGGAATTCCGACAACTACGAGGTGTCCGACAGCGGCAGCGCGAGCTACACCTTTACCATGCCCGAAAGCAATGTTACCCTGACTGCGTATGCAACGGAGAATGAGTGGTCTGACTCTATGCCGGACTATGAGCTGCCCGCAGGAGTACTGAACAGTTCGCAGTATGCATGCGAAGCAACCGGAGAATGGTACAAATATCAGACAAGGCAAAAAGAAGGCGGATATTATGAGCAAACGCCGTCCGGCTATCAAAAAGATTCATCCAAAAAGCAGCTTTCCAGACAGATAAATCCGGGAAAATGGCAAGTGGGATCGGAGAAAGCCTCCGATAGCATACAGGTAAAGAAACTGTATGTTGCACAACACTGGTGCAACGGAAGTAAGGTTTGGAACGCGGAAAAAAATCGCTATGAAGAGGCTTTTGCACCAACAAAAGGATACAAGTATTCAAAAGAAGGACCTCATTATATTTTTTCGGAAACGCCATTTAAGGCGAATAAATACTCTGACGAAACCGGGTACTATTATGTTACGGGCAAAGAGGATTGTGGATATGGCTGTCATTGCTATTATATAGTGAATAAAGAAAAACAGTCGTGTTATAGAACAGTTACTCCTGTTTACAAGTATTACTGTTATAAGTACACCGACTGGTCGAGTGAGACATTCACAACATCGAAGCCTTCAACAAGTGATACTTGTCGAATTACAAGCAGCGGTACGATATATCGCTACAGAAAACGCTGACTTTATTCGCATTTTCCCCGGGCGCACGGTGCAATTCACGCGCCGTGCCGCCCGATGAGTGCACTTCATTCCCACAAAGCGGCATTTCGTCAGTCGAGCCGTTTTTCTCCCGGACGCTGATGTATTATAAGGAAGAAGAAAACGAGAAGGAGAATTCAAATGGCGGATTTAGTCGTAAACACAAGCTTGCTCAACGACAGAGGAAGCGACTTTGAAAAAATATCAAAAAAAATATCAGCTATCGCCAACGAGACCGATAAGACGATAAAGAGTCTCAACTTCAGCGGACGGCTCACTGTCGCTTTCGACAGGAGCGGCCGAAACTTTAAGGCAACTATCAACACCTCTGCGAGCAACGCCAAGAAGCTCTCCGGGGCGCTGAAGAACGCGGCGAGGCTCTATGCGCAGACGGACAAGAATGTCGGCGACAAAAAATTCGGAGCGGCAAAGAAGAAAAAATCGGGCGCCCTCTCGCTTGATTTCGGAATCCTCGAAAAGGTCGGTATTATCGGCGGAGGTTACGGGGCGGTAAAAAAACTCTCAGACGGCGTGAAAAATGTGCAGGCGGGCAAATGGGCGCTCGGCGTTAAAGATATTATATCATCGGGAGAAACTCTGTTCAGCGCATTTAAGACTGCCAGAAAAGCGGACGAAGAACTGGCGCTGTATAAGTGGTTTAAACCATCCAAGAAGGATTACAACACTTTTTGGTGGAAAAATGCTTTAGGCTTCAGGGATTATTTTGATGTCAACGGTCTCGGTGCGGTCTCGAAAGCAAGCAAATTTACAACGCGATGGGCAGAAAATGCGAAGAAGGTCGCCGGGAAAGAGCTCAAAGCAAGCTCGTTGGCGGTAGGAGCACTTGTTTCCGGTATCTGCAACGGACTTTCCAACTATGATAAATATAAGAGCGGAAAGATTTCCGCAAACAAGGCGGTCAAAAAGACCATTGTGCAGACAACGCTTGATGTAGCGCTGGATGCGGGGCTGAAGATAGCAGTCGCCGCGGGAATGGTGGCTGCATTCGGCGGGGCGCCCGTTCTTGTCGTTGCCGCAGGTACGTTCCTTATAAAGAAAGGGCTGGATGTTGCAACCGAGTCGCTGTCCGGCGGAGAGTATGACGGCTTGACCGATTTTGCGTCCGATAAGATAGTGGACGGCTTCGACGCCGTTACTGACTTCTTCGTTAAGACGGAAAAGAAGAAATACAAGATGATGACTGACGTGCTTGTCAACTGCGGAAAAGAAGTTAAAAAAGGCGCCTCTGTAATCTGGGGCAAAAAAGCTGCATAAACAGGAGGAATAACAAATGAATGTCAAGGATTTACTGCCGATCGGAAGTGTCGTTGTGCTCAACGGCGGAGAAAAGAAGCTTATGATCTTCGGAATCAAACAGCTTGACGAAGAAAATGACGGCGTTGAATATGACTATGCCGGCGTGCCCTATCCCGAGGGAAACATCGGCACGGACGTGCAGTATGTATTCAATCACGACGATATAGCCGAGATCTATTTCAGAGGCTATGAGGACGAGGAGCATGAGGAATTCATCAAGCTTCTCAGCGAGTTCTACGAGAGAGTGGAAAACGGCGAAGAACTGTCCGAGATAAGCGGCGATATGCTTTGAGGACAATAAAATGAAAACACTTACAATAGGCAAGCTTGCGGCGATAATACTTTCCGTTGTGTTTTCCGTTACGGCGGTGGCGATAGCGGTTCCGGCAATCGTGGTTTCTGTGCGCGAATCCGCGAACACACAGCCCTCGGAGAGAAACAGCGAAACCCTGACCGACGGCGGCGAAGCTGCGGACGAGCCGTCAACGGCAGCTTCGGTCGAAACAACAAAGAAGTCGGAAACGAAAAAGCCCGCAAGCACATCTTCGGAATTCCTGACTGCGACCGACGCGGACTTTAAAGCGCTTGAAGCGCTGCTGAACAGCAACGATACCTTTATTTCGAATCACGACTGCACAAGCGCGGATGCAAGCAGGAAGGTTCTTTATAAAATCGCAGGGGTGTTCGGAGTATATAATAAATATTTTCCCGACGAAGCATCAAGTGCGAATCCGTACGATAATAATTATGTTCCGGATCCTTTAAACAAATATTCGCAGTTTGGATATGAGTCATTTTCGGCGGCAAAAGTGGATTACATCGCAAAGAATGTTTTCAACACGACGATAGCGCACGGCGATTACGAGTCGATCTATTATTATGACGGGCGTGTTTATGCGGAGTTTACTGCTGCGGGCAAGATCTACAGCGAGGAAGCGAAAATAAATTCAAAAACCCGCCTGAGCGACGGAAAATACAAGGTCAGTTTGACAATAACTATCACAGACTTTGGCGACGAAACCGGAAAAGACAGACCCTGCGAGATGATCGTTGCCCTGAAAAATGTGAACGGCAAGCGCCTGTGGTCGTTCTACAATGTGAAATACGATCCGATATCATAGCTTTTTAAAGGAGCGAAAAAAATGAACGAGAATATTTCTTCTCTGTATGAACAGCTCGGCCGCGTGGTCTTTGACAGCCTGCGCGAGCGGGACGAATCCGTTCCGGCGGAACAGTTCTTCGACGAACTGATGTTTTCTGCGATGAGTCTGTGCGTTGCAATAACCGATTGCATAAAAGAGGAAGAGGAAAACGCACAGCCCGCCGTCGCGGAGATTCCGGTGACGCGCATGATGGCGTTCACGGATGACGATGACGAGGACGAGAATGAGCCCTTGGCGCCGATACTCTTCTGCACAAACTGCGGCGCAAGGCTTGATGACGACTCGGTATTCTGCACAAAGTGCGGTCACAAGGTCGAATTTTAAAACGGGGGGACATACGGATGCTTTGCAAACAATGCGGCAGACCGGTAAAGGACGGCATACGCTTCTGCCCCTATTGCGGCTGCTTCCTCGCAGGCTCGGAGCCTCTTCCGAAATGTGCGCCTCCTAAGCCCGCGCAAAAAGCAGCGCCCGCACAGGCGGCAACAGCGAAGCCCGCCGCTAAAACGCCGCGGTCAACCACCAAAAGAAGCGACGGCAAACTTTTCGACGCGTTTTCGATTATAGGCATGGTTTTGATGAGCGTTGTCGTATTTTTCGGGAGATATCTGTTTATTTTTCAGACTGCAATGATCGACATAAGCGGCGAAACGATGTCCTACTGCAGTTTCGGCATATGGGGATATGTTTTTTCCGCGGGTTTCATCGCCGCGGTCGTTCTGGCTGCGTTTGGGGCGCGGGCTCTGCTGTCAAAAAGCGTGCTCATGCTCGGCGCGTCGATTTTAGCGCCGCAGGCGATTACATTTATAAGCGAAAGTATAATTTTGCTTATCAGAGCTCCGGGGAGGATTATCGGTTCTCCGACGGTTGCCTTGTCGTGCGTCGCTATGTTCTTGTGCGCCGCTGCGCTGACGGTTTGCGCGATTCTCAACAAGAGGCGGTGCAGCTGCAAGCTTGACCCGCGCGGACTGACGGAATATTACCTGTTCCTGTTCGTGCCGCTGTTAGGTGCGCTGTGGACGGTGCTGTCCTACGTTGTATATATACCGCAAGCGTCAGGCGCAATCACCTTTGCGGATCCCGTGCGATTCTATGACACGACGAAATTGATCGTTGCGATTTTGTCGGCGGCGGTTATGGTCGGCGGGGTTGTCATGCTTTTCCGCAGCAGCTTCGGCAAGGAGGGCTATATTTGCGGCGTCACGGTTGCGGCATATTCACTCGCTCGGATGATCATCTGTGTTATCTACCTGCTCATGGATCTCACCCGCATTATTGTTGACGGTTGGATGATGATAGACACACTTTGGATAATCTATATTGTGACTTTTGCCACGTCATTCTCTCTGACCCTTTCCGTTGCGATAGCGTCGGGAGAAGAGCTGAAAAAGAAAATAGAAAACATCGTTGAGGAAGCGACAGAAAAAGAAAAGAAAAACAAACAGAAGAAATAAACGGTAACCAAACGTGTTAATCAAAGTTTTCGG
>OOAA01001107.1_pt1 | contig 14811 bp, 9 predicted proteins | sample 1671671 | NCBI WGS metagenome assembly OOAA01 (sample SAMN06348180, study PRJEB24527) | human gut metagenome | biome: human gut; feature: ankylosing spondylitis patient; material: feces | host: Homo sapiens | place: China | collected 2015-10 | reverse complement strand
TTCATTAATTTTTTTCGTTAATGTTCATTCTCGTTAGGCAGATAAATTGCAGTTTTTCTTTCTCACTCTACCCAAAGGCGGAGGGTTTGGTCTTGTCCATTTGACAGTGTAACACGAAGAATGAGAAGTCCTGCGGGACAAGGCATGGTGAGCGCGTGAACGTAATCATACCGATCCGTCGACAACAGACGGCCTGTGACATCGTAAAGTGTGATTTGCTGAATGCGCTGATCTGATACTTCAGGAAGTGAGAGAGAAAGCACACGATGCGATACAGAGAGTTGGAGAGATGAGGTTTTCTTCTCGTTTGTAGGTGCAACTATGCTATTCACTACCGATGGCGTTCGTTGCAATACAAAACGATTGAGTACAACAGAGGAGCCTTTGAATGACAAAGGCTGCGTACACTGCAGAGGCTGCTGCACATTTACTTTTGTATCTATCAGTTGATAGTCTGATAGTTGCACACCACCTATGCTCTCAACCTCAAGGGTTAAAGAGTCGCAATCAGCAGCATATATGCCTAAAGGGATACGCTCCGTCTTTGTTGACACTTGGGCCACATCGAAGGGCTGCAGCGTCTCGTCTATACTAAATAATGATAGTTGGGGCTTGGCCTCAGCATCAAACAAGGTGGAAGAAGTTATATTGCTCTGAGTCGAATCTTCAAGCAATAAGGTAGAAGCTTTCGCACCATTGGGAGCAATGGCTGTTAAACGCAAGCCACGCACCTTGCTTTGCGTAGTCGTAGTGGTAGAGGCATTGCCCGAAAACATCTGGGGAGCGAACTGTAAAGTGCAATCGGTGGCAGCAGTCGATAGTTCTACAAAGAAGGCTTCTGCAGGGGCGATCGTGCTGGCTGCACCACACGTTATCAACTCTCCGTCAGCCTTTACGGCCGTGTTGACAGTATTGCCGTCATACGTCTTAACGGTTTTCACCGCTGGGTTGGCGGCTAAGAAAGCCGACACGTCGAGGTAACTTTGGAAGGGATTGCCCACTAAGAAGAACGGGGTCGCATCAGTGGCCGTAAGGTGAATGCTCAAAGGCGCATCGGTTGTCACGGCATGTGTGTAGACACTGCGCTGCTGCGTTTGTTCCACACCATTGATATAGCCCGTATATGTAGTGGTAAGGGGCGCAGTGTCTTGTGGTTCGTAAATGAAGCGTCCTACATGGTCGCGCACCAAGCCTGTTTCGCTCACATTCATGGGTTGACGGTCGAAGTCGTTGTAATAAGTATAAGCCGTATGCGACTTGGGCAAGCGAAAACGGAATACAGTATTATCCGACAAAGAGTCGTTGTCCACCCAGAGCGAGAAACCCTCGCCCAGCGTGTAGTTGTGCGCCAAGTGATTGAAGTGGTGACTCCAATGTGCCTCATCGACGCTGATGTCAGTAATTATCCCATCGGCCAAGCGTCCTACGGCCGTTTTATCCCAAAGGCGCTGATAGACGATCGGATTGAAACGATTCTGGGGTGACGTCTCGTCATTCAATTCGGTAAAGTAATCGGCCGTATGTACGCCCTTCATGCTACGCGGCACGAAGTAATCACCCGAGTAAGTATTCTGCAGCGTAGCAGAGAGCAAATAATAACGATTGGGCACAAACGAGTGTTCTATCCACGCTTGGTGATAATTGAGCAAGGACGTACCTGCCACACCTGCCTCAGGGGCGAAATGAATGTTATTACAACAGTATTCGTCTACGTTGTCGGCCGTGATAGATTCCTCTAACACAGGGTAACGCGCAGCTTGCGAAGGGAGAATGACATCGGTACAGCAATAGGGCGAACCCTCTGTCCAATTGTTCCACTCATTCCAATCGCTGCTATTGGCATCGCGTCGCCACGTGGTCACGTTGGGCGAAACGGTGTAAGGCGCATTATTGAGCAAGTTGCCACTGGCGTCGTAGAACAACATGGAGTAACGCCCCACCGTCTTCATCGTATAGCTGCGACTAAACGATCCATTCGTTTCTGAGGTGAAACGATCATCAATGTCTTGTTCCTTCATCACGATACGATAGTCAGTAGCTGAAGTGCCAACACCGCTTATCGTAAGCTTTCCGTTTTGACAGACGCGATTTAATTGTATGTCCTTAATCGTTGAGTTACACGACTCGGTGTCTTTACAGTCGGGTATGCCGTCGTTGTCTATGTCGCCACGAATAAAGATGCCATAGAACTTTTGTATGTCAAGTGCCGAAACGACTCCTGCTATCGTGAGTCGTACTTCGTCATACAATTCCTTGGGTTGCATGAGTAAGAGGTTCTTCTCGCCATAGCCCGCCACATTGGCACCTATCACATTCCAATCAGTAAACTTATCACCTGTCTTTTCGCCCTTATAATAAGTCTCAACGGTGAGCCAACCACCTACGGATGCACCTAAGGCATAGGTCTTTTGGTCGACCACAATGCCTAACTGATGACGAAAGTCGAGCGTGCGCCCCATGTTGACAGCGATAACAGAGCCGCCTCCTACGTCCGCCGAACTGACAATGGTCATGGCCGTTTGGAGATTACCGTCAACGAAGCAACTCAAGTTGTCGTCAACTCCCGCCACACGCACGGCACCTGCCATTTGACAAGCATTGGCATTGATTGTAGTACCCGTCGTATCGCTCAACACCACAGCGCCACAACTCAAGGCATTGGCACAAGGGGAGTTAACGTCTTCAAGGAAGGCATAATACAGCTTGAGTTTTGAAAGTCCTAAATCCAACACGCCTGACTTCCACAGTACGACTTGATTGAACTTAATCGTTTTGGAATCTTTGTCTATCGGTTCGACACGAATACTAAAGCGAACCTTTTGCATCTTTGAACTGGTGCCGATACCGGCCGCAACAGCATTGCTCTCGGTGATAACATGGCGATAAACTTCCTTACCACCGTTGTAGCATCGTATTTGGAAAAACTCTAACACTTTGGCATCTATCACCTCGTTGTCACTCTCTACGACAAAGCCCACATTCACGGCTTGCTGCCCTTCTTTATCACCATCAAACATCAAGCCGTCTGTGCGTTTCACACCAGCTATGGCCAAGTTGTTGGCCACACCTAAACCGCCCACATACGTTGCATAATTGCCATAATCCTTATCAAGTAGGTTCTGTCCATTCTCAAGGTTTGATATAGAGATGAGCGCTCCCGTTCCGTCGGGAATGTCCTTGTCCATTAATTCATACGTACCTTGCGCCGCCTCATCAGGATTGACAAAGTCCGTTCCGCAGTGCTCCGTCTTATCGGAATTGAACCCCGTACCGACTGATAGCGTGACGAAGTCGTAACACCCATCGGCTGCGGTGGCACGGAAGGTATATTCACCCGATTTGTTCATGCCCGTTACGTAGCCAGAAGGGGTAACTTTAGCTGAAGCATCTTTAGATTGGAGTTCGAGTGTCCACTTTACCGATAGCGAAGGATTGGAGTGGAGTTGGAAGGAGGTTTGCGTGTCACACACATTCGTATCGGGGGTAGGACGAATGTCGCAATGGTGGTCAACATCGGGTTTTTCCTTTACAAAACCATAGTATACCAACATACCACCCAAGTCCACTTTCAGTCCGCCATAAAAGGCTATGCGCGCACCTGAGAAGTCTTGGTTGGCCAAAATCGAAACGGTGCCGTCACCGCCTGAGGCTATTCCGAGTCCGAGCACACCTGCTGAGAGCGTTTCGGTCTGTATCTTCTTGCCGTCGCGGTTATAAAGCTCTATGTTGATAGCCGAACCGAGAGTGAGGTCCAATACTGCCGCATTTTTATACTTAAAGCCCACTTCCGACCCTGCACGAAACACTTCCTGTCCCGTGTCGTGTTCACCACCAGGAGCTGTCTGTATCTTCACACCTCCCATATAGGCCAAGCCTACGATTGGAGTAAGTGCAGCACCATTCGTCAAGTCATCGTCTACCAACTTTTTTATTTCACTGCTTACTAAAGGGAAGGGAATACCCAACAAAACGGGGTTCTCGCCCGAAGCTTTCTTGATATAGGCCCCTGGGGCAGGCGTATTCTCAGCCTCGCCATAGGCTTTCACACCATTTTCAGTCAGATAGGTATTATTCTCTTTGCCCACAAAGGCATACTTTATTTTAAGTGCTGTACCCAAGTCGAGGTTGACACCGCCTGAGGGTTGCAGACATACTTCGTCAAATATCTCCTTTGCTTTAGCCGTCAGGCAGATGCAAGCATCGTCAGAGCCAGGCACTTTGATCAGCGTCAAACTCACGCCTCCGGCATTCTGACCTTCCTCTACGGGCACTGTGCTACCCAACTTGCCGTCGCGATAGAACACCAAACTCATCGCTTTCACTACATCGAGTGACAACACACTGCTTCCCGACGAGGCCACAATACAGAAACCGGCCTCTGTACCCTCGCCATAATAATTGTTTTTATCGCGCACGCTCACAATCGGATTGACCGTTACGCCAACTTTGAGCACAGCGGGGAAGGTGGCATAATCGGTCAAGTCCTCATTCGTCACGTTGCCCAAACTATCGGCCCAAGTAGCTACACCGACTGCACTTACCAACTTGTTAACGTAGCACCCCCGACCGACTAAAGCTCGTCGATTGGTCAAGTAGCGCCAATTCTTCACCGTGGGTTGATTTTCATTCGCATCGCGGTCGTACCAAATGGTACGACGACCGTCTAATTGTCCGTCGGCCGTGGGCGTATCGTCTGCTCGAGTGGGAAGGGCGAACAATAGTTGGAGGATACATATATAGAGAAGAGATAAACAAATGCGTTTCATGATGATACTTATAACTGCGATTCTAACTCCGTCTTTGAGGTGAGTGTGGAGAGGTTACCCTTAAACTGGTAGCGTTGATTGCGACGCAAATAGAACGTATTGTCTACCACGTCGGGCGAGATAATGCCTGTACCCGTCTCGGCCGATGATAGTTCGCTCACTTCGATGGGATAATTGTGGGCATAACGTAATAAAAGACCATTGCGTATAAACGTGCGAATGGCCAATTTTGTGGCGGTTGGCAAAAGCCAAGCGGTAAGGGTGACAGTGCTGCCCACGCTGAGTCCAGTATTGACAAAGCCTACCAAGGTGTAAGTGCCTTTTCTCATTGTAGTGTGAATGGGATTGAAAGGCTGAAGAAAGTCGTCGTAGGTTGATAGTTTTACCGAAGTACGCGTTTCGTTGGCCAAGAGTCCTATCCATTGCAACGTACCTATTTTGTTTAGCTTATCAATCTTGAGCGTAAGTTGCACCTTTGCCATACCCCGATAAAGCACACCTGACAAGGGGTAGGTAGAACTGATGCTATCTGCAGCATTCTTTTCGTGAAAGTGTATCACTTTATTTCCATTAACGGAGGTACATTGACCATAAAACAATTGAGGAGCGTAACACAACTGACCGCTCAAGGAACGGGTGTTGTGTATTGCAGTATTGTGTTCTGTAGTTTTGTCTGTTCCATTTCGGAACTCAGTCCAAGAGTCATGGGCCACGTGCGTAAGGTCTGCTTCAAATTGATCTAATGTAGTATGAGCTGCGAGGTTAAGCGTAAACAGGTTTTCTTCGCCCACATCGGCCAGCAGTTGATTGGAAAAGGGGAGGCTGCGCGTCAAACTATAGGCTAAGGCTACGACCCGATAGGCATAACCTTTCATTTTCTTCAGCTTACCATGGGCCGTGAGTCGATGATCCGAAGTAGTGACACGACTGCACGTGACGGTTTGATCGTTAGTAGGGTCATAGACAAAGTCGGAGTCAGCATAGCCGTCGTCACTGTGATAGGACACATCTTCTTGTGTCTCTTTACAACGAAAGGCTATTATGCGTACCGTGTTGGTTTGTTCCGTCTCTGCTTCACCATCTATAGTGGGATGCATCGGGTCGGTACTCCCCGGTGGTGCAGAACGAGTCGCACGTTGTCCAAAAGTCAAGGTGATAGGTACTGTCGTTGCCTCATCAGCAGTCGCTGGCTGTAGTTCATCGTCCGAGCAGGCCGTCCATAATAGGCAGGACAATAGATATATAATGGTACGAAGTTTCATAATTTTCTAATCATAGTTTATAATCACAACAAAAGAAGGCAACCATTCGCACATTTGCACATTAACCCAAGGCGACCATTCGCACATTTGCACATTCGCACATTTGCACATTAAAAAATCTCATACTCATGGTCTTTCTCAAAATTAGGTTCAACCTCTATCACTATATCGCCTTCGGCCTCACCCAAACTTACGGGTTCGTTCTCCTGTTTATTGAGTACCCCAATCGTATAGAAGCAATTTGCGCGAAGCGGATAGACATAGCTGCGCGCCTTCGCCGTACCCAAAGCCACGTTATAGGTCTTATACAAAGTCGTTCCCTTATAGGCCTTGAGTTGTAAGGTGTGACTATCGGTTGCAGTCGGAGCCTCAATCGGCAGTAAGTAGCAAGCGGACAATACGCTGCCCACTTGTTTGGTCAAGTGTGTGCCCGATATAGTTGCGCCTTTTAGGGTCGCATCTGTGACGGGGAGGTCGAGCAGGCAGGTAGAGTTGGGCAAGAACTGTGTGCCGTGGTCGGCATAAGTGCCGTCCGAGGTGTCAGGCTGCTTTACGAGAGGAACGTCCGTGTGTTGATTGGAATAGAGGTGGAGTTGGAGGTCGGTCACGTCGGTGGGAATGTCGGTGACGTACACTTGTACGCCCACCACGCGTCGATAGAGTTCGATTGTCACGGCATTGTTGCTCGTAGGATCAACTTGTAAGGTGGCCGTTCCAGCAAAGAGTTCGGCATGTGATAAGTCAGTGGCCGTCCGTTCCATAGCTAACCGCGCCACGGCATTGCCTAAAGTCGTGCCTATAGTGACGGCATCGGGCAGACCATAAGCATAGGCTGCACCCTCGGTCGTATTAGTAGGGTCGTCATCTAAACCTACAGCTAAGAAGGTGTAAGTAGTTGATCCGTCAGGACTAAATTCACTAAGCGGCAAGGCATAGGCCTGTTCGGCCGTAGCTCCTACGGGCTGCGTCCACTGTACGTTGCGGCTCACGATGCAAGGCGCATCGGCTGATGTTCCTTTAAATATATAGAGCTGCACATAGCTGACATGCTGCACATTGTCCGATGAGAGCAACGTGGTGCGCATGCCATGCTGTACAGCAGTGGTTTCAAAACGAAGGGTTAGTTGTGGTGCACAATCTATCACGGGGGCGCTTTCTTCCGCACAACCCATCAACAATACAAGGCAACACATACTAACAGCAAAAAGCAAATGCTTCAGCATAAGATTGTTTATATGTCATTCGTAGCGTTTGATACGCTATCTAAAAAAGCAAAAAAGGCTGTGCTGTGCCACAAAAGTGAGTGTTTGTGCACGACACAGCCTTTTATATTGTACTTGGGGATTATGAACTCAATAATAATAACTGAACAAGTATAATGTCATTCTCCCCAAGTTAAAAGAGTTCGCGATTAGTCACCAATTGTCATGCGGTTGATTACCTCCCAGTTATCGTTCACACGGAGGATAATGCTTTGTGCCTTATCAAGTGGCTCGGGTTCGTTAGGATTAGTACCTGGATGACTGTCCTTGTTGTCCATCTTCTTACCGAGGGTGTACATATGGTTACGGAAGAAGCTGAAATTTTGTTCCGTTTCGGTTACGGATAATGCTGTTCCCTCTACGTTTTGACCAGCAAGTTGGGGAGTAGCCATTTTTACCGGCCATGCCTTAAGAATCTCGCCACTTACATCGAGCAACTGCAACTCGAGGGTAGCTGCATCAGTAGCAGCGAAAGGTATAGCGAAGCCACCAGCGAAAATAGTACCCTCTTGGTCAGTCAAGTAGTCCTTATTTTTCAATACATTCTTCCAACCACCGTCCTTCTCATCAAGGATACCATCATTGTTCTTATCGCCTTCAGTAAACCAATCGGTTACCTTGATATTGTAAACGGTATAGGCATCGTTTTCTGCACTACCTTTGAACTTTGCGTCCTTAGTAGTTGCGGCCTCTGAACCATTGACTACGTACATGATATGGTCGTTCGTCGTAGTAAAGTTTGAGTTGAAGTTGCCATAAGTCAACTTCATATTCTTGCTACGTGCTACCAAACGTACATTGGTAACTTGCTTGTTACCTACCTTAAATGGGATAGAAGTGAAGTAACCATAGTAACCTGCTACTTGACGATGAAGCGTTACGCTGGTGTTAATAGCTGCATGGTCTACATCCAAATTAATGCTTGACTCACCTGCAAATGCCTCTTGAGCTGCATTGCCGTCAGCTACTTCGGCGGAGAAGTTGCCAGCAGCTACTTCCCCCTTTTTTGCATCAACAATGGTGTTAGTCTTGAAGTCGGTTGCGGTGTAACCTACGGCAGTGATGGTGTATTCACCTGCATTCAAACGATCAGCACCTTCAAGTTTCAACGTACACTCACAGCCGTGACCATTGTCCGTATAAGGTTTTGACACTGTGTTCCATTTTGAAATGTCCCCTTTATAAACTACTGCGTTCGTTTTCTTATTGCGAATAACTACGGTTACGCTTTCAATTTTCTGACCAGGCTCTTCGCTATTCAGGTCACGACCACGCGTTGCCTTGTCACCTGTGCTGGCTACAGCAATCTGAATCGTTTGTACGTCGTTGTCGGCAGGAGATACAATGTCGTCACTGCTACAAGCTGCCAATGACATCATACCTGCCAAGGCAGCAACACTCATGAAAGACTTTTTCATAATGTTACGTGTTTAAAGGGTAAGCGTGAGGAGTAAACCCGACAGAAAGGGATTACACAAGCACTTTTTTTGAGCCAAGGTCATTGCTCTTCAGGTTTGCCCAAGGTTATTATTTATGTTAGTTTGTTTCTAATCATTCGGTTTCCTGTTTTGAGGTTATGAGATTATAAAGTTATACCACGTTAATGTTAATCATCAACTCAACTAACCTTATAACCTTAAAACGCAGAACTGAGGGGGGCCTAAGTATGGTAATCTCTAAAGTTACTATTTGTGATTACCCTGTTTTACACACCCCTATTATAGAGTGCTACTCAATCACGATATTATTAATCACCTCCCAATCATCATTGACGCGCACGTAGATGTCGTAATCTTGTTTTTCGACAACGTAGACGTAGCGCAAGGCGGTAATTGTGTTACGATAGAGTGTGGTAATGACGGGACGCGGTGTGAGTTGCGGAATTTCATTGCCTTGTTTGTCATAAATGCGTATAGTGACCGTTGTCTTGTCCTTCGCCACACTGGGTGGCAATACGGTATAAGTGGTTACGCCCGTGTATGACGAGAAACGGCTACGGTTGCCTGTTTGCATCTCGCCGTCGTATGCAAAATTTTTGTCACACTCTTCATAGAGTCCCGTCTCCTTCTTCTGCGACGACGAGGCTTCCCATGCTTCGGGAAGTCCTTCTATACTGATGTCGAGTTTGCTCTTTATACGCCGCAAGAGCAAAGTGTGGTCGGCATGACGTGCATCATAGGTCAAAGTGTCGTGTACCAAGTAGGGATCTTCCGCAGGATCGTCAAGATTGGTCAGTTCAGGAAATTCTAATCCTTCGGGCATCCCCCCCCACACACTCACCACATAACGACCAAAGGGTAACGTGTCGGGCAGGGAAATGTCATCGCGTTGGCGGTCGGTGGGAGCAACAAGATAAGCAGCTCGCTCGGCCACGACTTGTCCCGTTTCGGCATTGCTCACGCACCACGAAAGGGTGCTAACATACGTTGACAGAGGGCCATTGGTTGGTCGCAACGACTCGGTAGCGAATACGGCAGCATTGGAGTAGTTATAGTCTTCTACGCCTACGTGGAGCGTCAAGGCTGGACATGCAGGCAAGTCGTCATATACGCACGCCGTGAGTAGCAGCAAAGAACTAATGAGACTGAGCGCAATGGTAAAAAAAAGTTTCATGTATGCGCTTGATTGGTTCAATACATATATACAATTGTACGAGTTACGCCTCCCCCGTCAACGACTCTCGAAAAGGGTACAATGGGGCTGAACTCAAAGCGCACGCTTCAAATTCTTACAACGTCTTAACTCGTTTAACTGAGCGAAAAATTCAAGATGAAAAAATCAAACCTGTGTAGGAAGTACTTTCTTTATATCGGTGTCTTGACTTCCCAACGGTTTGAGCAGAAGAAAACGTAAAGTAGAAGTAAGCTTACGCCAAAGGTACGTCTACCTATACATGGCGTAGAGCAAAAGATTTACCAAATGTTTTGGTCTACATGAGGTGTTGCGTGATTATATACAATACGCGTATATCGTATGTTACGTTTAGTTTTAGTTGAACGCGTATGTGTGTAACCATTCGCTTTACACCTCAAAATTTAATCGTCAAGTGGCCTTTCGGCCTTAATTCGTTTGCGAATTTAATGAATTCCTTAAATTACCCCCCCCCTGTAAGATTAATAAACATTAAACAAGGTAATATTAACCACTTTTCAGGAAAGAAGTGACAATAAAAAGGGATATTAGTGTGTGTGGGAGTGGGGAAAGGGGGAAGGAAAGAGGCTTTCAAATCGCAGTTTAACGTCTCTAATTCCCCCAAAAAAGCGTGCCTTATTGCTCATACAGAACAATAAAGCACGCATTATATATATATGGGTGGTTCTAAAAATTCTGTTTTTAGAGTTCTGCTATTCTGAAATGTGATTTGTACGCTCTCGAAAGTGTCTTTTTGAAAGTTTGTTCGGTCACATAGCCCGCTATGCTCCCTCACAAACTTTCAAAAATACACTTCCGATAGCGCACAAATCCCTATTTCAGAATTATTAGAACCACCCATATGTGTGTTGAGAATTAGAAAATTACTTCAACACGCCTAATTCCTTACCTACCTTAATGAAGGCTGCAATACACTTGTCGAGGTGTTCACGCTCGTGACCAGCTGAGATCTGTACACGAATACGAGCTTGATCCTTCGGCACTACGGGATAATAGAAGCCTGTTACGTAAATGCCTTCTTCTTGCAACTTAGCAGCGTAAACTTGTGACAACTTAGCATCGTAGAGCATAACAGCGCAAATGGCACTCTGAGTAGGTTTGATGTCGAAACCTGCAGCCAACATCTTGTCGCGGAAGTAGTTAACGTTCTCAACCAACTTGTCGTGAATAGCATTGCTCTCGTCGAGTATCTTGAACGTTTCGAGCGCGGCACCTACAATAGCAGGAGCTACTGAGTTAGAGAAGAGGTAAGGACGTGAGCGCTGACGCAACATGTCGATAATCTCCTTACGACCGGTAGTGAAACCACCCATAGCGCCACCAAAGGCCTTACCAAGTGTGCCAGTGTAGATATCGACACGACCATAAGTATTGAAGAACTCACTCACACCACGACCCGTAGGACCTACAACGCCTGCTGAGTGGCTTTCGTCTACCATAACGAGGGCATCGTACTTCTCAGCTAAGTCGCAAATCTTGTCAATCGGAGCTACGTTGCCGTCCATTGAGAATACACCGTCAGTTACGATGATGCGGAAACGTTGCTCTTGAGCTGCCTGAAGTTGACGTTCGAGGTCCTCCATATCAGCATTAGCATAACGATAACGCTTTGCCTTGCAGAGACGTACACCGTCGATGATTGAAGCGTGATTTAAGGCATCAGAGATGATTGCATCGTCAGCAGTCAAAAGGGGCTCAAACACACCACCATTCGCATCGAAGCAAGCAGCATATAAAATAGTATCCTCAGTCTTGAAGAATTTAGAAATAGCCTGCTCCAATTCCTTGTGTACATCTTGCGTACCGCAGATAAAGCGAACGCTTGACATACCATAGCCGCGACGGTCCATCATGTCCTTTGCAGCTTGAATCAAGCGAGGATTGTTTGAAAGGCCCAAGTAGTTGTTAGCGCAGAAGTTCAACACTTCTTGGCCCTTTACTTGAATAGCAGCCTGCTGAGGGCCTTCAATCAAACGTTCCTCCTTATAGAGGCCTGCTTCTTTAATATTATTCAGCTCTTGCTGAAGATGTTCTTGAAATTTACCGTACATTGTGTGTATGATTTATAATAAGGTTACTTGTCTAAAAATTAGGACAATGCAAAGGAACAGATTTTTTTTGAAAAATAACAGTGTACAAGTTATAAATATCAAAAAAAGATTGCACCTTTGCAACGCATTTTGACGACTGCGCTAAACAAGAACTTTCGTAGCCTGTCAATAAATGTATCAAACGAAACATCTAACAAATACGTGCCAACTTCTTCAAGACCTTATATATAAGGACTAACTTACTTGTTAACTCGTTAACTCGTTAACTCGTTAACTTGTTAACTCATTAACTTGTTAACTCGTCAACTAAAAGAAAGCACGTACAAACCCCTTTTCATACACACGATGAAGAATATTTTGGTGATTGGTGCTACAGGACAGATTGGTTCTGAGCTTACCATGAAGTTGCGCGGCATTTACGGCAACGATCACGTAGTTTGTGGTTACATTCCCAGCGCTGCCCCTCAAGGAGCATTGGCTGAGAGTGGTCCCGCCGAGATTTGCGATGTTACCAACGGTGAACAAATCGCTGAAGTGGTATTGAAGCATAAGGTTGACGCTATCTACAACCTTGCCGCCTTGTTGAGCGTAGTGGCTGAAGGCCGTCCGCAGTTGGCATGGAAGATTGGTATTGACGGACTTTGGAACGTGCTCGAAGTAGCTCGTGAACACGGATGCTCTGTATTCACCCCCAGCTCTATCGGTTCGTTTGGTCCTGAGACGCCTCCCGACAATGTACCTCAAGATACGATTCAACGTCCACGTACTATCTATGGCGTATCAAAGGTTACTACCGAATTACTCTCTGACTACTACTACCGCAAGTATGGTGTCGACACACGTGCCGTACGTTTCCCTGGATTGATCTCATACGTTACACTCCCTGGCGGTGGCACTACCGACTACGCATGCGACATTTACTACTCTGCCGTTCGTGGTGAAAAGTTCATTTGTCCAATTGCTAAGGGCACTTACATGGACATGATGTACATGCCTGATGCTCTTCGCGCTGCCGTAGAATTGATGGAGGCTGACCCTTCTCGCCTTATCCACCGCAACGCCTTCAACATCGCTGCCATGAGCTTCGACCCCGAAGGCGTACTCGCTGCCATTCGCAAGTACAAGCCTAACTTCGAAATGGAGTATCAGGTTGACCCCTTGAAGCAAACCAACGCTGACTCTTGGCCTAACAGCCTCGACGACATCTGCGCTCGCCAAGAGTGGGATTGGAAACCTGAATACGACCTCGACCGCATGACGGTGGATATGTTGCAAAAGTTGGAAGAGAAACTGAAATAAACACCAACTCCGCTAAACGCATCAACGCGAATGTTCGCCAACGCGAACGTTCGCGTTTTTTTGAAAACGCTGACGAGACATTAATGGGTGGTTCTAATAATTCTGAAATAGGGATTTGTGCGCTATCGGAAGTGTATTTTTGAAAGTTTGTGAGGGAGCATAGCGGGCTATGTGACCGAACAAACTTTCAAAAAGACACTTTCGAGAGCGTACAAATCACATTTCAGAATAGCAGAACGCTAAAAACAGAATTTTTAGAACCACCCTAATATCTTCCCATTACGTTTGGCTTTAAGCATTAACGTCTCATTCATCGTCCGTTTATCTCTTCTTTAATCTATCCGTTAATCTTCTCGCTTATGATATCGACTGAAACGCTAACGCACAATGCTATTGACGTTTTGAAAGCGTTGATACGTATTCCCTCTATTAGTCGTGATGAGGAGGCCGCAGCCGACTTTATATTCAACTACCTTACAGCACAAGGCGCAAACCCCAAGCGCCACCACAACAACGTGTGGTGCGAACAACCAGTGCCAAAAGGCAACCACCCTACCCTACTGCTCAATGCACACATTGACACGGTAAAGCCTGCTGCTTCATGGGTACACGACCCTTTCACGCCTACCATTGAGGACTACCGCCTTTATGGACTCGGCAGCAACGACTGTGGCGGCGGTTTGGTAACGCTAATGCAAGTGTTTTTGGCCTTAAAGGACGACGCTACACTCCCCTATCACCTCATCTTTCTGGCCTCCGCCGAAGAGGAAGTATCGGGCAAGAACGGCATAGAGTCTGTACTTCCCTTATTGCCTCCCATCGATGTAGCTATCGTGGGCGAGCCGACTGGCATGCAACCTGCCGTAGCCGAGAAGGGACTTATGGTTCTTGACTGCACTACGCACGGCCGTTCGGGCCACGCAGCACGTAACGAAGGAGTGAATGCCATTTATAAAGCCCTACCTTGCATCGAATGGTTCCGCACCTATCAGTTCGAGCAACAGACAGACTTATTAGGTCCAGTCAAGATGTCCGTTACCATGGTGAATGCTGGCACACAGCACAATGTTGTGCCCGACACGTGTCAGTTTGTAGTCGACGTGCGCGCCAACGAATGTTACACCAACGAAGAGCTTTTAAGCATTATCCGTCAACACCTACCCGACTGCGACATCCTGCCTCGTTCTACACGCTTGCACTCCTCACGCATCGACATCAGCCACCCCATAGTACAAGCCGCCATTGCCGAAGGTCGAACTCCCTTCGGTTCGCCCACGCTAAGTGATCAAGCCCTCATGCGCTTCCCCTCATTCAAAATGGGCCCAGGTGACTCTGCCCGCTCTCACACTGCCGAAGAGTTCATCACCCTCAGCGAAATACGTGAGGCTACAGAAATGTACATTAAAATAATAAACTGCAATTAGGCAGATAAATTGTAAAACAGTTATGCGCCACGAACGCAAACTAACCTGGGGGCGACGCGTCCCCGCGTCGGCATTTGTTAGTCAAGGCTCGATGC
>OOAA01001103.1_pt1 | contig 14846 bp, 12 predicted proteins | sample 1671671 | NCBI WGS metagenome assembly OOAA01 (sample SAMN06348180, study PRJEB24527) | human gut metagenome | biome: human gut; feature: ankylosing spondylitis patient; material: feces | host: Homo sapiens | place: China | collected 2015-10 | reverse complement strand
CAAAATATCAGGAACGGCCGCTGCGGCAGGATTTCTGCGATAAAAACGATCATGACGGTTCCGTACACCGCTGCATCCATGCGGTATGCCATCTGATCGAGGATCATGCGGAGACTGCGAAGCTGCCCCTGCGTTTTGCAGCCAACAAAGCCATTGAAGGAGACCACCTGATCCTGGAGAAGTTGCAGCTGGATGAAAATGAAAAAGAAATGCTGGAGCATATTGTCTGTCAGATGGAGGCGGAGCGTGGCGTGGACAGAAGTGCAGCCATTGCCGATATGCGTTTTGATTTTATCGAGAGATTATGTGAGCAGACAGTAGTAAAACCCAAAGAAAGTAAGGAACGGATCCGCAGTGAGAAGATTGACCGGATCCTCACCGGAAAATATACGGCAATTCCCTGTTTTATCCTGATCATGGTGCTGGTATTCTATCTGACTTTCAATGTCATCGGAGCATGGCTCCAGGGACTGCTGGAACTGGGAATCGGAAAATTGACGGAGATCACTGATGCAGCATTGACGGCAGCTCATGTCAACAGTGCGGTCCAAAGCCTTGTAATAGACGGTATCTTTACCGGCGTGGGCAGTGTACTGAGCTTCCTGCCCATCGTGGTCACTCTGTTTTTCTTCCTGTCTCTGATGGAGGACAGCGGCTATATTGCCCGTGTGGCGTTCGTTATGGATAAGCTGCTTCGAAAGATCGGTCTGTCCGGACGAAGTATTGTGCCGATGCTGATCGGGTTCGGATGTACGGTCCCGGCAGTCATGGCCACGAGAACACTGACCAGTGAGAGAGACCGTAAAATGACGATCCTGCTGACACCGTTTATGAGCTGCTCCGCAAAATTACCGATTTATTCGTTCTTCGTGAGCGTATTTTTCCCGGGAAAGGGCGGACTGATCATGTCGGCATTGTATCTGTTTGGTATCCTTATGGGAATTCTGGTAGCATTTTTATACCGGAGCACGTTATTCCAGGGAGAACCGGTGCCTTTTGTAATGGAACTGCCGAACTACCGTCTGCCGGGAGCCAAAAATGTAGGGCAACTGTTGTGGGAAAAGGCAAAAGACTTTTTACAGAAAGCATTCACTGTGATCTTCATTGCTACCATCGTGGTATGGTTCCTGCAGAGCTTTGACCTGAAACTGAATCTTGTTGAGGATTCGGCAAACAGTATGCTGGCTATGGTATCCGGTCTGCTGGTACCGCTGTTTCGACCGCTCGGCCTGGGTGACTGGCGGATCTGTACCTCTCTGATCAGCGGATTCATGGCAAAAGAAAGTGTGGTAGCAACCCTGGAAGTATTGTTCGGCAGCAGCATTGCCACGGTACTTACCCCGTTGGCAGCCGCGTCATTACTGGTATTCAGTCTGCTGTATACTCCCTGTGTGGCCGCCATCGCTTCTGTCCGCAGAGAACTGGGTGGAAAATGGGCCATTGCCGTGGTACTCTGGCAGTGTTTCGTGGCATGGGTGGCAGCCTTCCTGGTACATAGTATCGGCTTGCTGATGGGATTCTAGAAATTTCAGATGATAAGATGACAAATAGAAAACCTGCAGGGGATTATTCCTCCTGCAGGTATTTTATTACACATTTCAGTTCCGGTGAGATCCATTTGTTCCTATGATATAAAAGCTGTCGCCAGATATCCGGATGAATCTCTGTCATGGGGAGACTGACGAGATTTCCTTTTGTCAGATCTTCCGCTACAACGAACTCCGGCAGATAGGAGATGCCGAGACCCTGACACAGAAGATTGCGGATCAGCTGGGTATCGCCCACCTCCATGATAGGCATGGTCTCCCTACCGTTTTGGGAGAGTAGATCATCCAGAGCAGCCCGGTAACTCATGTTTTTCTCTGTCAGGATCAGCGGATATTCCAGAATCTGTTCCAGGGTGATCTGAGTCTGTCCGGCTAAGGGGTGACCGGCACCGGTGACGAAGTGAATATCCACCGGAGCTTCGAAAGCGGTCACATAATTGTGATTAAAAATACGGCGGTCCAGCGTGTATACAATGTCCACCTGATTCTGTCCCAGCATCTGGAACATTTCATCGGTGCTGGTAGCAATGATCTTCAACCGGATTCCGGGATATTTTTCATGAAAATCTTTAAAACGGCTGTGAAATTCCCAGCTGGCCAGGGATTCTGCAATGGCGATCCGCACCAGACCCTCCGGGGCGGTATTACCGCTGATGTGGCTCGCTTCAGCAGCGAGACGCAGGATCTGCTGGGCCAGAGGCAGCAGCTTCTCCCCCTCATTGGTCAGGGTTACGGTATGCCCGATCCGTTCAAACAGAGGGATGGACAGCTCCTTTTCCAATTGTTTGATCTGAAAGGATACGGTGGACTGGGTATAACCCAGACGTCCGGCCGCCAGCGTAAAGCTCTTCAGTTCGTTCACCATAACAAAGGTTTCCAGATTTTTGACATCCATAGGGTCGATACACTTTCTATATTGTAAATTCAATTCTTCGATCAATGCAATGCAAATAATTTGTTTTTCAAATATTTAAGAAAATTATATAATGAGAAAATAGGGCTGTCAATGTGAAAAGATGGCGAAAATATGGGAAAACAGCAAAAATATATGCCGTATCCCGTGTTTAGAATAAGTGGTTTTGGGAAGGATCAGAGGTATGGAAAACAGAGAAAGACTGGGGAGTCGTTTGGGATTTATCATGCTGTCGGCGGGGTGCGCCATCGGCTGCGGAAATGTGTGGAAATTCCCGTGGATGTGCGGGCAGAACGGTGGCGGAAGCTTCATGCTGATCTACGTGATCTGCCTGATCGTGCTGGGCCTGCCCACCATGATCATGGAATTCTCCGTGGGGCGCGCGGCGCAGACGAGTCCCCTTTATATGTATCGGAAACTGTCCGGCGGCAGGGGCAAATGGAATCTGTGGGGCATCGTCTGTCTCATTGGAAACATTGCGCTGATCGCTTTCTATGCGGTGGTGTCCGGATGGATCCTCTATTATTTTGTAAAATTTCTGACAGGGCAGAATCAGGATTTCGGTTTTGAAAAAATGATCACGACGCCCTCGGTGAATGTGACATATCTGCTAGTCACCTTGCTGATCGCTTTTGTCATTTTAAGCTTCCATCTGCAGGGTGGGCTGGAGCGTATTACCAAATATATGATGTCAGCATTGATCGTGCTGATGCTGGTGCTGGCGGTGCACAGCTTTACACTTCCGGGAGCAGGAGAGGGATTGAGCTTCTATCTGATTCCACATTTCTCCAAAATTACCGGTTCTGTGGTGGTGGGCGCCATGAATCAGGCATTTTTCACCTTGTCCGTGGGAATGGGCGGTATGGCGATCTTCGGAAGCTATATCGGCAAGGATCGTTCTCTCATGGGTGAGTCTATCCATATTATTATCCTGGATACACTGGTGGCAGTGATCGCCGGTATCATTATATTTCCGGCATGCTTCACTTATGATGTGGAAGTGACGGCGGGTCCCAGCCTTCTGTTCGATACTATGGCGACTGTATTTAACAACATGGCAGGCGGCAGATGGTGGGGAACTTTATTTTTCTTGTTCATGGTATTTGCAGCCATGTCCACAGTGCTGGGTGTATGTGAAAATATTCTGGCCATGGTCCGGGAACTGACCGGATGGTCCAGACCGGCAGGGTGCGTGGCGTGTGGTGCCGGATGTTTCCTGTTGGCTCTGACGACAGCACTGGGCTTCAGTGTATTTCATTTTCAGCCGTTTGCAGCGGGGACGACCTGGCTCGATTTCTGGGATTTCCTGGTGTCGAATAACATCATGCCCATAGGTTCGATCCTGCTGGCAGTATTTTGTTGTTATAAGGTCGGCTGGGGCTGGGACAAATTCCTGGAGGAAGCAAATGCCGGCAAAGGCTTAAAAGTGCAGCCGTGGATGAAACCGGTGTTTAAATATTTTGTGCCGGCGGCAGTGCTGTTCATCTATGTGTACGGAATGGTAAATTTTGCGTGGAAATAAAGTAAATAGAAATAGGCGGGCGGCGGAGTGAAAAGCTCCGCCGTTTTTCGTTGCATTGAAATGAAAAAATGGGTAGTATAAAGAATAGAAGAGCAGAGAAATCAGGAGGCATCTATGACAGAGCAGGAGATCCGGACAATATTACGCAGACAAAGAGAATATTTTGCTACGGGAGCCACACTTTCCTGGGAATTCCGGGCAAAACAGCTGGGAAAGTTAAAGGCATCCCTGCAGTGCCATGAAATAGAATTGAACGATGCACTGCAACAGGATCTTGGGAAAAGCCGGATGGAAAGCTACATGTGCGAGATCGGACTGACGCTCTCGGAGCTGACCTGGATGCAGAAGCACCTGCGGGGGCTGATGCGGGAAAAGAGAGTGCCGACACCGTTATCGCAGTTCGCGGCGAGGAGCTTCCGGTCTCCGTCACCCTATGGCACCGTGCTGATCATGAGTCCATGGAATTATCCGGTGCTATTGACGCTGGATCCGTTGATCGATGCTATTGCTGCAGGGAATACCGCAGTGGTAAAACCCAGTGCCTATGCTCCGGCGACGGCAGCAGTGTTAAAAATGATTTTGGAAGAATGCTTCCAGGCGGAATATGTGGCGGTGATCACCGGCGGCAGAGCAGAGAATCAGGCATTGTTACAGCAGCGGTTTGATATGATTTTTTTCACCGGAGGCAAGACCGTGGGACGGGAGGTACTTAGAAGCGCTGCGGAATATTTGACCCCGGTGACGCTGGAGCTGGGCGGGAAAAGTCCCTGTATTGTGGATGCTACAGCGAAGCTTCCGCTGGCGGCGAGGAGGATCGTATTCGGAAAATATCTAAACTGCGGGCAGACCTGTGTGGCACCGGATTATGTGTTGTGTGATGTCAGGATCCGCGACCGATTGGTGGAAGCTATCCGGGAGGAGATCGCGAGGCAGTTTGGAGCAGATCCCCTGCAGAATCCGGATTACGGGAAAATCATAAACGAAAAGCATTTTCACAGACTGTTGGGATTGCTGGATGCGAAAAAAATCGTCTGCGGCGGACAGTATGACGAGAAGACGTTGCGCATTGCGCCTACGGTGATGATGGATGTGGACTGGTCGGATGCCGTGATGGGAGAAGAGATCTTCGGACCGATCCTGCCGGTGCTGACGTATAATGCACATGATGCAGAGAAAGGTGTTGCACAAAATGATTTTAGCGGGGAAGTTTCTGGAACCCAAGCTGCCGCGGGAGATTTTGTGGATTGGGCGATCCGCTGCGTAGAGGAACATCCTCATCCGTTGGCATTGTATTGCAACGGTGTACAAAGGGAACATAATAAAAAACTTAATAATGGACTGCCAATCTTACACAAAGTACCGCCCAAACGAGACTACGGGCGGTATTTTTGTATCATGGCGGAGAAAGGAGGAACTTCCCACGGGGGCTTGACTGAAAAGTTGAGCCTCTTTTTTCATGCCAAAAAACAGGAGGTAAATGCTTATGGCAGATGATAAAACCACAAAAACGCCGGAACAGCCGGTAACGGATAGCGGGCCGGGCAAGGAAACGCCTCCCGCTCCCCCAAAAGAGCCGGAGAAGGTTTCCGTTTCCCCGGAGCCGGAAAAAAAGACGGAACCGGAGGTAAAGAACCCACAGGTTTCTGTCTATAACTTCGCTGAAATTATGAAGGAAAAGAAAGTCGAGGAACGGGCGGCAGCTCCCAGCGGGGAAAAGCCTGTCCCGGCAAAAACGGAAAAACCGGAAAAGCAGCCGGAGGCTCCGAAGAAAGCGGAGGAAAAACCCAAAGAGCCGGAACAGCCGAAGCGCCGGGGCCGTCCCCCGAAAGCAGATAAGGACAAGGCCGCAACCCCGAAGCCCGAAGCTCCCGCACAGAAACCGGAAAAGGCGGTCAAAAAGGAACCGGAGAAAAAAACGGCTCCAACGGTGCAGACTGCTCCCACTCCGAAGGAACCCGAAAAGCCGAAGGATGCACCACGCCGGGGCAAGGAGCAGATCGTCTATATCAAGCTGAACGAGCTCTACGCCTTCAAGAACCATCCCTTTGAAGTCCGGGATGATGAAGAAATGCGGGCTATGGTGTCCAGCGTTAAGGACAAGGGCGTGACCCAGCCCGCTATTGTTCGTCCCCGTGAGGATGGCGGCTATGAGATCGTGTCCGGCCACCGCCGCCAGAAGGCCAGCGAGCTTGCCGGATATGCGGATATGCCCTGTATTGTTCGCAATCTGACGGACGATGAAGCCATCACGCAGATGGTCGAGGACAATCTCAACCAGCGTGAAGAAATCCTCCCCAGTGAGCGGGCCAAAGCCTTGAAAATGCAGCTTGAGGCCATCAAGCACCAGGGCTCCCGCACTTCGGGTCAGATTGACCCGAAGGACGCAGGAAAACGCTCCAACGAAATTGTAGCCGAGCGCAATAAGATGGCGGTCAAGCAGGTGCAGCGGTATATCCGGCTCAATGAGCTGGTTCCCGACCTGATGAAGCTGATGGATGAAAAAAAGCTGGGCTTTACTACGGCGGTGGAGCTTTCCTATATCGGCAAGAAGAACCAGAACTATATCGCCGTCGCCATTGACAGCCAGCAGTCCTCGCCTTCACAGGCGCAGGCAAAGCGTATGCGTGAGCTGGACGAAAAGAAGCTGCTCAACGGGGATGTGATCGACGGCATTATGATGGAGGACAAAAAGGAGGTAGACAAAGTGATTTTGACAGGTGCGGAACTGAGCAAGTATTTCGGCAAGGAAACTACGCCGAGGGAAATGAAGGACCAGATCATCAAGCTGCTGGACGACTGGAAGGGTCAGCAGAAGGAACATGAAAAGCCGGAGAAGAAAACCGAACAGGAAAAGTAAGCCCAAACTTCGGGTCAGCATGGCCCGAGGATTGCGGGGCTCTGCCCCGCGCCCCGAAGCTCTGGAGATATAAATTATTCCCCGTCGCCAGTTATTCCGTAGCATAGCCGGGAAAATCAGTCAAGGGCAGCGCCGCCGCAGGCGGTGCCAGAGGCACCCTTGACGGATTTCTCCCGGTTATGCTTTTTCCCGGTCAAGCGACGGGGATATAAATTCTCCAGAGCCGTTCCCCTTCCCGGGGGAAGGGGCGGAGGGGTTGGGCGAACTCTTGCTTTACCCTAAACCAAAACAGAAATGGAGGCTCAACCAATGAAACGACCTTTAGCATACCTGACCGCCGCATGGAGCGGCGAGCCGGATGTTGATATGGAGCTGGCGGCCCACTACTGCCGCCTTGCTTATGAGGCGGGCTTTTCCCCGATCTGCCCGCTCTTGTATCTGCCGCTGTTTTTGAATGACAGCGTTCCCGAGGAACACAAGGCCGGGATTGATATGCGCCGGGATATGCTGCGGCGCTCCCATACCCTGATCGTCTGCGGCAGCGTTGTGGACGAGGATGTAAAAAACGATATTGCGGTTGCCGGGCGGCTGGGCATTGCGGCGACAACGCTGGAAGGGGTGCTTGCCGTGAAGGGACACGGCACCCCGGGCTATGCCGGACATTAAGCTGGGGAGCCTTTTTGACGGGATCGGCGTGTTCCCTCTGGCTGCTTCCCGGTGCGGTATCCGTCCGGTATGGGCCAGCGAGATTGAAAAAGCGCCCATCTCCATAACCAAAAGGCACTTTCCCGATATGGCGCATTTGGGAGATATTACGAAGGTGGACGGCGGGAAAATCCCGCCGGTCCATGTGATAACCTTCGGCTCTCCCTGTCAGAACCTTTCTCTGATCGGCAACCGCTCCGGCCTTGCCGGGGCAAAATCAAGCCTGTTCTATCAGGCGTTTCGTATCATACAGGAAATGAGGGATGCTACTGATAACCTATATCCAGCTATCGCTGTTTGGGAAAACGTCATGGGAGCGTTTTCTACAAATGACCGGATGGACTTTAGAGCCGTCCTATCCGCCTTCTCGGACACCGAAGTTCCAATGCCTCCTTCGGGAAGATGGGGAAACGCCGGAATGGTGCGAGGGGGAACGCCTGATGTGTGCTGGCGGCTCATGGACGCCCAGTATTGGGCAGGCTCCCGAAGGCTGGCACGAAGGCAGCGGATTTTCGTCGTGGCGGATTTTGGAGGCAGACGTGCCGCAGACATACTATTTAAGTCCCGTCCAATGCTCCCACTTCCTCCGCCTTGCGGAGAGGGCGGGTGGGCCGCCGCCGAAGGAGATCGAACAGCTTCTTTTGAAACAGGGCGGCAGATACCAGTCATCCACCCCTTTCAGTGCTTCCGTATGCGGGGAGCGGCAAAAAGGCAGGAAGAAACGGCCTTCCGAAACAGCTTCGGATTACCAACTGACCCTTTTCCCACTCTTTTAGCCAGTGATGTAACGCCCTTTGCCTTCTGGTATGAGGGCGACCCGGAGGGCGGCTGCATCCGTTTTCTGACGGAAACGGAAAGCGAACGGCTGATGGGGCTGCCGGAGGGCTGGACAAAGTACGGGGCGGACGGCATGGAGATCCGGCCTCTGCAACGCTACAAGGCGCTGGGAAATGCGATTGCCCTCCCTTGCGCCGATTACATTATGGCCGGGATCTATGAGGTGCTGGCTGGCAGGGCCGGAAAGGAGGAATAAGCCCATGTTTGAAGCCTATATAACCAATACAGCCCTGTACCCCTTGATGGGGATCGAGGTAGGGACAACGGTACATTTCCCCATGACGACACAGGAGTTGCAGGCCGCCCTTGCCAAAATCGGGATAGACGGGAAACGGTACAGCGAAGTGTTCTTTACCAGCTTTGACAGTGATGTGCTGGGGCTCTACGATCATCTCTACGAATGTGAGAACATCGACGAGCTGAACGAGCTGGGCCACGCCCTGCTGGAAGTACGGGATAAGGGCGGACTGGAAACCTTTGAAGCCGCTCTTGTCTTGGGAAACCACACAAGGAGCGTGAAGGATTTGATAAACCTGACGCAGAACCTTGACCTTTACCGCTTTTACCCGGATATTTCCGATGATGAAGGGCTGGGTCGTCTTTACGCCGACGAGCTTGGGACTATCGACATACCGGAGCACATTCAGAACTACTTCGATTATGAGGCATACGGGCGGGATGTGCGTATCAACGAGGGCGGCGTATTCGCTCCCGGTGGGTATGTGTCGGCAGTCCCGGAGGGCTTCAAGGAGTATTACCACGGGCCGCAGGACATCCCGCCGGAACACCGGATATTTGCCTATCCTGAAAAGGCCGAGCCTGTCCACTCCATTCTCGCTACACTCAAACGGTTTCAAGAAGCCCCACCCGCTCCGAAAAAGGACAAGGCGGGGCCTTCCCATGAAGAACGGTAGGACTTCGGGCCAGCATGGCCCGAAGCATAAAGGAGGTGCATACCATCAACTATTACCCTATCAATGAAGGAGCCGCCCGCCGGGCAAAAGAAATGAACAGCTTTTCCGACTACAAGGAAGGGAGCGCAACGGCGGAATACCGGGCAATGGTGGACAAGGCCGCCGCCATAGCGGAAAAGCAGAAATCCCGGGTGGACCCCATGTACCATGAGAAGATCGACCATCTGTTAGACACCTACGCCCGCAAGCTGGCCGAAAACATGAACCAGGGCTTTGCCATTGACGCAAGGGTTCCCTCTGTGATGATCGCCGGACCTGCCAATTTCCCGGTGGGAAAGAAGGAAAAACAGAACCGGGCCCGGGACAGCAACATGGAGGAATGGCGGTATATTCAAGGGCTGCTGGATAAGATATGCAGTACCGGCATGGGCGGGATCAGCGCCGATGACCCGGCAGCGATCGAAAAGCTCCAGAAGAAGCTGGACGGGCTGGAACGCTCCCAGCTCATTATGAAGGAGGTCAACGCCTATTACCGCAAGCATGGCAAGCTGGACGGCTGTGCGCTGCTGTCGCCGGACCAGATCGAAAAGCTGAAAGCAAGCATGGCGTCAAGTTGGCGAAGCGACCCGAGGCCCTTTGAAAGTTACCAGCTTACCAACAACAATGCGGAGATCCGCCGGGTAAAGGCCCGTATCGAACAGCTTTCCAAACAGGCACAGCAGGAATTCTCCGGCTGGGAGTTCGATGGGGGTCGTGTGGAAATGAACCGGGAGGACAACCGCTTGCAGGTGTTCTTTGACGGAAAGCCTGACGCGGACACCCGGGCCGAGCTGAAAAGCAGCGGCTTTCGTTGGGCTCCCAGCGTGGGCGCATGGCAGAGGCAGCTCACGGACAACGCCATCCGGGCGGCTGACCGTCTGGAATGTATCAAGCCGCTGTCCGGCGAAAAGCCCTCCCAGCTTCAAAAGAAGCCCTCTATCTTGCAGACCATGCGGGAACAGGGCGAAAAAGTCCAGACGGAGCCGGAAAAGAAAGCTCCGTCCGGCAGAGATGCCGAGCGGTAAGCCTCGGGCCACATTGGCCCGAGGTTTTCTGTTCCCCGAGATTGTACGGGGGCCTCCCGGATAGCGGGAACCCCGACGGAAAGGAGGTTTTATGCAGGAAGAAGTAAACCAAAAAACGGTTGCCCTTTCGATCAGGACAACGAAGCTCACAGGAAAAGTGCTGGCTGCCGCTCTTGGCAAGGTGGTTCGGGCGCTGCAAAAGCACCACCAGAAGGCGCTGACCCCGCAGGGACGCCAGAGCGTGAAAAAGCTGATGAACCACTATGGCGGCAAAAGTGCCATGCCCTATGTGGGAGCTCCAAAGGATTTTGACCGGATCGCGAAGGAGTTCCATGTGGACTACGCTTTCCATAAAGTGAGCCCCGGTCATTACCTGCTGTTTTTCAAAGCCAATCAGGCGGACGCTATCACGGCGGCCTTCCAGAAGTACAGCGCAAAGGTGCTGAACAAAGAGCAGGACAAGGCTTCCATCCTCGGTCAGCTTCGGAAATTCACGGAGCAAATCAGGACGCAGGCAAAGGAAAAGCAGCGGACCAGAGAGGCGGTGAAGGACGGACGTTGAGTGACAAGATCAGAAAATATGTGCTCCCAAACCTGCCGTACCTCTTTGTGTTCTGGTTTTTCTCCAAAATCGGGACGGCCTACCGGATCGCCCCCGGCACAGACTTCGGGACAAAGCTCATGGGGATGCTTGATACCTTCCCCAAAGCCTTTGAAACCTACTGGCCGGGGCTGGGAGGTATTGACCTGCTGGTGGGCCTTGCCGGTGCGGCTGGGATGTATCTGCTGATACAGTCAAAGATCAGGCAGGCGAAAAAATTCCGGCGGGATGCGGAGTACGGCACCGCCCGCTTTGGAACAAAGGAGGATATAAAGCCGTTTGTAGACCCTAAATTTCAGAACAATGTCATTCTGACCGGGACGGAGTTCCTTACCATGAACACCCGTCCGAAGATACCCGCCAATGCCCGGAACCTAAACGCCTGTGTCATCGGATCGTCCGGCTCGGGAAAGACAAGGTTCTGGTTGACCCCGCAGCTCCTTCAAGCCCATTCCTCGTATGTGGTGGTAGACCCGAAGGGCGGCACTCTCGACCAGTGCGGGCGGTTTCTGCAACGGGAGAAATACAGGGTGCGGGTGTTCAACAGTATCGACTTTTCAAAATCCATGCACTACAATCCGCTGGCCTATATCAAGACAGAAAGCGATGTTTTGAAATTTGTTACCGCCCTGATTGCCAACACCAAAGGCGACGGCAAGGAGGGCGACGAGTTCTGGACAAGTGCGACTCGTTCGCAGACGGTAAAAAGTCTGCGCACGAGCAACGGTTTTCCGTTGTTCGGAGAACTGGTAGTTTGATAGGTGGAATGACGGGGTAACGCCCTGAAACGCCTACCCTTGATGGGCGTGCATTAGCTGTAATGGCTGGTGTACGAAGCCCCATGACAAAGGCTGAGAGTAACCGTAACCACTGCCTAAAGTGGTCGAAAGCGGTCTGGAGGCAGACTGTGTTACCTATAAGCCGAGAGTCTATAAGATACCTATGGTTAGAATGTTCGCTTTGGCGGGCGGACTGACGAACCTGCGAATGTACAGGTCTAAAAGAAGACCACGCAGAAATGTGTGGGTGCGTTAATGCGCAGTCGGTGTGGTTTAGTAGAAATTGATCCTACGAACGACCATGCTGTGTTACAGGCACAGGCAAGCCGACAGGTCTATAGTAGGAACCTACGGGTATGTATGAACAGATAGAACTATCGGAACGAGGAAAGGCAGCAGATTCCGCAAGGAATAGTCTGACGAAAAACAATAAGCAGACGAACTGCTGCTGAAAAGTAGTGGTCGAACCTATGATGTGCTTGCGTTATGTGAGCTACGGAGGAATGGCCACAAGTCGGTTGAGATAAGCAGGTATTATTCAATCCAACATAAGGATTCGAGTAAGACCAAAAGGGTCACTTTCGCAAAAAGGAGGTGATGCCTTATGCCAAAGAAAAACAAAACTCTATGTGTAGATGACTTACGTCATGCCGAGTATTACGGTATGCAGCCAGTTTTTGATGAACTCTATCATCGAAGTTTGGAGGGAGAAAATTTTACCGACCTTATGGATTTAATTCTGAGCCGGGACAACATTCTTCTGGCATATCGGAACATCAAAGCAAACGGAGGAAGCTACACAGCAGGAACAGACAACAAAAACATCAGTGACATCGGGTGTTTACCGCCCGAAACAGTTGCAGAGAAAGTGAGGTTTATTGTCACAGGAAGTCAGCACGGATACCGCCCAAAGCCGGTAAGACGCAAAGACATTCCGAAACCAAACGGAAAAACCAGACCGTTAGGTATTCCCTGTATCTGGGACAGGCTGGTACAGCAATGTATCAAACAGGTCATAGAGCCAATCTGCGAAGCGAAATTCAGCGACAACAGTTACGGCTTTCGCCCGAACCGTTCCGTGGAACACGCCGTGCAGAAAACTTACACCATGCTTCAACGCATGAACCTGCATTATGTGATTGAGTTTGATATAAAAGGATTTTTCGACAACGTAAATCACAGCAAGCTAATGCGGCAAATATGGGCAATGGGAATACACGACAAGCAGTTGATTTTTATTATCAAGCGGATTCTGAAAGCACCGATTAGAATGCCAGACGGCACTACACTCATTCCAGACAAAGGCACTCCGCAAGGCGGTATCATTTCACCGTTGCTTGCCAATATCGTGCTGAATGAACTGGACAAATGGGTTGAGAGCCAATGGCAGAACCACCCTCTTGTAAAGGAATACGGGTATGAGAGGAAAATCAGAAACTCGATTACTTTTGACCGGAGCAAGGCATTCCTCAAAATGAGGAAAACAGGGTTGAAAGAAATGTATATCGTGAGATATGCAGATGATTTCAGAATTTTCTGCCGGAATAAAGAGGACGCTTTGAGAACGAAAGAGGCTGTAACGGCATGGATAACCGAGAGGCTGAGGTTGGAGGTATCGCCAGAGAAAACAAGGATAGTCAATGTTAGAAAACGCTATTCAGAGTTTCTTGGGTTTAAGATACGAGTCAGACCGAAAAGCAGGAAGTACATCGTGCAATCTCATATCTGTGACAAAAAGTTGGAACTGGAAAGGCAAAAACTGGTGGAACAGGCGAAACGAATTGCCCGACCTTCAGAGGGAAAAAGACCTTTGGACGAAATACGGCTGTACAATTCAATGGTTCTGGGAATACAGAATTATTTTCAACTTGCCACCTGCATCAGCATTGATTGCAGGAAAATCCACAGACAGGTCATGACAGTTTTAACAAATCGGCTCAATACAGAAACCGGGTGCAGACTTGTTCGAGAGGGCGGCGCAATGACCGAGAGCGAAAAAGAACGGTTTGGAAAGTCGGCAATGATACGGTATGTATCTGGAATCGACCAACCTATCTACCCTATCGCATACATCAAGAACAAGATACCGATGGCAAAGAAAGCGGCGGTTTGCAGTTACACGGTAGAGGGACGGGCATTGATACACACGAACCTAAGTATGAACTCATCTGTTCTATCAGGTTTGAGGAATCAACCGTCTATGGGGCGAAGCACAGAACTTACTGACAGCAGGATTTCACTATTCTCGGCTCAACGTGGAAAATGTGCGCTAAGTGGGGAACTCTTTGAAAATGCGGCTGACATAGTATGCTGGCTGAAAACACCGGCAGAATTGGGCGGCAAGGAACGCTATCGAAATATGATTTTGTTCCATAATAGATTTCTTCCACTCCTGCAAGAGTGTCCTAAGAATGAGCTAAAAGAGATAGCCGACACGCTCAAGGCAACAAAGGAACTGATGTTAAAAGTGAACAGTCTGCGCCAGCAGGCTGGTTTGTCCGCAATAGAAAACTAACATTTCATTTGGTGATTGATTAAATGCTTGTGAAAACAACCGATGGAACGCCGGATGCGGTGAAAGTCGCACGTCCGGTGTGGAGTGGGGGAAAATCCGGCGATAACTTCAAAGGATTACCTATCACTATAAGCAGAAACCCTTTTGTACTGCGCCCTTGTGTCCTACATCGTCTTTGAGGGGCCGGAGGAAGAACGCAACATGAATACGCTGGTGGAAATGATAAGCAGCATGGAAGTCCGGGAGGATGACGAAACCTTCAAAAACGCGGTGGACTATATGTTTGACGGGCTGGAACGCCGCAACCCCCAGCACTTCGCCGTGAGGCAGTATAAGAAATACAAGCTCGCCAGCGGTGATATATGCTCTAAGTGACTTCTTAATCATGATTTTGTCATGGTTAGTGAAGCAATCACTTAGAGCATTTTTGTTTCAGGAGGTACAGCCATGAGAAATGAAAAAATTACCCCACTGTACGAGCGCCTGAGCCGGGACGATGAGTTACAGGGCGAGAGCAATTCCATATCCAACCAAAAACAGATGTTAGAGGATTTTGCCCGCCGGAATGGGCTGCCCAACCCTACGCACTTTA
>OOAA01001102.1_pt1 | contig 14848 bp, 9 predicted proteins | sample 1671671 | NCBI WGS metagenome assembly OOAA01 (sample SAMN06348180, study PRJEB24527) | human gut metagenome | biome: human gut; feature: ankylosing spondylitis patient; material: feces | host: Homo sapiens | place: China | collected 2015-10 | reverse complement strand
CCTGGGAAGTGAGCCAGGGTCAGCTGTTTTTTGCCCGGCCAAGCCAGCTGATCCGGTATACTGCCGATGAGCAGCAGCCTTGGGAGTACAGCTGGGTAGGCTTCAACGGTGCGTGTGCCCACAAACTGGCCGCGCAGCTCCCCTTCACCGACGACTCGCCGGTGCATCACACCCACGACCCCGATGGGATGCGTGCCGCTCTGGCCAACATTTATTCCTCCCGCGGGCTGCAGCCGCAGGATGAAGCCGCCATGGTGGGCTACCTTTATCTCTTCATCGCTTCTCTGATGAAGGAGACCAGCGCTGGCAAACCGCACACGGCTTCCTCTTCCAGCCAGTATGTGCTCAACGCCATCAAGTACATCCAGTTCAATTATTCACACGATATTTCCATTGATGATGTGGCAAAAAGCGTAGGTGTCTCCCGCAGTCACCTGTACCGCGTGTTCATGCTGAACGTAGGCAAAAGCCCCATCGATTATCTTACCGAATACCGCATCAACGAAGCCTGCAAGCTGCTGCGCGCAGGCAACCTTTCCATTGCCGAGGTCGCGGTGTCGGTAGGCTTCTTTGACCAGTTCTATTTCTCGCGGGTATTCAAGCGCGCCAAGGGCGTGCCGCCCAGCAAGTATTTTGCGGCGCAGGCTGATGCTCCCGCCGACGGCCCCGACCACCAGTAAAGGAGACCCTTCATGCCCTTACAGAAAAATCAAGTTCTCACCCTGCGCGTAGAGCGTCTTTCCAGCGATGGCAGCGGCGTAGCACACAGCCCCGACGGTGAGACCGTGTTTATTCCCGGTGCCGCCCCCGGCGACGAAGCCCGGGTGCGCATCGTTAAGGACTGCAAGCGCTACGCCTTCGGTATTCTTGACGAGGTGCTCACTCCTTCGCCGGACCGTATCCCGGTGGATTGTGCCGTGGCAGGCCCCTGCGGCGGCTGCAGCCTGCGGCATCTGGACTATGCTGCCGAGCTGCGCGCCAAGCAGGAGAATGTTGCAGATGCCTTTGCCCGCATCGGAGGATTGGATGTGCCTGTTCTGCCCATTGTGGGTTCGCCGGAAGTGAACCGCTACCGCAATAAGGTGCAGTTTCCGGTGGGCGTGGACAAAAGCGGTAAGCCCTGTATCGGCTTCTACGCCGGGCGCACCCACCGCATCGTTCCCTGCCCCGACTGCAAACTGCAGCCGGATGTGCTGAACGAGATCGGCAATACCCTCTGCGATTTCTTTGCCGCCCACAACATCCAGCCCTACGATGAGCAGACGGGCAAGGGGCTGGTTCGTCATGTGTTTCTGCGCCGGGGTGTCCACAGCGGCCAGATCATGGTCTGCCTGGTCTGCACCCGGGCAAAGCTGCCCCACGCAGAGCAGCTTTGCACCGCACTGCGGGGGCAGTTCCCGGCCATCAGCACCATTCTGCTCAACGTCAACGCCAAAAACACCAACGTCATTTTGGGCAGTGAAAATCACATCCTGTACGGCCCGGGCTACATTGAGGACACGCTTTGCGGCGTGCCGGTGCGGTTGGGACCACTGTCCTTCTATCAGGTCAACACGCTTGCCGCCGAGCGGCTGTACGGCGTTGCTGCGCAGTACGCGCAGCTGACCCCGGACGACACGCTGCTGGATCTCTACTGCGGCATGGGCACCATTGGTCTTTCCATGGCAGGTCAATGCCGGGAGCTGATCGGCGTAGAGATCGTGCCGGAGGCCATCGAGAGCGCCAAGGCCAACGCTGCCCGCATGGGCGAAGCCGTGGCTGCCAAGAGCCGCTTTTTCTGTGCCGATGCCGGACAGGCTGCCACCCAGCTGGCTGCCGAGGGTCTGCACCCGGACATCGTAATGCTGGACCCGCCCCGCAAGGGCTGCGATGAGGCCACCCTCTCCGCAGTGGTGCGCATGGCACCCCGCCGGGTGGTGTATGTCAGCTGCAACCCCGCCACCGCCGCCCGAGATGCCGCATGGCTGGAGCAGAATGGGTATCACGCAGAAAAGGTGCAGCCGGTGGATCTGTTCCCGAGGACGAAACATTGCGAATGCGTGCTCTTGATGTCAAAAGTCCAGTAATATAGTGCGGTGATTCGTTTAATATCGTTTGGACATCATTTCACAGTCTGAGCCGTTCTTGTCCTTGGAAACAGGTCGAGGGCGGTTTTCGAGAATTTGAGCAATATCTAAATCGTAGCCACAGGGGTAGTGGATAATTGAGTTTCTGGATTAGATGTTTGGGCTAACAGCGAATCCACTAACTCAGGTATCTGGGGGTATCCAGTGTAGGATTTAGATGTCATCCCCCTATAACGCAAAAACGCCGCCAGCGTAGCATGTGAAATCATCACACGGTACGCTGGCGGCTATGCTTTTATTGTTTATACAGCTTTCGGCGTGAGCCACTTTTCTGAGGAAGACGTCCGTTGCGTTTCACATAAAGAAACATCTGGCTAACAAAAAAGAATAAAGCTGATTTTTATGCCCTCATTATTCTCTATAAATAGCACTGCACCGCAGCTCTTGACGTTTCTCATCCAGAGAATACCGGATCGTAATCACACCATTTTCTGTCTCTACTTCTACCTGTTTTGCATGTTCAAACAACCTGCGCAGGCGGCGGTACTCGTCCCGCTGCGCATCCGTGTAGTGAGACGGCATATCCGAGGTAAGGAACACATTGCCCAGCAGTGCGTTGACTGTGGCAAGGGTGCGTTTTTGCTCTGCCGTCAGCTTGCAGTTTTCCTCCCGGAGGAAGAACACATCCGGGTCGCTGCCATAGGCACGGCCATTGAGCTGCCGCCGGAACACTGTGTTGTTCAGCGCCTGCTTTGTGGACACCCGCTCCCGGTGGAACAGGCGCATATACCACACATCGTCCCAGTCCAGCCCTACGTCACAGCTGACACGGCAGTAGTCCACCAGCCCGAAGGCAGGCATCACCGGCACGCCGCAGCCGAGGATGGCTTTTTGTCCGCACCAACTGCGCAGCAGCTCCATGGCACGGCGCATCCGGGCGGCACGACTCTCGCGAGCATTGCCAAAGGGAGCAGCGCCGTACAGAAAATCCAGCTTGACAAGGTCGAAACCCCAATCGTTCAGCACCCGGTCAAATACCCGGCGCAGATAGTCCAACACGGCCGGGTTGTCGATATCCAGTGCATAAAAGCTGCTCCAGTTGCTGCCGCAGCACCACGGTTTGCCGTCCACTTTCAGCAGCCAGTCCGGGTGCTGCCGGAAAAGGGCAGAGTCCTTTTCGCACACAAAGGGTGCAAGCCAGAGCCCGGCCTGAAAGCCAGAGGCGTGGATTTCCTGCACCATGCCTTTCAGCCCGTGGGGGAATTTCTGTGCATCCGTTTCCAGCCAGTCGCCCACCTTCGGCTCCCAGCCATCATCGATCTGGAACAGGTCTCCCGGGCAAAGCAGGCTGCGGCAGCCGGTCAGGTCCTCCCGGATGGTGTCCTCGGTGATTTCCTGATAGCGGTTGTACCAGCTGGAATAGCCTGCCAGCTTCTTCTCTGTCCGGGGCTTGATGCCCATAGCCTGAAACCAGCCGTCGAACACCTCGGCCTCGCTGCCCTCGGCAAAAAACAGGTCGAACAGGGCAAAGCTGCCGCCGGGATGCTCCACCCCGGCGCAGTCCCGCTCCAGTGTCAGCAGGGCTTTGCCACTGTCGTAGCGGAGGATGGTGTAGCCCGGGGTCTCGTCCAGCGATGCCACCAGCTGGAACTGCCCGCCCTTGCGGAAATAGCAGTAGGAAAAGCCGTGGCTCTGACCGTTATGATGTCCGTAGGGCACAAAATGATAATCGCCGTAGCGGTCAAAGGCATATTTCTTCAGTAGAAATCCCGGAATGTGATCGGTGCCGCGCAGCTTGCCGTTCCGGCTTAGCTCCGGGCTGTATGTCCATGTCTGGTAGCCGTTCATGAACAGGCGCTCGTCTGCTTCCATCGTCCACGGCAGCTCGGCACGCACGGCTTTCAGCGTCCCGGCAGGCAGGTCAGCGGAAAGATGCACCGCACCGCAGCCCGAGTGCACCGGGGCATCGCCCTGCCGCACACCGCCGGAAGTTTCCGCGTACCAGTGCAGCGTTTCAGTCATGGTGCGTTTCCTCCCCGTGAAGCTGTGCGCTGATCTCGACAGCGCGGGCGTCGGTCAGAACAAATTTGCGGCGGAACAGCACCAGCGCACCTGCCAGCACCAGCATGGGCAGGACCGTCATCATCAGGCGCAGACCCAGCAGCGTTCCGGCGCTCTGTACTGCTACGGGGCCGGTCTCCTCCGTGTTGCCCACAAGACCGATGAGGTCCAGCCCGATGCCGGTCAGGAATACCGCCACGCCGGAGGCTGCCTTGACCACAAAGGTCTGCATGGAAAAGATGACGCTCTCCTCCCGGCGGCCGGTCTTGAGCTGGCCGTAATCCACGCTGTTGGAAAGGAACAAGGTGGTCAGCACGGTCAGCATCCCGTTGCAGGCAAACACTACCACGCCCGGAATGCACAGCATGGCAAGGCTATGGGAAAGGCCGGTCAGGCAGAACACCAGCAGCATGCCGTAGCCGCACAGCGCCAGCAAAAGGCTCAGGTAAAATACCTGCGTACTGCTGAACTCTTTGCGCAGCAAGGGGTAAAGCACCATCATGCCAAGGATCTGCGCCGCACCGCCCACGGTGGAAAACAGGGTGTAGGTGGCTTTCCAATCTGCACCGCCAAGGTCATATTTGAAGAAATAGATGATAAAGTTGGAGGTAAGGTACAGCGCCGAGTTGATCAGCACAATGCTGCCCACCACTACCATAGCCTGATCGTTGCGGAACAGGGCGGAGAACATCTCCTTTACGGTGGCAGTCTTCATCTCACTGGGGGTGGTCTCCTGCATGGCGGCGCAGCAGACCAATTCCGTCACCACAAAGAGCACTGATACGATCAGCGCCACCCAGCGGAAGCCGGCGCGCTCGCTGTCGCCGCCAAGGGCTCCCACCAGCAGCATGGTGAACATGGCGATAAGTGCCGAACCAACGCCCGCACAGGTACGGCCCACCATGGAGAGGTTCTCCCGGTCTTTGGGCGTGCGGGTCACGGCGGGGATCATGGACCAGTACGGAATATCCATCATGGTATAGGTGACGCCCCACAGGATGTACACCACGCTGAAATAGACCATCAGCGCTGCTTCGTCCATTACCGGGGCGGCAAACAGGGCGTAGAGTACCAGCGCATTGAGCAACGTGCCGGAAAAGATCCACGGACGGAAACGCCCCCATCGGGTGCGGGTCTTTGCCACCAGAACGCCCATAAAGGGGTCGTTGAAGGCATCGAAGAACCGGGCTGCCATGAGCACCAGCCCCACAAAGCTGGCCGAAAGCCCCAGCACATCCTGATAATAATACATGACGTAGGAAGCCGACAAGGCATACACCATATCCTTGCCCACGGCACCAATGCCGAACGCGGTTTTCTGTTTCAGGGTCAGTTCCATACAGCATCCTCCTTTTCAATGGTGAACCGCAGCACAACGGGCTGGGTCTGCGGTGCAGAAACGGTCAGCGCGGCTTCTCCGGCAGTGCCCACGGTGCGCAGATAGGTGCCGGTCATGCCGCCTTCTGCCACGGCGGTCTGCGGACCCACAAGGGCGGCGCTGCCCTCCACCGCAAACTGCACCGGGAACTGTGCGTAGGGGGCTGGGGTGCCGTTCTCGTCCAGAATGCGCACCCGGACAGCCGCCATATCGTAGGTGTCCTGCTCCCGCAGGGTCGTCCGGCTGACTTTGACTTCCAAGTGCAGCTTTGCACTGGGGCAGAGGGTCACGCTGCGCACTACGTTGCCGTCCTGTACGGCATCGAACCGCCATCGGGTAGCTTCGCCGCCCCAGTTGCCCACATATTTGCCGTAAAGCGCCACGCCGTCCTTAAAGGCCATTTTATAGCGCAGCATACACCAGCCGAATTTGACCTTGTAGGCCAGCGGCAGCCCCGGCAGCCCGTATTTCCCGGCAGCCAGCAGGCAGTCCCGCACAGCGGCGGCCTTGGCGGGAGAAAAGTGCTCCTGCGTTTCCAGCAGCTCGCCGATGGTGTCGTCCATCACAAAGGGCGGGTGGGGCAGCGCCGTCCACTCGCTGCGGCGCAGGGCGGTGACAAACACATCGTTTTTGTAGAGCTTGACCTGCTGGGCATTGCTGAAAACGTAGGCCGTGCCCAGCTGCCCGGCGGGGTTATCTCCGATGTCCATGGAGGAGCTGACCGCCAGCACCGGGTCAGTATCGCCCTGACTGGCATAGACCGCAGCCGCCAGCTTCGGGTTGCGGAAGCTGTCCAGAACGCCGTGGTAGCAGATGCGGTCGCCGGAGCCGAAGTCCTTGTGGGTCTGGTAGTCGAACATACACCAGCCAAAGCACCCGGCGTGCTCCTTGCTGGCATAGGCGGCGTTCTGCACCCGGACGTGCCGCAAGGCGTGTTCCTGCCGGTGCGGGCCATCGTCAAAGGGCTTGGTGGGGTACATATGGCCGTTGCACTCCGAGATGAGCAGTGCCTTGCCCATATCCGGAGTCACGTCCTTTTTGGGCTTTGCACCGGGCGTTACGCCGTTGTGAGAAAAATCGTTGTAGGCGTAAACATCCTCCAGCAGATGGCTTTTTTCCAGATAGCGCACGCCGGAGGTGGCACGGCTGGGGTCCAGCTGATGGGCGATTTTGTTGGTGCGGGTATAGAAGGCATCGTCATCCACGCTCTCGTTGATGCGCACGCCCCACAGGATGATGCTGGGGTGATTGCGGTTCTGCAAGAGCATCTCCTGCAGCATCTCGCAGGCGGCGTCCTTCCAGTTGTCGTCCCCGATGTGCTGCCAGCCCGGCAGCTCGGTGAACACCAGCAGACCCCGCCGGTCGCACTCGTCCAGAAAATACTGGCTTTGGGGGTAGTGGCTGGTGCGCACGGCGGTGCAATGCAGCTCCTCCTGCAAAATGCGGGCATCCTCCCGCTGCAGGCTTTCCGGTGCGGCGTAACCGATGTAAGGGTAGCTCTGGTGTCGGTTCAGACCCCGCAGAAAGGTCTTTTTGCCGTTGAGGTAGAAGCCATCCGCCCGGAACTCTGCGGTGCGGAAGCCAAACGTCACCTGTTTGCGGTCGATGGGCTGTCCGGCTGCGTTCAAAAGCTCTGCAATGGCATGATGCAAAACCGGGTGCTCTGTATCCCACGGCTGTGCTTCCGGCACAGAAAGCTGCATCTTCCCGGTTTCTGCCACAGGTGCAGTCTGCTCTGCCAGCAGGGCGCCGTCTGCGTTCTCCAGCCGGATGCGGACCGCCGCGGCTGCGGGCGTAAGCTCTGCCGTCCACTGCACCACAGCCTCCTGCAGGGTGGGCGTGTAGACGAACAGATCGGTCAAGCGGCTTTCCGCCGTAGCTTCCAACCAGACCTCCCGGTACAACCCGCCGTAGGTCAGGTAGTCGATGACAAAGCCAAAGGGCGGGATAGCCGGGTCTTCTCTGGTGTCCAGCTGCACGGTCAGCAGGTTTTCACCCTCCCGGTCCACAAGGTCGGTGATCTCCATCGTAAAGCCGGTATAGCCGCCCCGATGCTGCCCGGCAACCCTGCCGTTGACCCGCACCACCGCCTGATGGGCAGCGCCGTCAAAGCGGACAAACAGTCGGGGCGCAGCCTGCACCGGCGGCACTCGGAACCGCTTCCGGTAGCCGCAGACCATCTCGTAATCGGCAGGTGAGGCATAGTGCAGCGGCACCTCCCGGCAGGTATGGGGCAAGCGGACGGCTTGTTGTTTTGGCACCGGCAGCCCCTTGCCAAAGGCCTCTGTCCAGTGTCGTGTGAACTCCCAATCCTCACAAAAACTGTGTTTCATCGCGGCAACACTCCTTCCAGTAAAATCGAGATCATTTCTTCCAGCACAGCCACATACTGCACCCCGCTTTCTGCCAGACTGCGGTCTGCCAGAAAACTCTCGATGGATGCGGTGATCATCTGCCGCAGCACCGGCAGGGATACCGGACGCATGACCCCCTCAGCCACAGCCTGCTCCAGCAGCGCCATGGTGGGCTCCCACCCGTTTTCCAACTGGCTGCGCACCCGCGCCGCCACCACCGGGTATTTTTCGTCCAGCTCCTTCATCTGCCGCAGATCCAGCGCGGCATATTCTGCCGGCATGGCAATGATGACCGCCCGCAGCTTTTCCTGCAAAGTACCACCGCCCGCCAGAATTTCCTGCTTGCAGCGGTGGATCTCTGCAAAGGCGTGGTCTACCATATCCAGTAAAAGCGCTTCCTTGGAGGGGTAAACGGTGTAGATGGTCTTTTTGCTGATGTGCAGCGGCTCTGCCACCTGCTGCATGGTGAAATGCAGCCCCTGTTGACGGAATAACTGCATCGCCTGCGTGCGCACCAGCGCACCGAGCTTTTCCTGCATGAGCGTCCTCCCTGTGGAAACTGTATTTGCCTTTCCAGTTTCCATTCTAGTACGGAAATCGAGTTAAATCAAGCAGTTTCCGCATTTTCTGCGTTCTGACGAAGAACCCGAGAAGAATCACAGCAGAATGCCATATCTCAAAACGCGGCAGCCGGAATGGTATTCGTAAACATAATCTTGGCGAGACCACCGATTCCCACTTTGCCCACGCTCTGCACAAGGGACTGTATTTCGACTACATGATGGCAAACCCGCCTGTCTGATTTTCAGGCGGGCATTTTACTTTGCCAGGATTTTGAGAACTACGATAAACTGCCCCCGAAACAGCACGATCTAGCGCGCTGCTTCGGGGGCAGTCTGTTGTTTATTCAATTATAAAGTTACTGCTTTGCACTTTCCGGGGCGACCTCAAAGTCGATCTTGCCCAGATTGACGTCCGCACGCACGATGGTGATCATCATGGTATCGCCCAGATTCCAGTTCTTGCCGGAAACGGGATCAGAAAGGCGCACGCCCTCGGTAAGCATGGTGCCGGTGGCGGTCAGGCTGGAAGCAGGTACAAAGCCTTCCACGCCGTTTTCCAACTCGATGAACAGGCCGCGCTGGGTCACGCCGGAGATGCGGCCCTCGTAGCACTCGCCCAGATGGCGGCGTGCATACTCGGCCTTGTAGCAGTCCTCGGCCTTGCGCTCGATCTGCATGGCGATGACTTCGCGCTCGCTGGCCTGCTTGCTGACGTCCTCGGCAAACTCGCTGTAACGCAGGATCATGGTGTCCTTATCGGTACCCTTGAGCTGGGCGGTCATGATACGGTGGATAGCCAGGTCCGGGTAGCGGCGGATGGGGCTGGTGAAGTGGGCATAGTCCTGCAGCACCAGACCGTAGTGTCCCTTGGGCTTTTCCTCGTACACAGCCTTGGACATGCAGCGCAGCATACCAACATTGATGATCTGCTCGTAGGCAGTGCCGCGCACACCTTCCAGAATGGCGCTCAGCTCCTTGGGGGTGGGCACATCCTTGGCAAAGTGGTCGTTGACACCGCAGGCCTGCAGCAGGCCGTGCAGACGCTCCAGCTTTTCGGCGTTGGGCTCCTCGTGCACGCGGTACACAAAGGGGATCTGCTTTACGCGGGCAAAGTGGGCAGCGCACTGGTTGGCCAGCAGCATGAACTCCTCGATCATGGCCTCGCTCTCGCCGGAGGTGCGCTTTTTCACGTCGATACAGTGACCATCTTCGTCCAGGATCAGCTTCACCTCGCCGCTCTCGATATCCATGCAGCCGCGCTCCTTGCGCAGGCGGGCACGGTGGCCATACAGCTCCTTCATAGCAGGCAGCTGTGCCAGTACCTCGTGGTACTTACCGGTCAGCTCGTCATCCGCGTTACCGGCAAGCAGAGCGTTGATCTCAGAATACACGCCCTTGACCCGGCTGCGGATGACGGACTTGACAAAGCGGTAGTCGGTCAGATTGCCGTCTTTATCCAGCCGCATCAAACAGGAGAAGGCCAGTCGCAGCACGCCCTCGTTCAGGCTGCAGATGCCGTTGGACAGCTGCTTGGGCAGCATGGGCACCACCTGATCGGCGTAGTAGACGCTGGTAGCGCGGTTAAAGGCCTCGTTGTCCAGCTCGGAGCCGGGCTTGACGTAGTTGGAAACATCCGCAATGTGCACGCCCAGCTCAAAGCCTCCGTCCGGAGTCTTGGTCAGGCTGATGGCATCGTCGATATCCTTGGTCTCGGCGCTGTCGATGGTAAAGATGGGCAGGGCGCGCAGATCCATGCGGCCCTCGCAGTCCGCAGCAGACACCTCGGCGTTGTCCAGCTTTTTGGCCTCGTCCCGCACCTTGTCCGGGAAGCGGTTGCGGATATCCTGCGCGTAGAGCAGTGCCTTTGCGCAGCGCTTGGCCTCATCGCAGCTGCCAAAGCGCATGGCCACACCTACGCGGTGATCCTCCTGACGGCTGCCGCGCAGCAGGATCTCCACTGCCACCTTGTCGCCGTCCTTGGCGCTGCCTTCGCAGTCCCGCATGACCTGCATGGAGATGGCGGGGCAATCGTCCGGCACAAACTTCAGGCGGCCCTCCATGCGGTGCATGGTGCCCACCAGAGAATTCTTCTCTTCCAGAACAGCAAGGATCTCGCCCTCATCGCTGCCCTCTACCCGGGGATGTGCAAACTTTTCCACCAGCACCTTGTCGCCGGGCATTGCGCCGCGGGTGAACCGGCCGGGGATAAAGATATCGCTGGTGCCGTCCTCCAGCATGACAAAGGCAAAGTTCTTGCCCAGCTTTACCACCTTGCACAGCAACGCCTTATCGGCACGGCCGCTGCGCACGGTGAAGAACACGCCCTGACGCTGGCAGATGACAGCCTCGTGCACCAGCTGGTCCACAGCCTCCATCACCTTGCGGTCTGCGCCGCGATCCCCGCCGAACTTATTCTTCAGATCTTTTACGGTGCACGGCTGATTCTGGATCGCGTGCTCAATTTTATCGCGCATTGCCATAAAATATTTTCTCCTTCACTTCCGTGGCCGTGCATCTCCTGCGGAGCACAGCCCTGCCTTGGGACGGGCACTTTCCCCTGTCCCCTCTTTGCGGCAGCCCGCAGAACCGGCTGCCCACACTTTTTCTGCACAGAAAAACAGCCCCGTCCGTTCACGGGGCTGCAACGCCTTCTCAGCCTGCCAGACGGCCTGCAAACAGGCAGGCCAGAATAGCAACCACAAAGAACACCACGCCTGCAATGCGGGTGACCTTAGCCAGCATCTGATCTGCCGGGGTCAGACGTGCATTGTTGGCACCGCCCACACTGCCGTTGATGGCACCGGACAGGCCCTGACCGTGGGTGTGCTGCATGAGGGTGAGGAAAACGATGACCAACGAAGCCACCAGCAGAATGGCACCGCCAACAATTTCGATAACAGACATGAATCGTAACGCTCCTTTTATTTGTAAATACGGAAAACTACGCAAAAATACAACTATATAGTAGCATAACAAAGCCAAAATTGCAAGTAGAATCCGCGCATTTAACCCGCTGCTTCCAGCGCGGTGCAGACCTGCGCAAAGATGGCTGCACCGGAGTACGCCGTGTGCACCGCACCGTCCTGCAATACCACAATGGTGTAGCGGGGCTTTTCTGCCGGCCAGAACCCCGCAAACCACAGGTTGCAGCGCTCGGTGCCCTCCGGGGTGAACTGCCCGGTCTGAGCAGTGCCGGTCTTGCCGCCCGCCCCGCCGGAAAGCCCGGCGGCATCCTGCGCGGTGCCCTGCTGCACCACCTGTACCAGCATAGCGCGCAAAAGCGCTGCGTTCTGTGCTGAGATCACCCGCCGTCCCCGGGGGTGGCTGAGGGTCTCCACCGGTTGGCCGGTGGCCTCGTCCAGCGTGGCTTGCAGCACATAGGGGGCGCGGTATACGCCGTCCGCCGCAAGGGTGTTGAACAGTGCCGCCACCTGCATGGGTGTCGCCAGCAGGCTGCCCTGCCCAAAGCTGAAATTAGCCAGCTGCCCGCTTTGCGCCAGCTCCTGCGGGGTGGGCAGCTGCCCGGCCTCGGCGGCAAACCCCTCTGCCAGCAGCAGGCTCTGCCCAAAGCCAAAGGCTTTAGCGGCGTCCAGCAAGCTTTCCGCACCCAGCTGCTGTCCCAGACGGATAAAATAGCCGTTACAGCTTTTTTCCAGCGCGGCGGCAAGGTCCACCTGTCCATGCGGCACCCCGCCCGCGCAGCGGAAGATCTGCCCATCCACTACCACCGCGCCGGTGCACTCGAAAACCGGCTGCAAGCCCGCTTCCAGTGCAGTCGCCGCCAGCACCGGCTTGAACACCGAGCCCACCGCGTAGCTTTGCAGTGCCCGGTTCAGAAAGGGACTATTCTCTGCCTGCAGGCTGTCGGCAAGGTGCTCCGGGTCGTAGCACGGCACACTGACGCTGGCGCGCACCGCCGCTGTGGCGGTATCCAGCACCAGAATGCAGCCGCTCGTCATGGTACTTGCCGCCACTGCTTCCACTGCCCGCTGCACCGGGCGGGAGATGGTCAGCTGCACGCCCAGCGCCCCGCTGTCGGCTTGCAAAAGCCTAGCCGTTTCTCCGGTGCGCAGCGTACCCTGCGCCGTCACGGCGCAGACAAGACTACTGTTCTCCCCTGTGCCGGAAAGCACGGCGTCCAGCGCCTTTTCCAGCCCGGCAGCGCCATGACCCGTGCTATCCAGATAGCCCAGCAAATGCTGACACAGCGGCACCGCCGCATACCGCCGGGCGGTAGGATAACCGGTCAGCCCAAGGCGGGCGGGGTCGCAGCTTACCTCCAGTAAAAACGGCGCAGCACGGCTGCGGCTGCGGTACAAAAGCGCCTGCCCGGCGGCATCGGTGCAGGCATACAGGCGGTCGTAGTTTCCCTGCCCGGGAAAGCATACCACCTGCCAGCGCTCCTCAAGGCCGGTGAGCAGCCGCCCCTGCGCATCGTAAAAGTTGCCCCGTCGGGCGGGCAACTGCAGGGTGACCGTGCTCTGCGCCGCAGCCCGCGCAGCATAGGCGGGGTGCAGCGCCAGCAGATACAACCGGCACAGCACCACCGCAAATCCCAGCAGCAAGGCGGCATACACCGCCAATACCCGTTTGCCAGACATCCCCGCGCCCCCTTTCCCTGTGGTTAGGGTGGGCAGCCGGGGCGCGGGGTATACATAAAAAGAGGCGGAACCTCTCCGAAGAAAAGTTCCGCCTCTTTGGCGTTTCTTTTTAAGAAAGACTGGTACGGCTTAGTACATGCCGCCCTTCCAAACCACACTTTTGGAGCCGTATCACGAATATCGAGAAACGTAGACTTTTGTAGAATTATCAAGGCCACAAGCCGATTTTTCCAGATTCTCCGTTTTTGCACGATCCACGCTTTTCTACGCAAATCTACGCCACTTACCGGGTGATTGGCGTAAGTTTTGGCGTAAGTTTCGGCGTAAGCAATTCCGCTTCATGCGTCGAAAATCACAGGTTGCCGGCGATCTGTTCAAAGGCTCTTTCAACCGATTCAAAGCTGCTGTGCGTGTAGACATCCAACGTCACACTGGCATTGGAGTGTCCCATCAGGTATTGCAGGCTTTTTACATCCAGCCCGGCTTGCTGAACATTGGTGCAGAAGGTGTGTCGCAGCACATGAGGTGTAACGCGCGGAACAGGTTTGCCGTACGCCTTCTCAAACTTTCCCTGCACGCCACGCATATAGTTTTCCAAGTGCATTGCCACCTTCGGCATTCCGGACTTGTCCAGAAAGAGAAATCCGCTGCAGCCATCCACCAGTGCTTCTACCTTTGTGGATGCTCTGGCTTTTACTACACGCCGCAACGCTGCACAAACAGTATCTGTCATGGGAACATTGCGGATACCGCTTTTTGTTTTCGGCGGTGTGACAAAGTAGGGCTTTTCAGCCGTCCGGCAAAGCTGCCGCCGGACATGGATACAGTGCCGTTCAAAGTCGATATCTGCTCGTGTCAGGCCATACAACTCACTCACACGCAAGCCGGTTCCCATAAGAATGACGATATCATCATAATAGTTGCCGCCATAGTCTTGAACGAATTGCAGATATTTCTCCTGCTGTTCTCTGGTCAGGGCATTGCGCACATAAGCGTCCTTCGGCACAACGTCCGACAGCTTGAACTTAAATGGATTTTTGCGGATAATGTCATCCTCTACCGCCATCTCAAACGCCGGTCTGATAACACTTTGCAGAATTCCAATGGTGTTTTGCTTGAAACCGCTGTCATGCAGAAACACGAACCAGCCTTTCGCATCGGACAATTTTACCGTTTTGATGGCTTTTTGCCCGAAAGGGTCAGCATGAATCCGCTTGACCGCTGTGTTGTACGACCGAAGTGAATTGGGTTTCAACCCACGCTTCAGGTTCATATAGCGGTCAACCAGATCAGCCACCGTCATCTCTCCGGCGGCGTAGTCGATGCCGTCTGCCAGATCGCGCCACAGTTCTTCCTCTTTTTTCCGCAGCTCTGTCAGGGATTTAGCGTAAATACAACGCCGTTTCTTGTGGATATCGGTATAACGATAGTCGTAGGTGCCGTTTGCTCTTTGGCTTTCGCCATCCTTCAAAACACGGCCCTTGCTATCTTTGCGCTTTTCAGGCATTCAGAAGCTCCTTTCTGTGAAAAGCGCATCTATAAGGTCAGTGTCAGTATAACACATCAACCATGCGATTTCCACCCGCAGCGAATGAGAAAAGGACGGTTTCACATTTGCAGCCTTTGGCAGCCTCTCAAATAGAATATGCTTGCTCGACAAAGCAATCGAACAGGCGACGTTTGATCAGACGCTTGTTTCCCACCCAAAGGACGAATTTGCATTTATCTTCATTCGTAATTTCACGCAGTTTGTTGATGCCAATGCCAGAGTAAGCCGCAGCTTCCTCCAGCGTTAAATTGCTCTTTTCCCAAATCGGAACTTGTC
>OOAA01001101.1_pt1 | contig 14850 bp, 9 predicted proteins | sample 1671671 | NCBI WGS metagenome assembly OOAA01 (sample SAMN06348180, study PRJEB24527) | human gut metagenome | biome: human gut; feature: ankylosing spondylitis patient; material: feces | host: Homo sapiens | place: China | collected 2015-10 | reverse complement strand
AGGGCAAGACCAGTGAAGCCATCACCAAGCTGATGAATCTGGCTCCCAAGGTGGCGATCCTTGTAACTGAGGACGGACAGGAGAAGGAAGTGCCTACGGAGAGTCTGCAAAAGGGCGACATTTTCCTGGTAAAGCCCGGAAGTCTGGTGCCGGTGGACGGTATCGTGCTGGAGGGTAATTCCAGTGTGGACGAAGCAGCCATCACCGGTGAGAGTGTCCCTGTGGAGAAGCAGGCGGGCGACCATGTGGTCTCCGCTACCGTGAACAAATCGGGGTTCTTAAAATGCCGTGCGGATCGTGTCGGCGATGACACCACGCTGGCGCAGATCATCCGCCTGGTGGAAGAAGCCAGTGCCAGCAAGGCTCCGATCGCACAGCTGGCAGATAAGGTGGCAGGGGTCTTCGTGCCTACGGTCATTACCATTTCACTGATCACACTGGTCGTATGGCTGCTAAACGGCGCCACTGCGGAATTCGCTATTTCCACAGCCATTGCCGTACTGGTGATTTCCTGTCCCTGCGCGCTGGGACTGGCAACACCCGTGGCTATCATGGTGGGTACCGGCGTAGGAGCAGGTAATGGTATCCTGATCAAGACCGGGGAAGCCTTACAGCAGGCTAAGGAGATCGACACCGTGGTACTGGACAAGACCGGAACCATCACAAGCGGCAAGTTAAAGGTAGAAGAAGTAGGCGGTTATCAGAGTGATTTCCCTGCGGATGCCATGATGCAGATCACGGCGGCACTGGAGAAAAAAAGTGAGCATCCGCTGGCAGAGGCGGTAGTGGAATATGCGGAAAGCTTCCGGCTGACAATTCCGGAGATCACTGATTTCCAGGCAACCTTCGGACGTGGTGTGGAAGGTGCGCTGGCACAGGATTTTGCTGCGCAGGAGTTCTTGAAAAAAGATGGACCGACTGCAGTGTTTTATGCAGGAAAATTTGATGAAAAAAATACGGGAAATTCTGTCGGAACAGAAAATGGCACAAAAGATGCCGCAACAATGACAAAAGAAAGTTCAGAGTCTGCGGAGCTGTCGCAGAGAAAAACTATTCTTCCTGCAGGCACGAAATTCTATGTGGGCAATCTTGCATTTCTGCAGGAGAAGAATATTATTTTGCCGGATGGGGCGTTAGACGCCCTGAACCGGATGGCGGACGAAGGTATGACACCGCTTCTGGTAGCAATGGATGTAAACTTCCAGGAAGTAAACTTCCGGGAAGGAGGCTCTCAGGAAGCTTGCATCCAGAAATCTTGGCCCAAGGAAACAGGATTCCTTGGAATCATCGGTGTAGCGGATACGGTCAAAGCTACTTCCTATGAAGCAATTCAAGCATGGGAGAAGATGGGTGTGAAAGTCATCATGCTGACCGGTGATAACAGACGAACCGCAGAAGCCGTACGGCAGAAGTTAGGGATCTCCGAAGTCGTGGCAGAGGTACTGCCGCAGGATAAGGAGAAGAAGGTCAGTGAGTTAAAGCGTCAGGGACACAAGGTGGCAATGATCGGTGACGGTATCAACGATGCTCCCGCACTGGCGGCAGCAGATGTGGGTATGGCCATCGGCGCAGGTACCGATGTCGCCATGGAGAGTGCTGACATTATCCTGATGAAAAACGATCTTCGGGATGCGGTGACTGCCATGAAACTGAGCCGTGCCGTGATCCGCAATATTAAGGAAAACCTGTTCTGGGCATTTTTCTACAACTGCATCGGCATCCCTCTGGCAGCAGGTGTGTTGTATCCGGCATTCGGAATCCGCTTAAATCCCATGTTCGGTGCGGCGGCCATGAGCTTGAGCAGTATCTTCGTCGTGACGAATGCATTGCGGTTGAAAGGGTTTAGGAGCGGATTCACCCCACTGAAAAAAGGAGCACCGGAAGCAGCCCGTAAGGAAATAGAGATAACGCATGCAGCTGCGGAGGAAGAACAGTGCATACTGAAAGCCCCCGCAGAGCAAAATAACAGACAAGATGTAAAGCAGGAGAAAGAGAGGACAAACACAATGACAAAAGTAATCAGTATCGAAGGAATGATGTGCAACCATTGCACCGGAACCGTACAGAAGGCACTGGAGGCAGTAGAAGGTGTGAAAGCCGTTACCATGAGCCTGGAGCAGAAAAACGCTACCGTGGAACTGGCTTCCGATGTGTCAGATGAGGTACTGATCAGGGCTGTGACCGACGCCGGCTATGAAGTAAAGGGCGTTACAGCAAAATAGGTCTGACCTTTGTAGCCGGATAGGAATAACAAATGATGAAAAATGGCGCCGCCACTGTGTTGCATTCTGCTTTATGAGCAGACGGAATGCGGTGGCAGCGCCATTTGGGTCTATAGCGAAAAAAGTGCTTTTCAGATACTTTTTTTATGTAGATATCATAGATTTTTGTGCTCTGTGGGTCTATACAGAAAAAATATCATTTTAGATACTCATATCATGAAAAATGAGTATCTGGAGAGCAAATTTTTTTCTATAGACCCAAAGTGAATCTTCTGGAGTGATATTATGGCAGAAAAGGGGATCAGAAAACAAGATTTTTCTGCATAGACCCATGACTGATATCTCTTTATAATCATGCACGTCTGTTGTGAAATAGCGTAAGTGAAAGTGTATCAATCAATCGTATCATGGAAAATGCAAAGGGGAAATTATGCATTTTCGAAAGATTCTATATAAAGTTTATACTTTCTTAATTGATTTTCTTACACTATGTGTTATATTAACTATAGAACAGATGAAACAAGAGAGATTTTGAGATTGTGGCATCTGTCTGACGAAGGCGCGGACAAAGGAATTGGAATAAAACAATTCAAACAAATCAGTTCATCGTCTAAGAAATTAATGTGAAAAACAAAATTGTAACACCTTAGTGAGGAGGCGAACGATTATGAATATTGATAAATTTACACAGAAATCCATAGAAGCCGTCAACGGCTGTGAAAAGCTCGCCATGGAATATGGCAACCAGGAGATCGAGCAGGAGCATCTGCTGTACAGTCTGCTGACCCTGGATGACAGTCTGATCTTAAAGCTTGTGGAGAAGATGGAGATCCAAAAGGATCACTTTGTAAACCGTGCAAAACAGGCTCTGGAGAAAAGAGTAAAGGTGCAGGGTGGTCAGCCTTATGTCGGTCAGTATCTGAACAAGGTACTGGTCAGCGCATCAGATGAGGCAAAGCAGATGGGAGATGAATATGTCTCCGTTGAGCATCTGTTCCTTGCTATGATCAGGAATCCCAACAAGGAGATCGCCGAGATCTGGAAGGAATACGGCATCACAAGAGAGCGTTTTTTACAGGCTCTGTCTACCGTAAGAGGCAACCAGAGAGTTACCAGTGACAATCCGGAGGCTACTTACGATACTTTGGAAAAATACGGTCAGGATCTGGTGGAGAAAGCGAGAAACCAGAAGCTGGATCCTGTCATCGGACGAGACAGTGAGATCCGTAATGTGGTACGTATCCTGTCACGTAAAACGAAGAACAACCCTGTACTTATCGGTGAACCCGGTGTCGGTAAGACCGCCGTGGTGGAAGGGCTGGCACAACGTATTGTAAAAGGTGATGTACCGCAGGGACTGAAGGATAAGAAGATTTTCGCACTGGATATGGGTGCACTGGTAGCCGGCGCAAAATACAGAGGTGAATTTGAGGAACGTCTGAAAGCTGTACTGGATGATGTGAAGAACAGCGACGGACAGATCATTCTGTTCATTGATGAGCTGCATACCATTGTTGGTGCCGGTAAGACAGATGGCGCTCTGGATGCAGGCAATATGTTAAAACCTATGCTGGCTCGTGGTGAGTTGCACTGTATCGGTGCTACCACTCTGGATGAATACAGACAGTATATTGAAAAAGATGCCGCTTTGGAACGTCGTTTCCAGCCGGTTATGGTAGAAGAACCCACCGTGGAGGATACGATTTCTATCCTGCGTGGACTGAAGGATCGTTATGAAGTATATCATGGTGTTAAGATCATGGATAATGCGCTGGTAAGTGCAGCCGTACTTTCCAACCGTTATATCACCGACAGATTCCTGCCGGATAAGGCGATCGACCTGGTGGATGAAGCCTGCGCCCTGATCAAGACCGAGATGGACAGTATGCCTACGGAGCTGGATGAACTGCAACGTAAGGTGACACAGCTGGAGATCGAGGAGACTGCTCTGAAAAAAGAGGATGACCGGATCAGTAAGGAACGTCTGGCTGATCTGCAGAAGGAACTGGCAGAGTTAAAGGATCAGTTCAATACGAGAAAAGCACAGTGGGATAACGAGAAGGCATCCGTAGATAAGCTTTCCAAGCTGCGTGAGGACAGAGACCGTATCAACAATGAGATCCAGATCGCAGAGCGAGAAGGAGACTATGAGAAAGCGGGCAGATTAAAATACAGCGAACTTCCTGCACTGGAGAAACAGCTGGAGCAGGAGGAAAATAAGGTCGGCGAATCGGATATGTCTCTGGTGCATGAAAAGGTATCGGAGGAAGAGATCGCAAGGATTATTTCCCGCTGGACCGGCATACCGGTAGCCAAACTGACCGAGAGTGAGCGTAACAAGACCCTTCACCTTGACGAAGAACTGCACAAGCGTGTGGTAGGACAGGACGAAGGCGTGACTAAGGTTACCGAAGCCATCATCCGTTCCAAAGCCGGTATCAAGGATCCCAGCAAGCCCATAGGTTCCTTCCTGTTCTTAGGACCTACCGGTGTAGGTAAGACGGAACTGGCGAAGAGCCTGGCAGCAGCACTGTTTGACGACGAGAACAACATGGTCCGTATCGATATGAGCGAATACATGGAGAAATATTCTGTCTCCCGTCTGATCGGTGCGCCTCCCGGATATGTAGGATACGAAGAGGGTGGTCAGCTGACCGAGGCAGTACGGAGAAAACCCTACAGCGTGGTATTGTTTGATGAGATCGAGAAGGCGCATCCCGATGTATTCAATGTACTGTTACAGGTACTGGATGACGGGCGTATCACCGATTCTCAGGGTCGTACCGTAGATTTCAAGAATACCATCCTGATCATGACCTCCAACATCGGTGCAAGCTACCTGCTGGACGGCATTAACGAAGACGGCACCATCAAGCCGGAGGCAGAGGCAGCAGTCATGAACGACCTGCGTGCACATTTCCGTCCGGAATTTTTGAACCGTCTGGATGAGACGATCCTGTTCAAGCCTCTGACCAAGGATAATATCGGCGGCATTATTCATCTGATCATTGCCGATCTGAATAAGCGTCTGGAGGATAAGCAGCTGACGATCCGTCTGTCGGACGAGGCTATGCAGTACATCGTGGATAACGCATATGATCCGGTCTATGGTGCACGACCTCTGAAACGTTATATTCAGAAGTATGTGGAGACCCTGGCTGCCAAGATGATCCTGGCAGATCAGGTGGAGGAGGGCGATACCATCGTCATTACCGTAGAGGACGATAAGCTTTCCGCCAAATGTGAGAAAGGCTCTAAAAATAAATAAACAGTAATACGAAAAGCGAAAGTGGCAGACTTGTCATTTTCGCTTTTTTCGTTTAAGATGTTATAGTAATAATATTTTAAAAGCGAGGTTTTTTTATGATACCACAGGATCCGGTCATGTTATTAAGCTTTATCAATCTGAAACTCCGTGACTATTACGGAAGCCTGGAGCAGCTCTGCGAAGATCTGGATGTGAAGGAACAGGAGATCAGGGATAAGCTGGCATCCATCGATTATCATTACAATGAAGAGAGGAATCAGTTTGTATAATACAACCAGCAGTCTTACAGGGAAAAAGGGAACCAGATGTCTGATCTGCACCGGCTGCGGCAGATGTCCCGGAGTGATCCGGGGGATGCAGGTGGTGACGGAAAAGCTGGAGCTTCCTCCGTTATCTTTACAGAATCCGGAAAGTATCCGGCTGATGACAGTGGATATCGGAACAACTACCATTGCCATGCAGCTCTATGATGCAGACGGTAAAGTGGTGGACAGTTTTCCGAGTGTGAATCCACAGGTCAGCTACGGTGCCGATGTACTCTCACGGATAGAGGCGGCAAGGGATCCGGGGAAAGCAGCGGATATGCAGAAAAAAGTCCTGGACCTCATTGAAAAGGGAGCGCAGCGTTTTTCCAAAAAGCTGCAGGAGAAGGAGTCTATACAGATGGTCATTGCGGCGAATACCACTATGACCTATCTGCTGATGGGCTGGGATCCGGCAGAACTGGGCAGGGCACCTTTTCAGGTAAGTCATTGCGGAGCTGTGGACACGCAGATCGCAGGCATTTCCTGCCATATCATTCCCGGATTGTCTGCTTTTGTCGGCGGAGACATCACTGCGGGAATACTGGCCTGTCAAATGTTGGAGCAGGAGGAACCCATGCTGCTCATCGATTTGGGGACCAACGGTGAGATGGCACTGGGGAATAGACAAAAGCTATGTGCATGTGCCACGGCGGCCGGACCTGCCTTCGAGGGCGGGGCAAACCGTGGTATCTGGGGCGCGGATATGGTGAAATTGTTACAAAAGCTTTTGGAAGAGGGATTGATGGATCGGCAGGGACTGTTAAAGGAACCCTATTTTACGAAGGGGATCCGTATCGGAGATGTACTTGTCACGAAAGAAGCCGTGCGTGCGGTACAACTGGCGAAGGGAGCCATTGCCGCAGGCATAGAGATCCTGACGGAAAGCTATGGAATCAGACTTTCGGATATTTCCAAGGTAGTGCTGGCAGGAGGCTTTGGCTATTACCTGGATCCGAAGGCAGCTGCAGCCATCGGACTGCTTCCGAAGGAACTTACAGATCGTACCGTGACCGGCGGCAACACGGCACTTAGTGGCGCTGCACTGGTGGGAAACAGGATGCTGACCGGACAGCTGCGAGCATGGGATGATCTGCACCGGCGGCAGGAATTACAGATTCAGATATTGAATCTGGCAGAGCAGGTAAAATTCACAGAAACATTCTTAAAAAAGATGGACTTTTGTTAAAATTGCGCAAAAAAATATAGCAAAGCGCATAAAATGTTGTTTCATTATAGCAAAAATCATGGTATACTTCTTAATATGATTACAGGTACCGGAGGATATTGTATGAGTACGAATGTTGAGAAAACAAAAAAATCTCTTTTTGCGGGGAAAAAAGAGAAAGCTTCCCAAAAGAAGCCAAAACCTGAGAAAAAAGTGACAAAAATACCGAAAGAGAAGGCTGTAAAGACAAAGACACCGAAGAAGACATCCGGCAGGAGTGGGAAAAGCTCCAAACTGTTCAGTATACGCAATAAGATCGTAGTATGTTTCCTGGTGCCGATCGTGTTCATGATCATTATCGGCATTTCGGCATACCAGAAGTCTGCGGAAGGCTTAAGTGAGAAATATACGGATTCCACGTTACAGACTGTGCGCATGGCGACAGAATACTTGGACATGACTTGTGATTTTATCCGTTCCGAGGGTTTGAAATATGCGTATGACGATGATCTGCGGAAATATTTCCTGGGAATGTTCGAGGATAATCCGGTAGACAAACTGAATTTCCTGACATCCACGAAATCGAATCTGTTATCAGTGCAGACGTCCAACCCATTCATCAGCCATATGCACATTATTCCCAAGGAAGGTGTGGGACTTTTGTCTACTAAGCTTTCTTCCGGTGTGGATGGATTCCTGGATGAATATAAGGAGTCGGTAGCTTCCGGCGAAGGCAGAAGAAGCATCCCACAGTGGATCGACAGCCATCCGGTGCTGGATGAAAAGGTAAAAGAGACGCAGCAGGACTACATATTGTCTTTCCAGATGATGAGCCAGTCTAACAATGCCTGCGTTGTTATTGACATGAAGCCTTTGGCTATTACGAACTTTTTGAAGGAGATCGATATCGGTGATGACAGTATCATCGGATTTATCACTCCGAGTGGAAGAGAACTGGTAGTGGAGCAGCTGGAAGACGGTGAAGAGAGTACTCTGGCTGAGGATGAGAAAGTATTCGTCGATCAGGAATTTTATAATGGGGTAATGGAGCAGGCAGTATCGGATTCCGGCACTGCGGAAGTGGAGTTCCGTGGAGAAAAATACCTCTTTATCTATAGTCGCAGTGCGGAAGTGGGCTTTACCACCTGTGCACTGGTGCCTATGCGTGTGGTGACCAGCCAGGCTATGGAGATCCGTAATATGACCATTGGACTGGTGCTCCTGGCATGTGTGATCGTGGTGATCGTGGGTATCTTTATTACTGCCGGTATTGAGAATAACATGAAACGAATCTCCAGAAAGTTCGGTGATGTTGCACAGGGCGATCTGACCGTGACGGTATCTGCCAAGGGACATGATGAGTTCCAGGATCTGGCAGGATCTGCGACCAATATGATCACGAATACCAAGAAGCTGGTAAATCAGGTAAGCAATGCCACCGGAGAACTGGAAGTATCCGCACAGAATGTAGGACAGGCTTCCGAATTGATCCATGAGTATTCCCAGGATATTACCAGAGCCATCGGAGAGATCAACGAAGGCATGGAAGAACAGTCCAGACATGCACAGGAATGTGTGGAGAAGACAGATGTCCTCTCCAATGAAATGCAGGAAGTAAGCCGCGTGGTAGAACGTGTTGAGAAACTGGTGGATGAGACCGAGGGTATGATCAACAAAGGAATGGAGATCGTACAGGTACTGGGTGACAGAGCCGGTGAGACGACCAAGATGACTGCAAAGGTAAGTGACAGTATCGAATCTCTTCGTAAGGAATCCGCGATCATCAACAGCTTTGTCGGTACGATCACGGAGATCACGGAGCAGACCAATCTGCTGTCCCTGAATGCTTCCATTGAGGCAGCCAGAGCGGGAGAGGCCGGAAGAGGTTTCGCTGTGGTAGCGGAAGAGATCCGCAAGCTGGCAGATGATTCCGCCAAGGCAGCCGGTGAGATCAGCAATAATGTTGCGAACATTACTGCACAGACGCAGAACAGTGTAGACAGCGCAAGCCAGGCACAGGCGATGGTAGAGCTTCAGACCAAGGCAGTGGACGAGGTAATTGCAGTATTCCGTGAGATGCAGGCTCGCATGGGGCAGCTGATCGAGGGATTGAAGGATATTGCAGCAAGTACAGAAAAGGCTGATGGCGAACGTAGTGCAGCGGTAGCAGCAGTGAAGAATATTTCGGATATCATCGAAGAGACTGCGGGAAGTGCCGAGACTGTTAATGATGTGGCTAATAAGTTGCTTGAGCATGTAGAGAAGCTGAGCAATACGGCAAGTGTACTGGATGAGAATATGGAAGGCCTCAAGAACGAGATTTCTGTATTCAAGATTTGATGACAGACATAGAACAGACATAGAAAAGAAAGGAACTTTGGAATTCTGTACTCCGAAGTTCCTTTTTTGCTGCCAGGAATTGTCGGTTGTCCGGATGCATATATTTTCTGTGAAAACAGTAAGCGGATGGATGAGAATGAAAAAAACGCTGGTGGGAATTCTGGTTTTTGATATGATCATGGGAATGTTATGCCTGTGGGCCGGAGGAAAACGTCAGGATACTACAGCACCTGCTTCGCAGGAAGTATCGACCGGGAAGATCGCCGAAGAGGAAGATGTGGCGAAAAAGATTGCGCTGACGTTTGATGACGGTCCGCATCCGAGGTATACGGAACAGCTTTTGGATGGTTTAAAAGAACGAAATGTGGTGGCGACTTTTTTTGTGACCGGGGAGAACGCACAGAATTATCCCAATATTATCCGGAGAGAACAGGAGGAAGGACATCTGATCGGAAACCATACGTACAGTCATATCCAACTCACCTCCGGGAACAGGGAAACGTTCCGGGAGGAACTGGTAAAGACCAATGAGATCCTGGAAAATATTACGGGGGAAAAGGTGAGCTTCGTTCGTCCGCCCTATGGAAGCTGGGACAAAAGTTTTGAAAAAGAATTAAATATGTTCCCGGTGCTGTGGAATATTGATCCACTGGACTGGTGCTCCCACAATGCAGAGTGTATTGCGGCAAAAGTGGTGGAAAAGGCCGGAGACGGTGATATTATTCTGATGCACGATTATTATGATACTTCTGTGACTGCCGCACTGGAAGTGGTGGATGTTTTGCAGAAACGTGGATTCCAATTCGTAACAGTGGAAGAAATATTGTTTGACTGAAAGCTTCCAGTGTGCGTATAATTGTCATGGTATTACAGATGAGTTTAGAAACTGAGAAAGAAAACCTATGATAAAAATAGCATTTTGTGATGATGATCTGTCGGTACTGAGAGAACTTAGTGCGCTGATGGACAAGTATCGGGTAGAACGGAATCAGAATATTATGTATGCTTCATTTAACAGTCCGCTGGAGCTGCTGACGGAAGTGGAGAGAGGAACGAGGCTGGATATTATTTTTCTGGATGTGCTGATGCCTGCGCAGAACGGTATCAGTACGGCCATGGAAATCCGGCAGTATGATACTTCGGTAAAGATTATCTATCTGACATCTTCGGCAGAGTATGCTGTGGATTCTTATTCGGTAGGCGCTTATTTCTACCAGTTGAAGCCTATCTGGCAGGAAAGTTTTTACCGCCTGATGGATTCTGTACTTTCGGAATGCCACAAAGATAAGGAAAACAGCTTGATCCTGCGCAGCAGAACCGGAATTACCAGACTGGATCTTGACCGGTTGCAATATTGTGAGGTGATGGGACGGACACTTTTGTTCCACCGTAAGGACGGAGAAGCACTGGACAGTATCGGCAGATTGGATGATCTGTGCGAACAGTTGAAGGATTACGAACAATTTGTACGCTGCCACAGGTCCTATCTCATCAATATGGATTATGTGCAGAATATTTCCAGTAAGACCATCACCATGACAGATGGCATACAGATTCCGATTCCTCATGGAAAATATTCGGAATTAAAAGATAAATTTTTTGATTATTTCTTTCGTAAAAACCAAACATTTTTAGCATAGATTTACCCTGCGAGGCGACCGGAGAATCTTTCTCCGGTCGTTTCATTACATATTTGGGTCGATTGGTGTCATAAAGAGTCTAAAACAGGTAAAATACAGTACAATATATTCAGACAACAGAAAAATGTTGTAAGAAGGAGGAAATATATTATGAAGAACAAAACTTTTGCATGTGTGATGGGACTGGTACTGGCATTGTCTCTGACAGCCTGCGGTGAGGAAGAAGTGATTGTGGAGAACACCAACGAAGAAGTGTCTGTAGAAGTACAGACCCAGGAAGCAACAGAAGCTCCCACAGAGACTGTAGCAGAGACAGGTACAGAAGCAGAGGGCGGTCCCCTGTTACAGGTGGCAGTTATGGAGATCCCGGATCTGAGTGGTACAGAATGGAACTTTGCCGGCGGTATGATCGATGGTGTTGAGATGGAAGAAGAGGATCTGAACGCAACACTGGAGACTTATGGCGGTACCTTACAGCTTGTATTTGGTGAAGACGGTGCAGTTACCATGGTACAGGGCGGCGGAAATGCAGAAGGTACTTATGAGTATTCCGATGACAACACAGCTATCAAGATGACGCTTGATTTTGGTGGAACAGAGGTTACCTATGCCGGATTTTTGTCTGAGGTGGGAGATACTGTAACACTGATCGCTATGTCTGATATGAATGGTTATGACGGACTTTATTTTGTGCAGTAAGATGCAATCAGAAATTTTGAGAGCGTAGAAGGAATGAAAAGGGGAGGGAAGAAGTAACGATGGAGATTATAATTATCGTATTGCTGCTTGCCTCCCTTTTTGGTGTCTGGCTCGTATCGGTACGGTGTAAGCTGGAGATACAGGAAGAAAATATCCGGAATGCCATGCATCAGACACTGGTACAGCTTTCCGCAGAACGGGAGGCTCTGGAAGCATTGGCGGAGCTTCTCGGACATACCATGGATGCAGAGACTTTTCGAAAAATGAAACTTTGTTTGGAGAGTGTACAGAATGTCGAAATGACCGGGATGCCGGAGTGGATAGCAGAACAACAGAGAGAATTATTAAGAGTACAGAAAAATATTGCAGAGATCTCGGAAACCATGCCTCTTTTGCAGGCACAGGAGACTTATCAGAAATACTGGAAAGCAACAAAAAGTTATGAACATATGGTGAAGACCAGTGAACTGATCTATAACGATTCTGTGGAAAACTATAATTGTATGCTTCACAGAATACCGGATCGTATCGCAGCGGGAATCTGCGGATATCACCGGAAAAAATTAATCGAGATCATGTGATCCATATACATTCTTAAGGAGGGTAAAACGATGGGATTATTTACAAACAACAAAAAGTTATGTCCGATCTGCGGAAGTCCGACACCGAGACTGCTGGCTTCAGCGGTGGAGGGGCAGAATCTCTGTAAGGAGTGTGCAGCCAAGATCGATCTGCCGGATGGTGTGTTCAATTCCATGACGCTGGATGATTTCCGGGAATATATCAAGTGTTATGATGCCAACAAGCCGCTGCGTGACAGCTTCACAGAGACTTACCGTTATGATTTCGGATTTTTCAAGGGAAGCCTGGTACTGGATATGGATCACCAGCTACTGCGACTGGGAGTTGTTGACGGAGCATTTGCCATGGAACCCTCTGACATTAAGTCCTTCCGTATTCTGGAGGATGGAGAGGTACTGTACGAAGGAGAAAAGGGGAACTTCCGGAGCTACAAGAGCAATATTAAGGAGCGTTTAGATGAGTTAAAGCCCAGGATCGACGAATACAGAATGCTGCGGCATCAGTATGAGATGATGGAAGAAATGCGTCGTAACATGGAGGACAGCAGAAGAGACGATAACTTCAGAAGAGACGATAATTTCAGAAGAGATGATCCGGATTACAGAGACCGTATGACCGAGCCGGATTTCAATATTCCGAATCCGGTGGAGAAATTCGCTGTGGAGATCACACTGGATCATCCTTACTGGAAGAGCTTCTATAAGGAGACGGGAGCACCGAAGTTCAATTCCGATCAGCCCAGCACCATCGATTATCTGGATGATTATACCCAGAAGACGGAAGGACTGCATGCACTGGCACAGAACCTGATGCAGATCATTGATCCCCAGGTACAGGAACAGGTAATAGATCTCCATGCCGCAACCCAGAGTACGCAGAGTGCACCGCAGGCAGCCCCGGTACAGGCAGAGGATCCCACCGTGGCACTGCCTAAATATAAGGCACTGCTGGATGCAGGGGTTATCACGGAAGAAGAATTCGCAGCGAAGAAGAAACAGCTGCTGGGACTGTAAACCTGGTATTACAAGAATTCAGATTAGGAGGTAGTAAATGAAAAAGATATTACAGAGAATCGGACTGTTAGCAATGGCGGTGATGCTGCTGTGGGGATGGCAGGGGATGAATGCGAAGGCGGCAGATAATATATTTACGTTTGAATGTAATTATAGTTCCCCTATTGATAAAACAAAATTAAAGGTAGTCCAAGAAGGCAATAATTATCATTTTGATATATATCCAGCGGATGGTTATGCTTTCACACAGGCGCCTACAGCCAGTCTTGTTGATTATACTGCTGATACGAGAAAGGATTTTACTGTGAAGAAGGGGAGTGATGACACCTATTATAGATGTTCCATAGATAATGTATTGCTTGATTCCAATCATAAATATTCTATAAGTATAATTGTGAATGGTGAAATAGAAATCACGAAAATACGTATAACGCCAACCGCGCCGGTGATCGGACAAGTGCTTCCTTCCCAATGGAACATCAATACAACAGATGTGAGAGAAAAGCCTTTAGTGTGGATGAGCGACGGTCAGTATGTAACAGATTCTGTTGCTGAACCGAATAAGACCTATTTTGCAAATATAACATTATCTGCGGAAACGGATTATAAATTTAGTGATGATGTTGCCATTGTTCCAAGCAACTATGTAAATCGGAATAGAAACGATAACGGCAGTATTACATTCGTGTATGGATTTAAAACCATTGACGCACAGCCATCCAATCCCGGCAATACCAATACTGAAATAACATGGGAAAAGTGGAATGACTGGACGATCAATAGAGATAAATTGGAAAATGGTCGTATAGCTAAGGGATATGGTCTGAGCGGAAGTGCTGCGGAGTCCCATGATGCGCACCTTTTCCTTTATGTAGAACCGAAGGATGGATATTATTTTACAGAAGAACCGAAGGTCAGCTGGAACGATACGCTGTTAGTACCATTACCTAAGGACAGCTCTACATTGTATGGATATAAATACCAGTTAGATGATAACGGCAAAGGAACCATTTTTGTAGAGGGAAAAGCTGTGAAGAAGGACACGGCTGAGCCTCAGGCAAATGAACCTCAGGCAAATACGTCTCAGTCAAGTAACGATACTTACAAGATCATCAATGGTGCCAGGAGCACCTGGAACGGCAGCACCACGGAAGGTCTGACCATCCGCGGCGATGGTGATTTTGATAAATTCGCAGGTGTTCGTGTAGACGGCAACTGGATCCCCAGTGTCCACTACGAGGCAAAATCAGGCTCCACTATTGTGACCCTGAAACCTTCCTATCTGGCATCCCTGTCAGAGGGTGAACATACCGTGGACATCATGTGGATCGATGATTCCGCAAGTACCACATTTACGGTAGCTGCAAACACCGCAGCTGCACAGCCGGAGCTGGACAGCGTGCCTAAGACCGGTGAAGGTGTGATGGGCTGGATGCCTGAGATACTGCTGCTTGCGGCTGCAGGCCTGGTGACATTCGGAGGAATTCTCCGCAGACGTAGTAAAATTCATCTTTAAAGGGAAACGCCACATAAAAATTGTGTAAAAAGTAGATATATTTTATATAGAGTAAAGTTTTTGTCAGTTGAATAAAAGAAAAAAAGAGAGTACCAACATC
>OOAA01001099.1_pt1 | contig 14860 bp, 16 predicted proteins | sample 1671671 | NCBI WGS metagenome assembly OOAA01 (sample SAMN06348180, study PRJEB24527) | human gut metagenome | biome: human gut; feature: ankylosing spondylitis patient; material: feces | host: Homo sapiens | place: China | collected 2015-10 | reverse complement strand
GCGCACTGGAGCAGATTACCGACGGTAACGGCGACAATGACTGGGAGTTCGTATCGTTGGCGAAGAATGTGCTGGCCATCGACAGAGACTATATCGGCCATGAGATTACCTACGTGGTCAAGGCGTCGTATGATGTTGACGGTTCTCCGGCCGCTGTCCCTGATGCGGATATAGATTATGCCTCCACCACCATCCGCCGGCGCATTCCTGCCATTGAGGTGGACTGGAAGGGGGTTCCGCAACAGGTGGCGGACGGTACGAAGATTATTTATCCCAAGCCGGTCATCCGTGACACGGTAGGCATCCTCGCCGACCCGTCCGCACTGTTCGACTGTGAATGGTACACGAAAGCGGGTGCCGGCAATTATACGCTTGCCGCTACCGGATATGCACCGGCCATCCCGTTCACGTCCGGCATGATGCTTCAGCTCAAAGTGATAGACAGAGGGCCGTATGCCGCAGTCGTGACATCGGACGGCAAGTACATCACCGATGACAACGGCAAGTTCATCGTAGCCCGCAAGAGAGGTTAATTATCAATTGTCAATTATCAATTATCAATTATCAATTAAACTATGGCATTTTACATCAAAGTAACCAAGTCGGTGGCTGACAAGTTGCAGCTCACCGAGATCCGCAACAAGACAGCTGACGGCAATGTGCTGTTATGGCAGGCGGACGTGGCACGCTTCCCGGGCGACACGGTATTTGACCGTGCGGCATCCGTGGGCGGTGTGTGCCTGACCCCACAGGCGGCCAAGACGGAGATAGATGGCACGGACAATCCGGTACAGGTATCTACGCCGGACGAGTACAAGGAGGATAACGCCGGAGAGGCGGATGCCACGGCATCCATCCCGGAGGCGAAAGAAGGAGAGGAGGTAACGAATGAGCGTAGCGAGTAAGGTAGGGCAGGTGGTGTTCTCGCAGAAGTCTGGCGTGTACATGCCCGCCATCATGTGCGACAAGGGCGACCTGTATCAGGAGTATGACGGCGATGCAAGCGCACCGACAGGCATTGCGCCGGACTTCACCACGCTGAAGCCGACACTCTCCTTCCTGCTGACTTCTTCAAGAGTGGCAGAGGGGATTGTGGTTCCGTCCTCCATCAAGTGGTATTTCAATGACGTGTTGCTTGCTTTCACGTCCAATGTCTCCACAAATACCATAGGTGGCGAGACGGGGCACTTCAAGTTTATCCCTTATGTAGCCGGGACTACGAACTACTACGGTCTACAGATTGTCAAGAACTTAGTCAAGGCTTCGGCCGGAGCGAGCTGCACCATTAAGGCGGTGGCTACGGTGACCGTCGGTAATGTATCGGATGAGGTACAGTTCGTCTATTCGATTCCTATAACTAAGGGTGTGGGCAATCAGAACGTGGTGACCATCGTTTCGGGGGATGACAAGTATTTCGCCATCCGTGATAAAGGCGGCAGCGTCATCCTTTCTGCACTCACAAGGCGCGGAGCCTCAGAAATCACCTCCGGTCTGACCTATAAGTGGTATCGCATGGTTAACGGAGCTTGGCAAGTGATTACCGGGCAGACGGCCAAGACACTGACCGTGACGGATAGCATGGTGGACACTACGGGCGTGTTCAAGGTGGAGGTGTCGCAGAACGGCAGCCTGATAGGGCTCGACACGCAGACAGTGATGGACTTGTCAGACCCCTACGACATCCTGACGAATCCCAATCCTGAGGATGAGACCATCGTCTCCGGTTCCGGCGACTCCGTGACCTATACGCCCATCCTGGTCAAGCGAGGCACGACCACCAAGGCCAAGGATATGCTGTTCTATTTCGTCTTCATGGACAGTGTAGGAGTTATTCTTAATTCGTCCACGGCCAATGTGGCGGCGGCAAGCGGCACCTGCACCGAAGCGATGTGCCAGCAGGCAGGCGGTAATGTGGCGTGGGTGATAACGACTAAAGATTGACGGTATGGCGACAAAGGCATTAGCGAGCAAGACCGGGCAGGTGAAGTTCCTACAAAAAGGTGAGCCGGGAGCCATCGGCCCGATGGCTTATCCGGCGGGGGAGTATGCGGCGGACACTTCTTACACACGGACAGCGCTCTCTGCACCGATGGTACTATGTGAGGGGCAATACTACGTGTTGGCTAAGGAGGGCACATTTAAGGGTGTCAACCCCAAGACGGACTATGCGGCAAACGGCAGTAAGGCGACATGGATAGTGATGGACAAGATACAGTACGCCTTTATCGAGGTGCTGATGGCGAATTTCGCCAAGCTGGCAAGTGCGGTGTTCCATGGGCAGTATATGTTTTCGCAATACGGAATAAAAGCCGATGGCTCTGCTGTAGAAACGGTAGGCGGATATAAAGATTTTAATTACAATGACCCGATGAATCCGGCAAACAAGTTTCGACCCAACTTACTCCTTGATTTTCTGACTGGGAGCTTCAAGGGACGTAATGTTGAAGTTGAGGGGACAATTATTGCCAATGCATCATTTGTTCGGATGCATGATTTCCGTGCAAACGAGGGGTATTTCTTTTTGAATCCGGCTTTTGGCTCTGAATTTCGGAATGGCCGTCCAAACCGAATTTCCCAGAGTATGTATATGCTTCCAGAGGCTGTCCAATATAATGGGATGAAAATCTCGTTGACAATATATAATGCAACAATGGGAAGCACTTATGGTTATACTTCAGTTGTAACAACAGATGGATTTAATGAACTTACATTTGAAAATAATGAATATCATTATTGCAATAAGATCGCTATATCAAAAAGCGGAGTATATGAGTTCATGTCATTAGGTGCAATATGGATTCTAACTAAAGGAACGGATGTAGCCTATTCTTATGCGGAATTGGAAGAACGTACTTACGAAGATCCAATTAATTAGCAAAATATTAAAACAAAACGAGATTAAAAACAAAATGTTAAATTGGTCCGATTTTCGTAGTAGAAATGACGACCCTCAAAAGTACAAGGGATATGATAGAGAAAGTTAACATAACAGATTCCAATGTAGTTGAGTTAATCAGAGGGAAACTACCCATTGCAACAGAGGTAAAAAACGGTCTGAAACCTTCCATGGACATGCGACAAGAAAAGCGGGTATCCATGACATCCTCCATATTGTTGTTTGAGAGAAAGGACACATCTTCTTTCTCCGATGGAATTCTATTTAGTGTACAGTCATACGGAGGAGGACCGGTTGCCCTATATTTCCTTTCAATATATAGGTCTGAAGGGGTAACAGCAGCTCCTTCATACAAATTAAATCTGATAGGCGGTGTTTTGGGAACGGAAAATGCAAGGCCGAAATTCAAGCTCTATAATACCGATACTGGAGCATTCAAGGTATTTCTTGAGCGTAGGGATTACACGCCCGGAGTATATGCGAAACTATTGTCTTCCTACCATCCGACAACATTTGAATTCATATTGGAAGCGGCTGACGAGAGTGAGGTGGCTGCAGCGAGCTACATGGAGGAGTCTAAGGTGGGGGAATAATTCCCCCCACTGTAGCATTTATTTCCGTTTCTTGTCTTTGTCGCCATTGACGGATGTTTAGTTTGTGAGAAACAGATTATCTGTTCCGGCCATCTCGGATAAAACGGGTAGGTCTGTTACGTTGATATGTCTGTTAATGATATATATTTCCATGAAGACCACTCATCTTTCCCGTTGGCAGTGACACACTTTCTTACAAGGATAAAGTTTTTCCTTGCAGGAAAATCAATATGTATTGTATATTCATCTATGTACAAGACCAAGAGCACACCATGCGCGCCATAGGAAGTCCCCGTACCGATTATGGGGTCCCCATGCTTATACACACCAGGTTTCTTGAGGTTATCTATAACTTCTTGACTGTTATATATAAAGGAGCCTCTTGCACATAATATGTCACTCAAAAAAGAATCCAACGGTTCTAAAATGCCCTCTCCCTGGGTGTTCAGCCCGCGTATCTGAGCAATTATTCCGTTAGGCAAACCTCTCTCCACTTCTGACAACTTTATCTTTTCCATCATACCTTTGTACTTTTGAGGGTCAAGAGATTTAGTACAAAAGAAGGCGGCCATAGCCGCCTTCTCTAAAATGCAAATTCTTTGACTAAATACCCAGCATCGGGTTCTGCTGGAACTTCTACAGGTGATTGGAAGGTGAAGTTCAGATTGCATGAATAGGATAGCAGCAATTGATTCGATTTTGTCGTTCGCACAAATATATCAATCATTGGCCCGTTAACTGTTGATGCTTGATATAATATTCGAGCTTTATTTATAACTTTTCCTGAATTAGCTAACTGAACAATAGACTGCCTATTACTATACCCGTCAGCATGAATATATAGTAACTGAGAATTTGGAGCTTCATTACTATAATGGTTTCCTATCAACAAGAGTGCACAATTAGGAGTATTACCTGTCTTTCCAAAGGCAATTCTGTACCATTTATCTTGCAATGCCATATTATCTTCGTCGTGTATTCCACAAGCTCCAAATTGTGATATTGTTCTTGGCGAAACAAGTATATCATTACCCTCTGTGTCAACTGCTTTCACTTTGCTTAGGCTATCTTTGCTTTCTAAACTATTGTTATAGGCTTTCGTTGTTATCTTCTCCATACTCTTCTACTTTTAACGGTCAAAGGATAAGGCAAAGAAGCAAGAGGCAGAATAACGATTCCAAGTTTGGTAATAGTTATTTATTTTATAAGATTCTATTTTACCTGATATTTATACCTTTATGAAAGCGGAGCTTGCACGGAGAGAATTAATGCTAAGTCATAATCTGTTCAAAGTAAAACTACGTTCGATTTGGCTTAAATTAGTCACCCTTATAGTTTGGCTCCCATCAGAGATTTGCTCTATATTAAGGAACTTTCCTTGTATATTGTCCGGATCTGATATGATTATTAAATCTTTTACACTATATGCTTTTTGGAATAACATACTTGTGCCATTGGTCGTTATACTTACTAAAAGATATATACCATAATCAGGCAATGTTATTTCCATACTTCCTCCTTTGTCTAATCTGTAATCGATTTTCCCCTGACTTCTATCTGCTAATCCTTTGTTCGTTAATGTGGCTACTGGCATAGCTGTTCTAATAACCTCCACCAAATCACTCTTCTTAATCTTCACTGGAACACTACTTTCTTCTCCATAGAAAAAATCTGCATTGGTCTTTACAGATAAGCTATTCAAGGCTTGACTTATGTTTACCTTCTCTATCATATCCCTTGTACTTTTGAGGGTCATTAGATACCCCTTTTGATCGAGCTGAATAATGTTGGTATCTTCACCGCAAAAATGGTTTACGCATATATTCGTGTGTCGACAGACAAACAGACAGTCGAGAACCAAAGGTTCGAAGTCCAAAAATTTGCAACGGAAAAAGGACTTGTAATAGATAAATGGGTGTCCGAGAAGGTTTCCGGCACCAAAATTGCTAACGATAGGAAATTAGGTCCGCTTCTCAAGAGGATGAAGAAAGGCGACACTCTAATCATAACAGAAATCAGCCGATTAGGAAGAAACCTGATGGGTATTATGTCAATGCTTCACCTCTGTATGATTAAGGAGACTTGCGTTCTTACTGTCAAGGAGCGTTACGAATTAGGTAATAACATCAACAGTAAGGTATTGGCATTCGCTTTCGGTCTATCCGCTGAGATTGAACGTGATTTGATCAGTCAGCGAACCAAGGAGGCCCTTGCTTACAGAAAAGCCGCAGGAATACGACTTGGTCGGAAAAAGGGGGATAAAAACACGCATTACAAGCTTACAGGAAAGGAACCTCTCATTAGAACTATGCTCGAATATGGTTATTCAAAGGCAGCCATATGTCGTAAGCTTAAATGTAACCCTAAAACATTGGATGACCATTTGCGGAGAATGCATGTCCTACATAAAAATTAAGTCATACATTACTTTTGCCTCTGTTTTTAAATTCATAGTTATGGCAAAAGCAGAAATCTTATTCAAGGTCATCCGCAAATGGGAAGGTGGATGGAGTGACCACAAAAATGACAAAGGTGGCAAAACCAATATGGGGATAACCTTGTCTACGTGGAAATCATGTGGTTATGACAAGGATGGTGACGGAGACATTGATGCGGATGATTTACGCATGATTACTCCGGATGACGTTTTTCATGTTTTCAAGAAGTATTATTGGAACCGTTACCAAGCGGACTTCATACACAACCAGTCCATTGCGAACATCTGTGTGGATTGGGTGTGGGCCTCCGGACGTCCCGGTATCACAAGGGTACAACAACTACTGCAAATCAATGTAGACGGCATCGTAGGTCCTCAGACGGTTGCAAGTATCAATCTGGCCAACCAACGGCAGCTGTTCGAAGCTATCAAGACAGACAGAATCCGGTTTATTGAAGAAATCTGCAAAAGAGATCCGTCGCAGCTTGTATTCCGGAAAGGATGGCTGAACCGGATCAATGATTTCAAGTTCTCTGTCCGTTGAATTCTTGTCCTTTTTTCCACTCTTTTCAGCCTTTAGTTTTGTGTCCGGAACTAAAGGCTTTTTTATGGCAATAACTGAAGAAAAGAGTTTAATGACCTCCGAGAAATTCAATCGAGGAGTTGAGAACTGGACGTGGAAAGTCAGGAATACCTCCGTAAATATTCTACAACGGACACACGCAACCGGCAGATTGCGTAGGGAACTGCAATCCCGTTGGCTGAAAGACCGTGAAGGTGGACCGGCTTATGTCGGTCTGGGTTTCCGCTTTGCCCGGTATGGTGCGTACCGGGAGTATGGCGCCGGGCGTGGATATATCGTCAAGAACGGAATTATAATGAAGGGACATTCGGCATGGAGCGATAAGAAGAAACGTCAGGAACTGCGTTCTCTACGTGTTTCTGAATATCGTATCCGGCGCATGCGTACCGTTGATGAACACTATGCCGTTATCCGGCGAAGTCCCCTACCCTGGTTAGACCCTCCCATTGTGGATAACATTGAATCACTGGCTGATTTATCCGGAGAGTATTACGGTGACCAGGCACTCAAGAATGTGCTTCAGAAGTTTGATAAAATAACAATTGAAAAACGTTATGGCAAAAAGTGACAAGACTGTCAAAAGAGGTGTCTACTTGTACATCGATGGCAAGGAAATTAAGAATGACATCAATTCCATTGATTTGGAGATGAAACGCCTACAGCGTGACATTAAGGAAATGACACGCGGCTCTGAGGAATACAACCGCACCATGGCGAAGATACAGCATCTTCAGGGGATTTTAAAACAGCATCGCCAGGAGATAAAAGGCATCACCACCGAAACCAAGAAAGCGACTGTCAGTATTGGCAGTATGGTGGACTGGTTCAACCGTTTCGGTGGAGTTATCTTGTCCGTAATAGGTTTCCTTACCGGTTTTACCCTTGCCTTGCGCGCCATCAGAGACGAACGCAACAAGTTGGAGGAGTCCCAGGCCGGGCTGAAAGCCTTGACCGGACTTGATGATGACAGCATTGCCTGGTTGACCGGCCAGGCCAAGACGCTTTCCACCACCATGACAAAAGAGGGCTTGCGTGTCCGCCAGTCGGCAGCCGAAATCTTGGATGCGTTCATGCTGGTCGGTTCGGCCAAACCGGAACTGCTGGGAGACAAGGAGGCGCTCAAGGCTGTTACGGAGGAAGCCATGCGATTGCAGGCGGCAGCCAAAGACATCACCCTGAACGAAGCGGTTGATTCACTTACTTTATCACTCAACCAATATGGGGCAGCGGCAGACCAGGCTGGACGGTTTACCAATGTATTGGCTGCCGGCTCCCAGGCAGGTTCCGCCAATATCGCAAGCCAGGCAAAGGCTATCCGGAATGCAGGTACCGCAGCGGCTTCGGCCAATGTTCCCATTGAACAGACGGTCGCATTGATTGAAACGCTTGCCTATCGGGGTATAAAGGATGAAGTGGCCGGAACGGGATTGAAGAAATTCTTTCTGGTTCTTCAGACCGGAGCGGACGAGACCAACCCTAAAATCGTCGGGTTGGATAAGGCACTGGAGAATCTGAAGAACAAGAATATGGATGCAGGCGCCATCAAGAAAATGTTCGGGGAGGAAGGCTACAATACCGCATCCGTAATCCTTCAGAACACGGAGATGGTGAAAGACTTCACCGCTGCCGTCATCGGTACCAATGTGGCGTATGAGCAGGCGGCCATAAACAGTGATACCGCACAGGCCAAACTGGAGCAGGCACGCAATAAGATGAAGCTGGCAGCCATTGATTTGGGAGAGAAACTGAATCCGGCTCTGACGGTGAGTACGAATATGCTGACCAATGTGCTCAAATATTTACCGGGATTGATTGACTGGTGCAAAAAATGGGGTGGTACTGTATTGTGGCTTAGTACGATATTGCTTGTATATGCTACCCGGCTGAAGATAATTACAGCATGGTATTCCATTTGGAATTCACTTACCAAAATTGCGACAGTTCTCAATTTGGCTTATGCCGCATCAATGAATACATTGTCTGGTTATACAGTGACATCATTTGGAAACTTGCGTAAATTATCAATGCTCATGCAAGGACATTCTGTTTTACTTAAATCACTACGTACCGCCACTTATTTATATGCCGCTGCCGTGCAGGTTTTACACGGGCGCGTTGATTTGGCTGCCAAATCGCTGAAAGCAGCTTGGACTATTATGTCCAGCAATCCGATTGGCTTACTGGTTACATTAGTTCTTGCAGCAGCTACCGCATCCTACAAACTGACACAACGCACCAAAGCTTATTACGACCTAAATAAAGTCAATGAGAAAATTACAGAAAAATCAAATGATGAATATGCGCGTCAATCATCACTGATTGAACAGTTGACCACCAAAATACACAATAATAATCTTTCCAATTTTGAACGTAAAAAGGCAATTGTACAATTGCAGGCTATTATTCCGGATTATAATGCAGAGATTGATAAAGAGGGCAAAATCATCAATGAAAACACAGAGGCACTTGACCGATATAATGCTGTATTAGCAACCAATATCGAATTAAAAGAGGTTGCCGACGAACTGGATAAGCACCGGATCAACCTGATGCGCCTTCAAAAATCCCCGGCATTGAGTGACAATTCACCGATGGGGTCGATGGCTCGCGAGGATGTTCGCAACAAGATTTCCCAAGAAGAAGAGATTGTTGAATCTTTAACTGCACGTTATAAGAAACTGGTACAAGAAAAATGGAAAGCATTGAATCCGAACACTCCTAAAAACAATCCCACCGGAGGCAATGACGGTGGAAAATGTCCGATATGTGGAAACAAACCTTGTACCTGCGATAAAAACAACACTACCAAAGACAAGTTCGCCCAAGCTGAAGCCGACTACTACCGACGTATCGCTGACATCAAACGGAAGTACCTCGCTGACGATAAGATGACCCAGGAAGAATACAACAAGCAGATGCGGGATGCAGAAATACAACTGCTCAACGATAAGCTGAAGGTCAAGGGGCTTGAGCCTTCAGAGATTCAACGTATCAATGACCAAATACTTGATGCGGAAATAAAGGCGCGTGATGAATTGCGCAGGCTTGATGAACAGTCTGCCAAGGATGAAGAGAAACGCCGTAAGGAGCAGGCAGAAGAGACGTTTTCCCGTTTGGACAAAGAGTACCAAATGCAGGTGGAAGCTGCCGCCATGTATCATTATGAAAACAGGACTTCCGAGGAGGAGTATTTCAATGAGCTGCGCAGACTGCAAGATGTATATTACCATAAGGTTCTCAATGACGCGGCAATCAGTGAGGAGAAGAAAAACCAGGTACGTGAACAGATGCGTAAACGTAATCTGAAGGATGCCCAAAAAGATGCTGAAGAAGAAAAACGGATTGAACGTGAGAAGTTTGACATACTGTCTGACCTGGCGAAAGGCTTCGGAGAGACCATGGCGCAATTCTTCACGGACTCCGAGGTGTCTCTCAAGGACTTCCTGAAGAATATTCTTACTATGTCGCTTGATGCGTTGGAACGTATGATGATTATGGCCGTTACCGAACGCACCATCAAGAATATAGGTTCACTCGGCTTCGTAGGTGTAGCTAAAGCTGCCGGAGAGATTGCTCTGATAACTGCCGCATTTGAGACAGCCAAAGGGCTTATCTCCAATTTCTACACCGGCGGCTTTACTCCGTCCGGTGACTGGAATCAGCCGCAAGGTATTGTACACTCCAACGAGTTCGTCGCCAACCGTTTTGCTGTGGCCAATCCGAATCTGCGACCGATATTCGACGCCATTGACGTGGCACAGCGTAGCGGTAATGTCGGTAATCTGACAGCTGAAGACATAGCGGCTGTGGCAGGTTCCGGAAAGAGTACACGTACCGTACCAGCCAAAGCACCCGCTGCCAGCGCCACAACGACGACCAATGATCCGGCTATGGTGGCGATGCTGATAGAATGTACCCGCGTATTGCGGAAGCTTAAAAACAGGCTGGATGATCCGCTGGTGGCGGAAACTTATGTTACCGGCAAACGGGGTATCAACCAGGCTCAGAAAGAGTATCAGAAGTTGAACAACAATAAATCACGCAACAAGCAATGACAGAATTATACATTGACGGGCAGTTGGCCACCCTTCCTGAAGGGTTCAACATCACGTTCACCTCCGAGAATCCGTATTTCACCCGCAGTTCCAATTATTCCTTGGACATAGAACTCCCCATGCCTGCCAATCATGCCATATTCAAGCACGTGAACAGACTGGATGTGACAAAAAAAAAGACTATCCTTCCGGCCACACTCATCGTTGACGCCAGATGCCTGCTTTACGGCAGTGCGGTTTTACTCTCAGTAGAAGATGCACTGGTTAAGGTACAGCTCGTATCGGGTAATGCGGAATTTAATCTGCTGACGAATGATGATCTGTATATTGACGAACTTGATTTAGGTACAATCAGTTGGCCGAACAACAATCAGAACCGTTTCCAGCCACCTGCCAATATGGTGAACTACTACGGTTCGGTGGACGACATTGAAGCTGTATGGTTGCCGGTGTTCTATCAGGAAGCCAAATGGGAGAATCTTCAGAACGATGCAATCTATGAGTTCGGCACGAACAATTTTACCCTTTGCCCCTATTATGGCCGTCGATGTGTACAGCCATACCTTTTGACAGTCATCAAGAGAATAGTGGGGCATTTTGGCTATACGTTCGATACCTCCTTCTTTGATAACAATTTCTTGCGGAATGTTTATGTATGCAGCGCGGTAAGCAGCAACCGGGTGGCCGCTGCATTGCCGCACTGGACTGTTTCCGAATTCTTTGATGAACTGGAGAAATTCCTTTGTGCGGTTACAGTGGTCAACGAACGCACCAAAGTGGTGAGTCTCGTAGGGCTTAACGATTATTTTACAGAATCCGGAAAGGAGATAATTCCTGCATCCTCCCTGCTACGGGAGTTCACTGTGGATATTGAAGATGAAAAGAATGAGAAAGACTTGAGCACTGGCAATGTGGGCTACAATCTGCCTTCCCATACGGATGACGGCTATCTGCGAATTGAAAGGGACATCATAGAAGCTGCATACAAACAAGAATATGATTCTTACGATGCAATGCTGGCCGCATACAACGGAATGGGTGACAGTGACAAGAAAAGTACAATCTTTATTGTTGGTAAACGGTATTATATCAACTACAATGAAAATGATAAGAATACGCTGCGTGAAGTCAATTTGTATGCGGATTTAATCCGTGACCCGGAATCGTCCGATGTAGAGACCTCACTCGGAATCGTCCCGGCTAAAATTATTCAGTTCAATGTCGGCGTGTATGGCTCTGTAGCTGATTACGATTTGTCCCGTCCGTACACCTCCATGGTATTGAACATACCCGCGGTGGGCTACCAGGCTACTGTTGCCAAGCAGGAGCGCTTCAATGTTCAGGAGGCCATAAACGGTGACGTGGAGCTGAAGGAGAAGCAGGAAAAAAACGGGCACATGGAAGTGGCTGTCAATACCGGTAAGTTCAACCGGCAGAACGTAACTTACAGCGGTCAGACACATGCCTATGATTATGCCTATCCTTTTACGGACTACCAGCAGAAGACCGGAGCACAGCTCACGGACTTCCTTCCGTATTCCCTAAGCTTGAACAATGTTTGTCCGGACAGTGTCGGACATCGGTTGTCGACACTCAGTCTGTTTCACTCCAATATCCCTTACACAATCCAGTTCCAAGCCAATAAGCTGCCAGATGTGAATAAGGTGTTTCTTATAGGCAACAAGCAGTATTTGTGCGAGAAGATTGAGACGGAAATAGATGTTGATGGATTAAGCAAGGTACTGAAGGGAACTTTTTACCGGATAGAATAAAAAATCCCCACAGTGGCTCGAAGCTGCGGGGACAGAATGTTCAATAAAACGTCTATCAAGCTATGGATAGCGAGCCTAATTTGTTACAAATGTCGTGGATGGCATTATTAAAAATCAGCCTGTCCTGTTCACTTAGCGTATAGACACGGCCACGTACCTTGTAGCCATAAATACGCTGTTGCAGCCAAGCCGTACTTTTCCCGAAATAATTACGGGCGATATAAGAGATTGGCACAATTTCCTTCATCTCCTTTATCTTCTCCTGCAAGGCTATTGTACGGTTCAGCTCCTCCGCTTCTTTAGCCAGTTCGTGATACCCGTTCAACAGCCAGTCGGCAATAGCTTCTGAATCGGCTTTCGTGGTGTAATGTTCTTGTATGTACAAGAACTTCTGTTGGTATTCCTCTTCCTTGTTGGTTGAATCTCCATTTAGAATGGCGGTAAGTTCCTTCAGTTCGTCATTGATTGTTTTCATAAGCAAATTTTTTTTGCCCCCTCTTTTCGTCCGAGGGGGCTGTTTTTACTTTTCTAATTCTTTTAGTTTGGTTTCCAGCATTTTTATCAGATGGTCTATTCTCAATTTTTCATCAAGTATGGCGTTCATCTTCTCTTCCGGTAACCCTTTACTGTTTTCAAATGCCCATTTCAGCATCTTTTGTTTCAACCTTAGCTCGGTTAGCTTCTGGGCAATTAGCAAAATCTCTTTTTTGTTTTCCATTACTTCCTTGTTTTATTGAACACTACAAAGATACATAGTATTTTTGATATGTGCAATAAATACATAACAAATTTACTATGTGTTATTGTTTTTTATAAATTTGCACTTCTTCCATTTCCAGGGATTTTCCGTATCTTTGCAACGCCCAATACCAACATAGCTATACATTTATCAATATGAATCCCTTTTCAAAACGTAATCCGTAAAACCGGGTTAAGGTGTGGCTATACCTTTGGGCGCGTTTTGATAAGGGATTCGCCATATTAATACTATGACTGAAAGACAAATAAGGATAGCAGACAGACTGCTTGGAATACTGGTAGAGCATGACGGGCGTGTCAACAAGGATAGCGCACGCAGCCTATTGCTTAAAGAGTTTGCTGAAAGAATGGATAGGATAGACATCAACTTCGTGTTCGACACGTTGATAAACGACTATAAGCTGGTTGCCCTGCTTGGTGAAGGTTGGCTCCGACTGACACCGGAAGGACAGAAGATGGCACACAGGGGGATGAAGAATTATCAGCGGAAACTATCCATAAAGGAATGGTGGAAAGAAAGCAAGACCGCTGCCATTCTGATTTCTTTAGTTTCTACACTGATAGGGTCTCTCATTACCGTTTTAATAACTGCATTATTAGGATAGTGAAAACGCTCCCCAATATGAAGGGAGCTACTATGAACAACAATACAAAATATAATTTGAACTTTTTCTCCATGGATGATTCCTTTTTCACAAAAGTACTATAAATAATTGAATATGAAACGAGTTTTATTTCTATTTAATGTTACGTTGTCGCTGTTGATTACCTCTTGTGTATCATTGGATCAAATGACTGTAACAGAAGTCATAGATTATTCCAGGTTCTTAAAGAATGGAATTTATGTAACTGAGTCTAATAATGTGGATTTTGATTATACGCCAATAGGAAGTGTGGTTTCTGTAACAAGAGGAGCCATTCGAAATGCTTGGTCGTATTCTGTAGATACAGAAAAAGCATTTTCTGATATTGGGAAAAAAGTGAAAGCAATAGGAGCGGATGGCCTTATTAATATGAAAATATCTAATTCTTACATCAACTCTTTTTATTATACTACGGTTACTGGCATGGCTATTAAACGAAAAAAAAACGATTTTAAAACCAATGTAACTTTTCAAGAGAAAATTGGAGAAATAGATAATATTAGTATAGAAGTGTTAGAAGCATATAGCAATGGAACTAAAATTCTAACTTCTTCAGAAATGACTAAAGAGCAAATAAAAAAGGCATATAAAAAATTCTTTTACAACCAGCAGCAGGTGCAATTTTACACTCAAGAGGGATGGAAACAAAAACACGCTTATGCCGCAATTATAGACAAACAAATTATGGATTACGAGACTAATGAACTCATTCCATTGGATTAGCAAAAGAAGAGCGGAGAAACAAAAAATCTCCGCTTTTCTTTTGCCATTTCAAAATAAACCTGCATCTTTGTAATGCGTTACATTTTGACAAGGCGAGATTGTTCGCCAACTTTTGCCGTTGGCATTTTTTATGCCCAATGGTATCATATAGTTCCGACCCCCGTGTGGAGTGTTAATGCACCCACTGCCTTGTCAAGGTGTAACGCAACGGGAAAGCGGAACTTTCTTTGTCTATAAGTTTTCCGATTTTTTGGAGAAAGTTCCCTTCCCGTCTTTATTGGAGCATTGTATCATTCAATATATTGTTTTATTTAAATAGCGTTACATTATGACAAAACAATCTCAAAGCGCCCGCGGACGCTATGTATCCGCAGAGAAGGTTCAAGAACTGTTTGCCC
>OOAA01001096.1_pt1 | contig 14878 bp, 9 predicted proteins | sample 1671671 | NCBI WGS metagenome assembly OOAA01 (sample SAMN06348180, study PRJEB24527) | human gut metagenome | biome: human gut; feature: ankylosing spondylitis patient; material: feces | host: Homo sapiens | place: China | collected 2015-10 | reverse complement strand
ATATTCAAAGCATTCTGCTGCTGCCGCGGGTTACAAACCCGCCCCCCAATTAGGCCTCTTCTAAACTTAAAGCGAGCTACTTATGCCCTTCGGCATAGGTAGCTCGCTTTGAGTCTTTATGATACTTTATGTATGCGTATTATACGTTACTTTACCACTTTGTGGCCATTAACGATGTAAACGCCCTTTTGCGCCTCGTTGACACGGCGGCCGCTGAGGTCGTAGATAACGTTAGAAGTCTTTACGTTGACAACAGGCACATTCTCGATAGCAGTAGGGAGGTTGCCCGTTGAGCAGTCGATAGTAAGCGTTTCATTGGCACCGATGGTGTAAGTTTCAACCTTCTTGTTGAGACGAACGCTTACGCTGCGTTCCTTATCCTGATTGTTAGTAATGCTAACGACTGTAGCTTTACCTTCGCTCCAAGTTTCGTCAACGGTAAAGTTGCCTTGCGCCTTCAAGCCCTTCACGCTACCATTAGGCCATGCTGAGGGGAGAGCGGGGAGGATCGTGATTACATCGTCGTAGCTCTGCAACAACATTTCAGCCACACCACTGGTGCAACCAAAGTTGCCGTCAATCTGGAAGGGAGAGTGAGAGTCGAAGAGGTTGTAATAGCAACCACCATAGTTTGACATCTGGATAACGTAAGAACCAGAGTGCTTCAAGGCACGCGTGAGGTTGTAGTGAGCATTCTCACCGTCGAGTGCACGAGCGTAAGTGTTCGTCTGCCAACCCATTGACCAACCCGTTACGTCACCGTTACGAGCAATCTGACCATTGTGAGCAGCCTCAAAGAGCTTTTTGCCCTCAGTCGTCGTGTCGAATGCATTTACTTGGCCGAAGGGATAGAGACACATCAAGTGGCTGAGGTGGCGGTGACCCTGGTCAGTGAGTTTATTGTTCTTCCACTCAGAGATGCAAATCTTGCCATCGTAAGTTTCCGTCCAAATACCCTTATCGAAGTTGTTGTAAAGGTCGGTGAGTACTGACATCTGGTTGTCCGTCAAGGGAGACTCGCTACCCAACTCCTTATGACCCTTGAAGAGGTCGTCGAGGGCTTGGTAAGCCGTCTGTTGTGCAAAGGCAGTCACATCCCCAGGACCATGTTCGGGGCTCCATTCGCCCTTGATTTCATAGAGGCCCTTGCTGTCCTTCGTTGAGATGCTCTTTGTGAAGAGTGCATTCTGATACATAACGGGGAGTGCCTTCTTCAAGAAGTCGCGATCGAGCGTGTACTTATAGTAGCGCCACAAGTGGTCGCAGTACCAAGCACCAAGTGTCTTCATGCGGCCGTTCTCCCAAGTAGAAGTACCACCCATAATGTTGTTCTCTACAGCAACGGTCCAACCCAGTGCACCGCTCTTAATTCTCTGTGCCAAAGCTACGTAAGGAGAGTTAGGAGCAGAAGCGAGGTCGATAATGTTGTAGAGGAAGGGCAAGTGCATCTCGCTCAAGTTAGTGGGGTCAGCAGGCCAATAGTTCATCTCGACGTTGATGTCGGCGTGAATGTCGCAGTGCCAGAAGTCGGTGTTAGAACGGTCGTTCCAGATACCCTGCAAGTTGCTGGGAGCATGAATGCTTGTGTCGAGGTTAGAAGCTACGGTCATGTAACGGCCATACTGGAAGTAGAGGCTTTCGAGGTAGAGACCGTCGTTCGTCTTCTTATTAGCGTCAGTAGCGTTGTAGAACTTCATCAAGTCCTCCGTAGTCTTGTCAGTGCATGGAGTAGCGAGGCTGAGGTCAACGCGGTTCATGTAAGCGCTAAAGGCAGCTACGTGGTCGTTGTAGAGCGTCGTATAGTCCTTAGCTACGGCAGCGTCAACACGACTTTGAGCCTTAGCTGTAAGTTCAGCAGGTGTCTCACCGCTTACGCAACCAGCCTTCGTAGCATCGAAGTTGGTAGCGGCAGCCATGATGACGTTAGCCCATTCAGCGTTTTCGACGAGGATGCCTTTGTCGGTAGTCGTTACCGTAGCACCCTCGTTGGCTACAACCTTAAAGGTCGTGCCATACTTAATCGTAGTCATGCCGCCATTGAATGAAGCGCCATTGTCAGCATAAGTTACAGCGCCAGCACCAATCTGAGAATCGGGCTTGTAAGAGAACTTGAGGTTCAACATGTCTGTACCCTTAGCTTCATAGCGTGCTACGAGCACTCGGTCAGTAGCAGAGGTGAAGTAACGACGTGTGTAGCTGGTGGCTTCGTCGCTGCTCTTGTAGTTTACACCACCTACGCCATTGATAATGTCGAGGTAGCGTACATAGTCCTTAACAGGTTTCGTGTTGTCACTGAGTGAGAAGTTGCCGCTCTTGTCTACTACCATGATTGAACCGAAGTTCTGATACCAACCGCGTGAAACGTTCTCGCCACCACCGTTTTGTGTACCACCTTGGAAGAGGGTCTTCTCGTTGAACTGAATATCATCCTTGAACAAGCCACCACGAATGGTAGCACCAATCTGACCATTACCTAAGGGGAGTGCGTATTCCATCCAAGTGTCAGAAACGCCCGTCTTAGCTACGGGTACGTTGTACCACAATGCGTAATTGCTGATGTCAGTAGGACGTGTACCAGCCTCTACGGTGTTGAACTCGCTATAGAGGTATTCGTCGTCGGGTTGTACTTCAGTGATGAAGAACTTAGAGCCCGTGTCGTTGTCTTTGGCACGTGAGTCGTTCCAAAGAGCGAGGTAGTTGCCGCGCTTGTTGAGGTAGTTATGAGCCGAACCTGCCAACTTGATGTAGCTGGGGTCAGTGCTATTGATTTGGAATGTACCGTCGAAGTAAGTAGTGTAGTTGGCATCGTTCTTAGCGGTCAATACGCCTTGCAGCGTAGCGCGTGCAGCGTCTTCACTACCCTTGATAGCGAGTACTTGGTAAGAGGCTGCATTGATAAAGCGGTAAGTGTTGTCGCTCGTCTTGTAGAGGTGCCACAAGCCCTTCAGGTTAGAGGGACTTGCCGTGTTGTTAAGCAAGAGGCCATTATTGTCGCTATAGTCAGCGCTCACGTAGCCACCGTGGCCATTCTTGAGTGTGTAGTACTTCGTGAATGAAGCCTCTACTTCGTCAGCGTCCATTAAGAGGAACTGTGAAGCGTCAGCAGCCTTACTCCAACGTACTACGCCGTCCCAATTGACCATGTGAAGTGTTTCGAAGTTGGCCTCACCTGTACTGCTATAGATATTGACATGACCATTCGTAGCAGCGGCAGCAACTACGTAAGTAGCAGCGTTAGCCTTCTCTACTAAGTCGAACTTAACATTGTTTGCAGTAGGTACTGCACCTACGTAAAGTCCCGTTCCTACATTCTTGAGGTAGTATTCACCATTGTCAGCCTTCTCAAATTGCCACATGCAGTCGGTGCCGTAAGAGGCCGTCTTCGAACCCATTGTAGTGCCATTGGCATAGGCAAAGAAAGTAGTGTGGAGCTTGTTGGCTAAGAAGAAGTGCTTGCCTTCGATGTCGGTGCCTAACACTTCGCCACTGTTCAAGGTAGCGAGGGCTGCTTTCATCGCATCGATAGCTGTTTGATAGTCTTCCTTCGTAGTAGGTTCGGTAGAGGGAATGCTCTTCACGGCTTCTGTAGCATCGCGGTAGAAGTACTTGTAACCAGCAGCAGCTTGCAACTGACCGACTAACTTGTTGTAGTCAGCTTGAAGTTCAGCCAATGTGCCTTCTGCGCCTACAAAGTAGAGTTGATTATTGCCGTCGCCAACGTTATACTCGCCCAACTCAACGCCTGCTGAAGTGCCACCCCACTGGTTCATGCACTTAGCTTCACTGGCACGCTTGAGTTCATAATACTTATTGGCAGAACCATTGATAATGGCCATCTTTACGGCATTGGCTTTGGTCGTCGTGATGAAACGTTCACCTGAGAAGCCAACGTAATTGCCCGATTTGCTTTTCATAATAAAGCTGGCCTGTGTGCCGATAAGCTGGAAGTTGGTAGCATCACTTTCAGAAGCCACCGTCTGCATTTTGTTACCTGCGCCTTTATCAGCCAGATAATTGCCGCCTGTCTTAAACTTCACAGGATAGTAGATAGGACTATCCTCTGTCGAGAAGTCAGGCAACCCGCTCTGTGCGCTTGCCATAATGCAAGCCATCAAAGCCATAAAGAAAAGGGTAATTCTTTTCATAGGGTTTAGTGTGATTAATGATTGATTTGTAGAATTGTTTTGAATTATTTCTGTCTTAAGGTTTTACGTTTGCAAACTTAAGGTCACAACTTCGTTGCAAATGTACTAATTAATATTAGAATGCGCAAACGGTTGTAGGTCATTCAGCTTTGGATTTCGATATACTGCAATTTATCTAAATCTGAAATTTGAGTAAAACTGATGTGAACGCCTACTTATTCTGCGTTTTGTTCTGTTGCAATCAGCGGTTTTACCTAAATTTGCAGACTGGTATCCCACGTAATCATTAAAATACTGATGCTAAACGGGGGGACGTTATCGAATGGTTGATAAAACAAATAACAATAAGAATATATGTCATTAGCAAAATTTGAGAGTGAAGTAAAAATAGTGCCGCAGAACCAGAACATTCTGTTTAGTCGGTTTAACGACTTGAATAGTCTATCGGCTATTAAGGACCGCATGAACGATCCCGAGGTGCAGCAGAAGTTGAGCGAGCAGGTGCCAGCTGATAAGTTGGCCGACGTACAAAAGTATGCTGAGGGATTGAGCTTCGAGACAGATGCTATTCACATTGCTTCTCCCATGGGCAACATCACATTGCGCGTAGTTGAGCGTGATGAGCCGAAGTGCATAAAGTTTGCCTCAGAGGGGTCTCCCGTACAGATATACGTATGGATCCAGCTATTGCCTCATAGTGATTATGAGAGCAAAATGCGCGTCACTGTAGGTGCTGAAGTAAACTTCTTTATGAAGAAGATGGTGGCCAAACCTCTTCAGCAAGCTGCCGACGGACTCGCAAATATGCTGAGCGCAATTAGATAAACTACAATTTGTCTGCCTAACAAGAATGAACATTAACGAATAATTAACGAAAAAATTAATGGAATAATTAATGTTCAATTAATGATAATTAATGTTCAAAACAAAGCGCGAAGCGCATAACATAAATAGTTAACGTTTAAGTTTAGGCGCGCTTCGCGCGTTGTTTTGAACATTAATTATCATTAATTGAACATTAATTATTTCATTAATTTTTTCGTTAATGTTCATTCTCGTTAGGCCGATAAATTGCAGTTTGTCAAATTGATTTTACCATACAATTTGCGTATAGAGCCAAAAAAAGGAGTCTTAAATAAGACTCCTTCGTTTTGGGTGCTTAGTGGGATTCGAACCCACGACATTCAGAACCACAATCTGACGCTCTAACCAACTGAACTATAAGCACCATCATTGCTTTCTCTTGTAAAGCGATGCAAAGGTACGGCATTTTTGCATTACTACCAAACTTTTGCAGCGTTTTTTTTCAAAAAAAGTAAATTTTACTACTAAAAGAGAGGTGATTATGCATAAACAGACGCATCTTATAGCTTCGGCATAGGCGTATTAGGCTCAATTTTCATCGTGGCTGTAGTCCTTAATCTCGTCGAGTATTTCGTTAGCGAGGCGTTGGGTACGGCGGTAGGTGATGATACCCATGACGGCACCAATAACGCCTCCTACGACTCCACCTATTAAAATGGCGTGACGTTCTTCGTCCGTGGTACCTGTGAGCGACAGTATTTCATTGGCAAACCAAATGGCCCAAACAATCAAGAAGGGGATAGAGAAGCGCAACCACCGAGCATGGAGTAACTTCATGCGCACAATACGTTCTGTCACTTCAGCCAGCGTGCAGGCAGCTAAGTGTTCGGTGCGCATCATGCGGTGGCTATAATAGGTGTAGATTATGGCAATAAGAAGGAATACGGCCGTCACGGCTGAGAAGAGCCATGATATGCCCATCCAACTAAATGCAAAGATGCAATAGGGTATGCCAATAGCTGCGATAATGGTGATGAGTAGGCCATCGCGATTGATGCGCCCTGCATTGCGACTTATCACCCGACGCACTAAGCGGTCGTTGATGATTCGCTCGTTATCTAATTTTTGATGTAATAGAGCTAATTGCTCCTTCATTTCTTCTAATGTATCCATAGTGCTAATGCTTGGGAAATGTGCAAATGTGAGGATTGAGAATGTGCAAATGCTTGGAAAATGTGCAAATGTGAGAATGTGAGAATGTGAGAATGTGCAAATGTTTGGAAAATGTGCAAATGTGAGAATGTGCAAATATGCCAATGTTTTGTCATGCTTGGTAATATAAGAGGCTACAAAAGTGAGACTAAAGCATTCTTTCATTCTCACATTTGCACATTCTCACATTTGCACATTTCCAAAGCATTTCCAAAGCATTTCCAAGGCATTTTCAAAGCACATCCTCCTCGTCCTTCATATTTTTAAGTTCTTCGCGAATGCGTGTGAGGCGTACTGATACGTACTTGGCTGATATGCCAACGATAGCCCCGATTTCGTCGTAGGGGAGGCCTTCGAGCCATAGCAGAACGATAGCACGATCGAAAGGGCGCAAACGATGTACGCGCTTATGTAACATTTGTATTTGCTTGGTGTCGGCATCATTATCCTCATAGAGGTCGATGTTGAGGTCGAGTCGTTCGGTCGGGATGCGCTTCTTGCGCTCTGCCGAAATGCAGGTATTGAGACTTACACGATATATCCACGAACTCACCTTCGAGTCGCCTTTAAAGGCATCAATGCCACGCCACAGGTTGATCAGAATGTCTTGAAAGAGGTCGTTCACTTCGTCCTCATCTTTCGAAAACATGTAGCAAACCGTATAGATAGTGGCTTTATGCTCATTGACCAAGTTGGTAAACTCTTGTTCGGTCATATATATAATATTCTAATAATTCAGTTTTCAGTTTGGGGGGGTATGAGGGGATACATCACGTTGATAATCAACAGAACAAACCTTATAACCTTAAAACGCGAACTAACAGATAGGAGTCAGCAGATTGTTGCTTCAAGCATTCCGTCTCGCGTTTGGAAACACTGAACATCCTTTTATTCGTTAGACGCTTTTGTCGTGCCTTTACTACACAGGCTGCCGACTTTTTTCTTTACGACAGATAGCACTTTCTGACGTTCGCTAAGTGTCATGCCGAAAGCATACATCATAGCTATGCTCACACTTTCACATAATAAGGTATTGACCGCAAAGCGTATCCAGCCAGCTGGCACGGCATATCGTACATAGAGAGGAAGCAATAAAGCCACCGCTACTATAAGCAAACACTTCATCACGCTTTGTGAGAAGTAGCCGCGCACATCGAAGGGGAAGACCCTTTGTGCTAACAGTGGACGGAGCAAAAGAGCCAATGCATAACCCACCATTTCGGCATACACACAGAAGGTGGGAGCTACCCCACCCCACCGATAGGCAGCGTACGACACAATTGGAATGGAAATGAACAAGACGCTCATGGTCAACTGATAGCGCTTCACTCGTCCGCTGGCTTGCACACCATAGCCCACTAATGATGAAAGCGTTTCGATCAAGGCCGCTATCAATATCAGCCTACAAAAGGTGGAGGCTAATGGAGGAGGCGTCTTGAGCCAAAGTTGCAGCACAAAGTCCGTCTCAATAATAATGGGAAAGGAAAGTAAAAATAAGAGGAAGAATGAGAACTTTGAGCCTTTCACAATCAACTGCTGCATGGCCTCAAAGTTGCGTTCGGCATAGTATTTGACTAATTGGGGCGTCATGGCCCATATAAAAGTGTTGATAAATCCCGTTACGGCAGAGAATACAGCCACACCGATGCCACGAGCGGCATTCACCAATGTGCCGAAGAAGAGGTTTAACACCACGTTTACACCCTCGGTACGAGCAATAAGGGCAAACTCGGCCGTGGTGCTCCAACCCGAAAAGTGGAGCATCTCCTTGGCGCGCGCCTTGTCCCATAGCCACTGCACGTGGGCACAGGCAAACTTCTTGCGGCAATAAAAGCGGAAGAATAGCATGCGTGAGCTATTAATAAGGAATAGTAGGCAGCCATAGATGATGAGTTTGTCGTAAGGGAGCCATTGGAGCAAAAACACCATGGCGAGTTTCATTAACTCCTCGACTATACTGGTATAGGCAAAGATGTCCATCTTCTCGTATGCACAAAGAGAGGCGGTGTAGGGCACTTGGGTGATAGACAGAAAGGTGGTAGCAACGGAAAGGTGATACACCCACTTCACCGCCGTCATGCGTTCGGGGGCAAACACCATTTTGTGGGTTAAGAACCACAGTCCAATGGTTTCGGCCAGTAACACGATAATCAAGGCCAATATGAGGTGTATCGTAAAGGCTATATTGAAGGTAGTGTGAAGCATACGTTCGTCTCGTCTGCCGAGGTCGAACGATAGGAAGCGTTGGGCTGAATCAGAAAGGGTGGTGTTGACAAAGGCTAACATAACGACAATGCCGCCCACTACATTGTACGTGCCATAGTCGGCAGCGCCCAACACGTTGAGCACTACGCGTGAGGCGTAGAGCGACACGATCATCGATAGGGCTAAACGAAAGTAGAGCACCAGTACGTTCTTGGCCAATCGCTTGTTATTTTCAGCTACATTCGACATGTAATACTTTTTACATTAAACTTTATATTACTTGCAAAAGTAATAAGAAAACTGTAATTTATCTTCCTAATTGGGGGACGGGTTTGTAACCCGCGGCAGCAGCATGCCTTGAACATCTACTAACTCAAGTTTCGGATTTAGCAAGGGCGGGCTGAAAGCCCAATAGAGCACATAGCCCAGGGCAAGCGAAGCGACACCCTGAGGTTCCGCATAGTAGAGTCTCCGCGCCCTGTAAGGGCAAAAGCATTAACCCTTTATATTGTTATTCTTGCTTGATAGCTGATTTAGCGGTCTTAAAGTGGAACACCGTATGTATATTTTGTTCAATACTTGCGCCATGTCTTAAAGCTTTTGCCCTTACAGGGCGCGACTGCTCCAACACGCGATACCCAGGGTGTCGCTTCGCTTGCCCTGGGCTATGTGTTCCATTGGGCTTTCAGCCCGCCCTTGCTAAAAACTCATTAAACTCATTAAACTCATTAAACTCATTAAACCCATTAAACTCAATAAACTCATTAAACTCAAGAATAAACTTCCCCTATGCGCAATTCATCATCACTGCGTTACACCACCTTTCGCGTAAAGGAGGCCACTACGCTACTCGAATTTATACAAAAAGCACTAGACGGTGTGAGTCACAACCGAGCAAAAGCCATTCTTACAGGTGGCGGTGTGCGCGTTGACCATAAGAACACACGACAGTTTGATCTTACACTACAACCAGGCCAATTGGTCGAAATCTCTAAACGCAAGCCCAAAGGCGAACTACAGTCGAAGTTTGTTAAGATCGTTTACGAAGACCCTCAAATCATTGTTATCGAAAAGGCACCAGGCATTCTCTCCATGGCCTCTTCACACCACTCCTTTTGCGTAAAACAGGTGTTAGACGACTACTTCCACCGCACCCACCAAAAGTGTAATGCTCACGTAGTACATCGTCTTGACCGCGACACCTCGGGCCTGCTTGTATATGCCAAGACACTTGAAGCAGAACAAATACTTGAACACAATTGGCGCGACATCGTGACCGACCGCCGCTATTTAGCACTCGTCTCAGGCGAACTGCCCCAGCAGCAGGGAAGTGTCGAAAGTTGGTTAAAAGACAACAAGGCTTACTTTACTTACTCTTCACCAACCGACAATGGTGGTAAATACGCACTCACGCACTATCGCGTATTAAAATCAAACGGTCGTCACTCATTGGTAGAACTGAAGTTGGAAACGGGACGCAAAAATCAAATTCGCGTTCACATGCAAGACTTAGGACACCCCGTCTGCGGCGACACCAAATACGGCAATGGCGACGACCCCATCGGACGCCTTGCCCTACACGCTTTCCGCCTCAATTTCTACCACCCCATTACGGGCGAACCTTTAAAATTTGAAACACCCGTACCCAAAGGATTTCGTTTATAAAACACAACGTCAATGTATCTCACACTACTTCTTCCACTATCAGTAGCCAACACCTACACCTACGTGCTCCCTTCTGCATTAGAGGATAGGGTCAGTGTGGGATCGCGCGTCATCGCCCAATTTGGGGCAAAGCGCTACTACACCAGCATTGTTCTGGCCATTCACCCCAACAATCCGCAACCTGACATTCAGCTCAAACCCATCACCGACGTGGTGGACGATGCCCCCATCGTACTGCCCTCACAACTCAAGTTGTGGCAATGGATTGCACAATATTATATGTGTACGCAAGGCGAAGTGATGCGAGCTGCACTGCCTACAGGGCTGAAGTTGGAGAGTGAAACGCTCTTGGTGCGCAATGACGATTTTGACATTGACTCCGTACAACTCTCTGAACGAGAACAGCATCTCTACAATGCCCTCAACGATGAGAAAGGACATAAACTGCTTTCTCTCGAGAAGGACCTTGGCGAACGTAACCTCATGCGTCCCGCTAAACGGCTCATTGACCTCGGTGCCATTGCCGTGCGCGAGACGATTGCGGAGAGCTTCAAGCCACGCAAGCAAGCCTTCGTCCGTTTGACCACTGACTTTCAAACGGAAGAAGCACTCCACCAAGTACTCGATAGCCTAAAGCGAGCCAAAGCGCAAGAGGCATTGCTTTTGCGTTACCTCGACCTATCCAAATCGACTATGGCCATTACTCTACAGAATGCACAACTTTTGCAGCCTGTAAGCCGTCACGACTTGTGTCAAGAACCGAATGCTGCTGCAGCACTCACGGCCTTGCGCAAACGGGGAATTTTGGAGGTGTATGAAGTAGAACAAAGCCGTTTGCAGTCCATTGACGAACGCAGCGAAGGCCCCTCTTTGGTCAAGCCACTCAGCACGGAGCAACAGCGTGCACACGATGAAATCCTTTCAGCCTTCGAAAGTAAAAACGTTTGCTTATTACATGGTGTCACCTCGAGCGGTAAGACAGAAGTGTATATACAGCTCATTCGCGAGGTGTTGGCACAAGGCAAACAAGTGCTTTACCTTGTGCCAGAGATAGCACTTACGACCCAACTCACCGATCGATTGGGACGCGTATTTGGCAGCAAAATGGGCATCTATCACTCTAAGTTTCCCGATGCCGAACGAGTAGAATTATGGCAACGCCAACTCTCCGACAAGCCTTACCCACTCATATTGGGCGTGCGATCATCTATTTTCCTTCCCTTTCAAAACTTGGGCCTTATTATCGTAGACGAGGAGCACGAGACGAGCTACAAACAGCAAGATCCTGCCCCACGCTATCAAGCACGCGACACGGCTATCGTGATGGCCACACAGTTAGGAGCAAAAGTGCTCTTAGGCACAGCCACGCCGGCCATTGAAACTTATCACAATGCATTGACCGGCAAATACGGACTCGTCAAGATGTTACACCGCTTTGGCGACGTTCAAATGCCTGAGATTGTAGTGGCTGATGTGAAAGAACTGCAACGCAAGAAGTTGATGAAGACTCCTTTCTCTCCCGAACTCACTAACGAAGTACATACGGCCCTCGCACAAGGTGAACAAGCCATACTCTTCCAAAATCGTCGTGGCTACTCTCCTGTGCTAATGTGCAAAGCCTGTGGTTGGACTCCTCGTTGCACGCGTTGCGACGTTACGCTTACTTATCACCAGCGACTGAATAAATTGGTGTGTCACTACTGTGGCGCACAATACAACGTGCCGAAGTTGTGTCCTAACTGCGAAGAACCGAACCTACGTGACATGGGGTATGGCACCGAAAAGATTGAATCCGCTGCTGAAAGCATCTTTACAGAGGCTAAGGCCGAGCGTATGGACCTTGACACTACGCGCACTCGCTCGGCCTACGAACGCATCATCAATCGCTTCTCGCAAGGACGAACCAACCTACTCATCGGCACGCAGATGGTCACCAAAGGACTCGACTTCGACCGTGTGCGCGTGGTGGGCATCTTAAATGCCGACCAGATACTCAACATGCCTGACTTCCGTGCCTACGAGCGTGCTTATCAAATGCTTAGTCAAGTAGCTGGGCGCGCAGGCCGTCGTGGCAAGCGAGGTAAAGTGATACTACAAACGCGCCAAGTGGACAATCCGATTATAGGTCAAATCGTGCGTAATGACTATGAGGCTATGTATCAGTCTCAATTGGAGGAGCGCCAACTCTTCCACTTCCCGCCCTTCTATCGCCTTATCACCATCTACCTCAAACATCGCAATGACGACGTAGTCGACCACGCAGCTCAGCACCTTGCGGCCTTGTTGCGTCCTTACTTTAAGGACGACCTCTTAGGCCCCGATCGTCCCGTCGTCTCACGTGTGCAACTGCTCTATATTCGCAAGATTATGGTTAAGATTGCTCCTCAGTTTACCCCTTCCAGTGTACGTCAAACCTTGCTCTCTGCTCGCGATATTGTCCAACACTTCGATGTCTACAAGAGTGTAAACATCTACTTCGACGTGGATTGATAGCAATATCTCGGATTGCAAATGAGCCTCTCCCCCTAATAGGTCCCCTTTTAAAGAAGTATAATATGTGTGGCGAAACGAATAACAGAGCAAAAAAACTACTAACTTTGTAGCCTAAAAAAGAAAAAAGAAGTGCGTTCGCGAGAAGACATATATTCAAAAGAATGGTGCGACCTTGTATTTGAAGGGCGCAACAAGGTATACGGGGCTTACAAGCTACGCGAGCAGACGGGAGCACGCTATCGGTGTGTATTGACGTTGCTGCTCGGCACGTTGTTGGCTTTTGCCCTCGTGCAAGGAGGGTGGGCTTTGTATGTGCACTATATCACAGCGCGCAATATGAAGGAGGCTGAAGATGCTTTATCAAAGAAACCGTCTGAACTGAAGGAAGGCTACAAAGTAAAGTTCTTAGCTACTGCACGACAAGCACCTACTGTGCGTACGGCACCGGGGGCGAAGTCGGCCGCACACCCTAAGATAGTAGACGGACTGCCCCCACTTGAAGTGATAGGCACGGACGGCCCAATAGACTACGACCCTGAGGGTAAGGTGATCACGACACCGATAGTTGATACAACGGGTATTCATGATGAGACGTTGCCTATTGCCAAACAGAAGGTGGTGCCTACGGAGCAAGTGTCGCAAATGCCTGACTTCACTGGAGGCTTGCGCGCCTTTATGAAGTGGCTGGACGAACACATCGTTTATCCGTCTAATTGCATAACGGCTAAAAAAGAAGGTTCTATAACACTTACCTTTATCGTTGGTAAAGACGGCTACGCAAAGGACTTTGACGTAAAGAATGCTTTCGACTCGGCTATTTATCGCACAGCCATGGACGCACTAAAGCGTATGCCGAAGTGGAAACCCGGAACGAACGAACAGGGCGAACCGACTGACGTGCGCATCACAATACCTGTTGACTTTAAGTTAAACTAACGCTTTTTTAAATGCTTAGTTAATGTGCAAATGCTTAGTTAATGTGCAAATGTGAGAATGTGCAAATGTGCAAATGGTCGCTTTAGGTGGCTGAGTTATAACATTCTCACATTCTCACATTAACCAGGCATTCTTTCATTTGCACATTCTCACATTTGCACATTAACTAAGCATTTGCACATTCTCACATTCTCACATTTGCACATTTAAATACCATGCACATCGAAATAGACGAATCATCGGGCTTTTGCTTTGGGGTGACTACTGCCATACGCAAGGCTGAAGAAGAACTGGCTCAAGCAGGGTCACTCTGCTGCTTGGGCGATATTGTACATAATGGTAGCGAGTGCGAGCGTTTGCGCCAAGCGGGGTTGCAAACGATTACGCACGAGGAACTGAACCAACTGCCCGAAGGCACGAAAGTGTTGCTGCGTGCGCATGGTGAGCCACCTGCTACGTACGAAATGGCTGATGAAAGGGGCATTTGCATTATTGATGCCACCTGCCCCGTGGTATTGCAGTTGCAGCGCCGCATTAAGAAAGTATATAGTGAAAATCCGCGACCACAAATCGTCATCTATGGCAAGCGTGGCCATGCCGAAGTGTTAGGACTTGTCGGGCAAACGAATGGTGAAGCCATTGTAATAGAAGGGGTAAATGAGGCTGAACAGTTGGACTTTACACGTCCCATTGCATTGTTTTCGCAAACAACGAAGCCGTTAGAGGGCTTTCGTCAAATCGTTGACTATATCACACAACATATCGAAAGTGAAACGATGTTTCGCTACTTCGACACCATCTGTCGTCAAGTAGCCAACCGCCTGCCCAACATTCGCACGTTTGCAGCACGACACGATGTTGTTATATTCGTATGCGGACTCAAGAGTTCGAATGGTCGTGTACTGCACGAAGCTTGCCGCAAGGTGAATGCCCACACCTACCTTGTCGACACCCCCGAAGCCATACAGCCCGAATGGTTTGCCAATGCTGAAAGTGTTGGCATCTGTGGTGCCACCTCAACGCCCAAATGGCTCATGGAAAAGTGTGCGGAACGGATTAAAGCGTTCGTAAGCAATATGTAAATTCAGTCTTTAGTTTGCTCACACGATTCGTAACAGAGCCTTAATTTAAACTTTTAAACAACCTTGTTTTAAACAACCTTGTTTAAAAACGCTTCGTTTGTTTACTTTGCTGTATATGGCAATTACAAAACCATGTGTCGTACTGCCTTTATCACTTTGGCGACTTCTTTTACCTAAATAAGATTAGTGAAGGGAATTGGGTAGGGTGTTCAAAATCCTCTACGAAATGTTTTAGAACGTCCTAAATAGGCATTGGCTTACGTATATTTTACCAATGGTGTTTTTTGCTTTCATGTTTCATTTTTATGTTTCAACCTATTGATTATCAATTCTTTT
>OOAA01001091.1_pt1 | contig 14905 bp, 23 predicted proteins | sample 1671671 | NCBI WGS metagenome assembly OOAA01 (sample SAMN06348180, study PRJEB24527) | human gut metagenome | biome: human gut; feature: ankylosing spondylitis patient; material: feces | host: Homo sapiens | place: China | collected 2015-10 | reverse complement strand
TGTGAAGGGAAAAATGCGGTACACCAGTTTGCAGAGTTTAGCGCAAATAAAATAACGGTACAGAGTTTAAACCCTGTACCGCCAACCGCACACAATCTACGACCAGTTACTTATATTCAGATTCAACTGTATTGCGCAGTCTGATATACCCGCTGATATTGTTGAACCTGCCTGTATCACACCATCTGGCGTTATAATCGCATCCGCAAAAATAGGTGTAGCAGACCTATCACGCACCATTAACCCGCCCCATATCGTGCGGTTAGATGTGTTCGGTAACGACAAGTTTGTTATTTTAAAAAGTGGCGTTCCTGTTGTAATGGCATTCTTATTATTTGAAGTAATTTTCCCGCTTATCTGTAACAACCCAAGATAAGGATTCATTGAGACAAAACCGCCTAACAGTGTACCGTCTACAGCAAGGTTACTTAAGATACCGTTTGTCCATATGTTAGTATTTATTTTACTTTCTATAGCACCCACACTAGCATTAAGCGCATTAATTGAATTTGTATGCCCATTTACAACGCTAGCTTGTGCGTTAGCTGTTGATAATGCCTGCTGAGCTGTAGCTGTAGCGGCATCAGCTTTAGCGTCACTGGCTTCTACGCTATCATTAAGTGCTGCAACCGTCTGTGTAAGCTCCGTCACCTTTGTAGTGGCATTGTCAGCACTTTGTTTTGCCGCGCCTGCCGTGGCAACTGCACTTGTTGCGTCACCCTTATTTGCAGTCATACCGTTGTCGATTTTAAGAAAAGCGTCATTTAAATCGCCTAGAAAAGTTGGCTTGTCCGTACCTATCCACTGTGGTAATTCGTAACCCGTTGTTTTGTTAGTTGAACCCATGTTTAACCCTCCTTATTCAACATAGTAATAAACATATTATCAAAATCATCGCAAGTCATGCGTGTTTTTGTTCCTATCTGTGTTTCCACACCGTCAGCTTTCGTCTTTGCCGCGGTTGCCGTATTTGAATTTTCAAACATAGCCGCGTCAATTTTAGCAAAAGCACCGTTGAAGTCTTCCGCAAAGGTCGGGTGATCTTCACCCACCCATTGTGGTAAGTGATAATTCGCTGTTTTATTTGTAGATGTCATGATATGTACCCTCCGTCAAAGTTATCACATTTGTAATTGCCGCTGTCGGCTTTATCAACTCGAATATTTAAATTTTCATCAAAACCGAAAACATTCTTAAAGAATATCAGCGGCGTATCAGGGCAATATCAAACTTTCACCAATATCATCAAATTCGTATGCGCTATACTCAATCGCGTCAAGTGCTGTTGCAGTGTCTCCTTTTCCATCAAATGTGTTACATGTGATAGCCTGATTTCTGTATACTTGAAACCATCTATACAGCACTCGCTGTATTGTGTCAAACACACCCGAAATGGGGTCATACAAATAATGACGATAATATTTAGCTAAAAGCTCTTTTGCCTGTGTGTCAAACTCTAAAGCGGTTAGATATTTGCTATCAACCTCAACACATGTAAGCTTCGCTGAGTCAAACTCATAAGCAGTTACCCCCCAATAGCGTAATGCGTCATATATGTGTTCGATAACTTCACCCAAGTTATTTTTATACCCCGCTGTCGGGTCATAAATAATTATTTTACCGAGAACAGCCTTATCAACATAATTTTGCATGTTTTTTATTTCGACTGTTACATAATGTCTTAAAGCTGTATCAATGTTATCGATATAATTATATAACGCTGTTACCTGCTTGTCAATCAGCCCAATTACATTTGCAATTTTTTCTTCTACAGCTCTATCCTGCTTCGCATTTTCAGCATCAACATATTTTTTAAATTCAGCGATTTTATTATCAACAATAGCATCTAAATCGCTATAAAAATTATTGACTGTATCAATAACCTCATTTAATTTCTGTGATACCTTGCAAAGCGTTTCATAATAGCTTAATGAGTCGTCATATACAAGCGGCAAAATGGGGTTGCACCAATATTTGAATGGTTTAATCATATTTTCACCTCCTACCATAAATTAAAGAATAATGTTTGCAACTCGTTGATTATCAATAAATCAATGTTAATCAATGATTCTTTATATTCGTTTAACATTTTACTAAATGACGCACCCTCACCTTTACCCGTTATGCGCTCAATGTAGTCATCCGTAGAAGTGAGCAACTGGTTTGACTTCAAGTCTGTTTCACTTTCGCCTGCGTTCGTATCTTTTGTAGCATTGGTTAAGTATGTTTCATTCTCGATGTTTTGCAAACTTCCCTGCGGTGTATCTGAGTATAAAATGCGCTCCACACCATTTGTTTTTGTATCTGCTGTCTGTTCGTTAGTTGTTGCCTGCTCTTTCTCCAGATTATGCTCTCTGCGCATGTCAACATTGTGAAGCGGGTTAAAATCAATTGCCCATGCTTTGTACAATGCGTTGTAATAAGGCATAATTTCGCTCATTTTCTGGTTTAATCGCAAAAGCCATAAACCCGTTGTTTCTTCGCTGATTTCTCGTGTATAATAATGCTTCAATATTTTTGTGCACAATATGCTTCGGTAATTTTCATCAAATAAATCAAATTTATTGAAAATTTTCGGATACGCTTTAAGCACAACGATATCCACACCGTTATACCCCGCTGATTCAGTAAGACCTGCTTTTGTCTCGCATATAAACCGCAATTCTGTTGTATATTTGCTCATTATTTGCCCCCATTTTTAAGGTGTAAGTAAATTAGGCATAACATAGCCGTTGAAATAGCTTGAAAAGCATATAATGCGCTTAAACCTGCAACAATGTTATAAACATCACTCATCTTTTGTCCCTCCTTTCACTCCCTCATCGTCAAGAATAACCTGAAAGTCTTCACGATAATCGCAATCTATATTAAGACCGAACATGCTGTTGATTTCTTTACAAGCCTTTTTTCTAGACTCAAGTCGTGAGTACCTGCTCGCAATAGTACCGCCCTGATTACGGGTTACTTCATCAGTAATTAATCGCTCTTTTTTCGTGATATTCACATTTGATATACCAAGATATGTTAATGCTTCATTCCATATTTGTGTTTTTAGCTGATACAGATTGTCCGAAACGTACGGGGCATCAGTTTTCAACACTTGAAATCCGTTCACATTTAACGCCTTATCACCAAAGATAATTGGCTCATTTCCCTCATATTCTTTATACGCATTCAACATTGTTAAACGCTGTGTTTCTTCACAAGTTATCAATATTGGCGTTTTCTGCGCATTTACATTAACATCAATCGTCCTATCAATGTTGTATAACCTTTTAGCGAACATTACCGCATCAAGCCTTGACGGCGTTCTGAGCATATTATTATAGATAATAACACTGTCTTCCTGTGATAATTGTTTCTGGTAGCCGTTTACAGCGTATGCTCGCCTGTTTATAGGCACTCTGTACACATCAAAAGGTCCGTTATTAGCGCACTGTAATGCAAGAAAACCCATCACTTCATCCTCAAAAAATACTGCGTATCCGTCACAAAACAGTGTGAGTTCCAAAAAACGCGGGTCAATACTTTTAGGAACGTTCTTCCATTCAAACATGGATATTGACAATTCTATAAGCCTGTTGTAATACTGCGCCCACGTTGCATTATTCAGTCCTAAACTTTCAGTAAAACTTTTTCTTTTTCTTCCCATGTCTTCACCTTATGTAATTATTCAAACTGTAGTTGCCGATCTCACTGCCGTCATTCCAAAATGTAATACCACGGTTATATATTGAAATGACCTTCGCCATATCATCAGCAGGAAGTGAACCTTTGATATTAGTGTATCCGTTCTTCACATAGTTCCAATGCGCCCTGCCGTTGCGGTTCGGGATTTTATGCTGATTTACCTTATAACCGTACACATCAAGAAAATCGTCGATACGCTTTGCAAAATCTGCGCGTATTGTACACGGAAAAAAGTAAAAATCTTTTGAACCGCTCGCGTATGAAACACTGGATTTTGTTGTACCTTTAATCTCGGGCGGATTTATCAACGACAACCCGCCACCAACCAAAGTGCCTATCATAGATATAGCCGCGGATATTGCCGCACCTTGCGCGCCGCCTGCTTCAGCACCTGATATTGCCGCGTTTGCCGTACTCGTGATAGTTGCGGGGTTACTAGCTGTTTGAGCAAGCCAAGCCTTAAAAGCATCAATGTTAAATGTGCATTGTGGAAAGCCTGCAAGCGTCAAGCGTTCATTTCTAAGAAATCCGCAACCTTTATAAAAACGTGGCTCACACAACACTTGTGGGTCAGGGCTTACGTCACCTATCACATTGAAAGTACATTCATCCGTTGAAAAAAATTCATATTTAGCTTCAAGTGATTCGCCTGTGTCTGTTGTCACTAATAGATAATTGTACGGATAGGTAAACAATTTATTGTTTCTTGGTACGTAGCCATCAATATCTGTGTAGTGTTTATTTTTTGAAATTTGATATGTCGCGGGTCGCTCGTTTGTAATATTTCCGTCATCGCCTGTGCTTATGAAATCTTTGTAATACATAAAGCAGGAAACGACATTTTCTACAAGTTCATCCCATGTCTTAAAACCGCTTAAATATTCATTTATTTTTGCGGCACCTGCTTTAGATGCTTCGGCGTACTTATAGCCCACCCCTGTATAAATACCACCAAGCAAGCCACCTTCAACGCCGCCGCCATCCGTAACATTTGACGCTAAAACAATTACAGGTTTATTCATTTTTCCAGACGTTGTAAAACCATCAAATGTGTATTCACCAAGTTCCACAGGCTCGCTTAACAAATTCGCACCTATCGCATCATTTAAAACGTGCTCACGTTCAACATAACATTGCTCAAGCGTATAATCAAAAAACCATGTTTGCATAACATCAATCTCGAATGTAATTTCTGATGTTACATTGTTCACATATTCCACACCAGTAATAAAAGCATAAAACCATTTCTCCCCAAAACTGGTATTCTGGAACATAAGGTAATTGCAATCATATAAATCCTCTGCTTTCCGTTCGAGTCGGAGCATCCCGCGTTGAACGCGGGCATAGCTCTGTTTCTCGAATTTATGTTTTGTTAATGACTGAAAATATGCTGTTTGTTGAACCCTGCTTGTAAAAAATATGGTGTGATCATATGTTTTGTCAAGAGGGCAATTTTTCAAAACTCGTATATTTGTGTCTGGTATGATATACATTTTCTCACCTTATTACTGCTTTGTAAGAGTAAATTCTGTGCCAACTGTCGTTGCTGATGAAATAGCGTTTGTTTCTACACTCTCACTCATTACTGACTGTGCCGTATAGGTTACACCGTCAATAACAAGCGACAAGAACAACAGTGTATTGTCATTTGCGGGTATCATCACACCGCCGTATTTCTGTATTGCAATTCCCGCTTTTGTTGCTTCTTCGGTCTGTACAAAGTTGTAGTTTCCTGCAACAACTGTTGCGTTGTCTGCTGAGTCACACTCAAGTGTAAATACTGTTCCCGTCTCACCAACTGATTTGTCAGAAACTGTCACCTTAACTGTTGCAGGTAATGCTACACTCTGTGTGTTATCGACAAACACTATTGCGTTACTGAACGGTGATGAGCTTATAGTCTTCCACACATTATAGAAGTAGTTCCAATACATACCCGAGGCAACATATTTCTCTGTGAATTTGTTATTATTGTCATATACCTGGAACCATTCAGCATCAACGAGTACCGCCTTTACATTAGCGCATAACGCGAGTTCTTCCGCTGTCACTGCTTCGATTGAATCTGATTCCGCAACGATAGCTGAAAATCTGTCGTTGTCAAAAGTGCTCCAGTCGTCAATAAGCTTTAACTTTCCTGTGAAGTCTGCCTTGTCCATGTTGAAAGCGGCGGCAAGAACATTCACATCATAACTTGCGTTAAAGTTTGAGTCCATAAAAATGTACTGGTCAGCTTTAGGTGTTGTGTTCGGTACTGCTGAAGCGTTATATTTATCGCTCATAAATGTTAACTGATTTGAGTATCTTCTAAAAGCTACAGCGGCATTTTTTATATCTGAAATGTCAACGCCTACGGGGTACATCTTACCGTGTGCAATCGCCTTTATCATTAAATACTTGAAAAGTAAATACTCGTCATATTCAGCTGACGTGTAAACCGTATCAACGATTTTAGCTATTAAATCCTGCACGCCGTTTGCAGATGTGAACGCCATTCTTAAATCTTCGTCCTGTATCGTAACTGGATACTGTACGCGCCAGTTCATGATGTGGAACGCACTTCTTACATCTGGTAATGAGCGTTTTAATTCTCGCTGTTCTGCTTTTTCTGCTGAGAACGGGCGTGCCTTTGTTATAGCAACGAACACTTCTTCGACCGTCTCGCCGAACTCAAGATAACCTTTTTTCAGCTCTGCATATGCGTTGTTGAATGTTGCTGAATTTACACGCACAAGTGCTATTCGATTCACAAGCGCGTTTATAAACTGGTTAGCGAGCGCAGGATATCCGTAAAGCACTTCACCAACTTTTGGTATGTCCAATTCTTTTTCAACCTTTGGCACATACTGCTGATACTCCGCAGATGCGTTCTGTCTGATAACATTCAGAATGTCCAGTGTTGAGGCATTTAACTGTGTTAATGCGATTCTTCGAGCCATTACTCTTTTACCTCCTTAAATAATTCTTCATAAGTTTTTATCTCGTCTTCCTCCTCATCTTCGTCTTCGATGAAGTCTTCATCCGTTGCTGATGATTTGACGAACCTTGAACGGTACTTTTCGCGCCATGACTTGTCATTGTCCTCATATTTCTTTTTCCAGTCTTCGCCGTCGCCATCTGCGCGTTTTTCAAAATCTTCAAGCGTGTCCGTCACATCTTCTAAAATTGCGATTGCATCATCAGCGTCATTTTCACCGATAAATTCTGAAACCGCCTTAATTAATTCGTCTTTTGTTCTTATCATGTTACCTCCTTATGAATCCGCGTTTGTACGCATTTTTTAAATAAAAATATGTTGGTAATTGTCCGTTTTTACGTTTACCAGGGTTTACTGGGTCAGGGTCTGGATCGGGCGGCGGGTCTGGGTCTGGGTCATATTCGTCTGCATATATGAACCCCTGAAAATAATAACCACTGCTCGCCCAATAGTCGGGCAGGTAATTGTTAGCTTTGGGATTTTTCGTCAAGAAAAAATATGTGCCACTCCACGCTGAATTACTTACCGTCAAGGTGCCATCTGAATCAATATGCTCAACAACACACACATGCCCTGCATACCCGCGACGTCCCATACACAATATTGCGCCAAGAGCGGGCGTTGAACCCGTTTTGAAACCTCTTGCTTTCGCAGACGCATACCATGTACCCGCATCACCCGTCGGCAAACTTGTCGGCTTTTTGCCTGTGACTTCCCAATATCTCCCCCAAGCGTAACAAGTACAGTTCGGCATGCCATAACCTGCTTGATAAAACGGATTTTCTGAGTACCACATCGGATTGCCTTGTATATTTGTCGGACTGGACTGCGAATATCTCGGTACAAATTTAGCCATTATTCGTAAACATCAACATGTACGGCGTTGCCCATTTGCGGTGTGTTCGCGTAAGCATAATGATTCTTTTTAAATGACTTCCATCTTAATACCATGTTTCGCCGTTTCTCTGCTGTGTCAGTCAATGCTTTGCTGTAAAAATCTGCCGCCCTGCCCTGCGTGTGAAAACTTCCTGCAATCCCTCCGATTTTAGCATTGTACGGTTTACACCTCAACCCGCTTGTTATTAAAATCGGTGTGCTTGTTGCTTCTCGCAAGTAGTCAAGATTTTTTAGAAGTTGATGATTCACAACTGCGGGATAACCTGTGCATCTACCGCCACATTCGCATTTAAACTCACTCGGTTTAAAATGTTTTATCCCTATAAAATTGTGCACTGTTTTTAGCAAAATATCCGTATTGTTCCCATAGATACCGTCAATATCGGTTTTTCGCGTAAAGTATGTGCTCTGTAAAGTTTTATAACCTGCTCTTGTCTTTACACCCTCTATACCGTCGACCGCTCCGATATTGATACCGATATCGTGCATATACTGCTGTCGTTCTTTAACTGTGAGCATCATTTACCCTCCTTTTGTGTTAATACGTCTATAGCGTCAATTAATTTCTGTGGTATCGGAACACCCATGAGCCCGATATTTTCAAGAAGTGATAGTGCCTCGTTGCATATGAACATTATTACTGTACAATCTTTCAACAATGAAGTTCCTGCAAAGGCATCTAAACGAGCCGCCACCAAGACTACCGTCAAAATTGCGCATTTTCTAAAAATCCCCTTTAAACCCGCTTTTGATTCAAGTGCACCTGATTTTGTTTTAGATGATTTTTTAAACACACCGCCAACAATCAGTCCAGTTAAATAATCAAGTAGCATGAATATACAAAGTGTAGACAATGCGCTATCCCACCCGCCGAGCATTGTTGAGAATATCCCGAACACTGCGGATATAGCGGAAAATAAAGCTGTTTTTTCCATCGTTCAATCTCCTTGTTGTATACATCATATACCCGCTTGCATTATTTGTCAAGATGTATTATAATATAGAGGGAGGAAAAATTTTATGTTTTACGACGGGACAAAATTACTTTCGATGAAAGATATAAACGGCAATGAGCCTGAGATATATATGTGTACATCAAACCGTAACGGCGGAAAAACAACATATTTCGGGCGCTATTTTGTCAATAGATATAAGAAGCATTTTGAAAAATTTGCTCTCGTTTACCGTTTCAATTATGAACTTGATGATTGCGCGGAAAAATTTTTTAAAGATATAGGCGCTTTATTCTTTCATGGGGATGTTATGTCCTCAAAGCGCCGCGCATCTGGCATCTTTCATGAACTTTTCATTAATGATATAAGTTGCGGATATGCTGTGTCACTCAACAGTGCCGATCAGTTAAAAAAATATTCACATCTTTTAAGTGACGTTGAAAGAATGCTTTTTGACGAGTTCCAGAGCGAAAACAACCATTATTGCAACGACGAAATCAGAAAATTTTTATCTGTTCATACAAGCATTGCCCGCGGCGGCGGAAAACAGATAAGACGCGTTCCTGTATTTATGCTTTCTAACCCTGTCTCGATCATAAACCCATATTATGTTGAAATGGGCATATCTGAAAGACTGCGAGATAACACTAAATATCTTCGCGGCGACGGGTACGTGCTAGAGCAGGGGTTTAATGAGTCAGCAAGCGCGGCACAAAAGACAAGCGGCTTCAATAGAGCTTTTGCAAACAATAGTTATGTTGCATACAGTGCCGAATGCGTATATCTAAATGATAATACAGCATTCATTGAAAAACCTGAGGGTGAAGGACGCTATCTTGCAACCTTGCGATACAAGGGCATTGACTATGGTATTCGTGAATATGCTACAGAGGGTATTATATATTGTAATGATAAATCAGATAAAACTTTTAAAAATAAAATTACAGTAACAACTGACGACCATAATATTAATTATGTTATGCTCAAGCGAAATGACTTTTTTCTTGCTAATTTGCGATATTATTTTGAGCGCGGTTGTTTTCGGTTTAAAGATTTGCGCTGTAAAGAAGCCGTTTTGAAAGCTTTGTCTTATTGATGTAATATCATGTTTTTATTCTTTTCATCGAGAAAACAGGAAAGCACGTTTGAAATATAACGCCTGTTGTATCTTATCGGTTAGCTTGCCGCGATGAAAATTTAAGAACATTATGATATGAAAAAAGAGGATTTTTTAATCCTCTTTTTTATTTAAACAAGTAGCACATGCGGCGTATCCTGCGATATCTAGAAAATTATCATCTTTATGTTTCTCTGTTTCACGCGCAATTTTTAATAACATCATCAATATAGCAACGTCCGTTTCTGTAATGATTTTATCGAGATATACGCTCCAGTATAACGCGATACACTCAAAGCTATTTTCTGGGAGACCATAACTCCCGCCGCGCTCGTCTAATGTTTCTAATAGTTTATTGCAAAATTCTGAAAATTCTCTCATATTACCTCATTTCATATGTTGTTTCTACTAATAACGTGCCACCTGGGACACGTTTAGGGATCAGCTTGCCTGGAACTGTGAGTCCGATATTAAAATCTGTTATTGTTCTGTGCTGTTGCAAAAATTCTTCTTCATCTTCGGTTCTGTCTTTTAAGTCAGGCTTGTCTTTCATCGACTCTATAAATAAATCTTTACACTTTTGTGGCATCCCTGCACATTTTACACTAAAAAACGGCTTTACCTCTTCAAGCTCTTCGTGTGTAACATGTTCGATATACGTTTTTTGCCGTACAAAATAGCCAATATCCCAACAGCTTTCTAAATTCCAACAACAAAAATTTTTATTGTGTACTTTAATACCCTTAATTTCTTCTGGCTTCAAGTCACAATGTATACTGTCAGTATCTGCATAAATAAAACCAGGTTCATTAACGCCGTGATAATTCCTTTGTGCCGCTCGAATAGTAAAATTGCGTGCATAACTTGTAATCGCCGCTCCCACTGCAATATAGCCTGGCTGTTTATCGTTGGCGGGTACTGTGAAAAAACCTATAGTATTATTTTCTTTCACATATGCGACTTTAAAACTTGAGTTAGTGTTACTTGCCATCTTGCCATATAAATTGTTTAAATATAATTTTGCTAGTGTGCGTTTCGCCCCCTTATTCTCTAGCTTCTGTTTTTTATATTTTTCAATGTACTTATCAAATAAACCTACGACGGGTGTAAAATAACAGCCGTCTAATATCTCGAAATCTTTAACACTGTAATGTTCTTTAAACAATTTATAATCTGTCATCGTCATTGTTAATGTCAATGTTGCTTTTTGTAACTCGCCATTCGCGTCATAATATTCGCTGTAGTATTTGCCGTCTGAGCTGTTAAGTATATCCGATGTTTCAAGCATTTCTGTCATTTTATACATAAACGAATTTTTAATCTGTATGAACGGCAATTTACCATCTTTAATATAAAATCTCGTTTTAAAGCGCACAAAATAATAATTTTGTGCGGCTATCTCGGGAATGTAATTACCGCGCCAAAATGTAGGTAAACCTGTAGGGTATTCATTCCCACTTTCAGAAGACATCATTGACGGATACAGCGAGTTGACATCTGCTGTTGTACCATTAGTAAAAAGCTTTTTTTCTTTTCCCTTTGCTAAATAGCACCAACCACCATGATATGCTTTTCTTACATACGCCCCCACCGAGTCAGCACCGTATTCGTCCGTTAACGGTATATCATACAAATTGGGGAATAATTTATTATACAACTTGCCGCCAACACTTTGTTTATACTCCGACAAGCAACAACTGCCTATTGTCAACTTAACATGCCCCTCTGTATACATTATTTCAAGTGCTTCTTTCATCACAAGAACGTCGTTTTTTAAATACTCACGTTCTTTTTCTGTAATTTCGCAACCTGCATACCTAAAACCCTTGTATTTCATCTGTAATTTTTTATGTAATGTGTCAAAACTGATACCGATATCTTCAACAGAAAACGGTAACAATTTTAAAGAATCCCTAAATTCAATATAATGATTTTTAACCTTTATCAACATTTTGTACCACTGCCCCATATCTGAAATAGAATAAGTAAAAGTATTATTGCGCATTTCTTTTTTCTTTTGCCATGAAAACGTCTCTGTTATGTTATCTTCTTCAAAATCTGCGGCATGTTTAAAACCTTTTACAACTAATAAATAATAAAGCCAAAAACTGCCGTCGAATTTTAAATTATGATAATAACAAACAATGTTGCAATCCTGCTGTATAAAATAATCGAACTGCTCTTCAATACTTCCGAAAATTTGTACATCATCAGAGAAAAGCTCCGCGCAACCTGCCGCCCATACTTCCGTTGCTGTCTGCCCGTCATATACTGTTGTTTCAAAATCTGCGACAAAGATTTTACCTTTTCGCATGCTCATGATTACACCATTTGAGCATCTGCAAACTCTGTCAACTCGACAGATTCTTCCATTGTAAGCGACCTTCCTTTAATTATTCTACCAAAAGCGACAATTGAAGCACGCGCATAGTCACCTCCGTCTCGAGCATCGCCACTATTGCCATATAGTATCGCTTCTACTAGTCGAATAGCTTCCTCAGCGTTTGACTCTAAATTCATAGCAACCTTAACTTCACCATCTTCAGCAATTGTACCATCTAATAAACGCTCTATTGTGTTTTTATCTTGTCTTTTGATTTCTGCAAATTTATCAGACCATTCGAACTTTGGTTGCCACATTCGAATCAACCCTCTTACATGATTTAAAATAGCGGCAACGATACGTGGCGGCTCATCTGGAAAATCAATATCCATTCTAAACGGTTTATACTCACCCTCCGCCGCAATTTTTTTCCCTTTAAACTTTTTTAATTCAGCAAGATATTTTTTAGTAACTCTTTGCGGCTTTTCTGGTATAATATCATCAGAGAAAACGTATCCCTTTTTTCGATAACGCGCCATTGCGCGCTTAATACGTTCAACTTCAGCATAAAATGCTTTTTGATTTGGTGTCAATCTTTTCTTTTTCATTTTGTAACCTCCTGATTAAAAAAAGGCGGCATCTGCCGCCTTAATTTTTTATTTTTAGATTATCGAGCAGGTTATAAACTGTTTACCCTTATATGTTTTTGATTCTTTTCGATAAACTTCAATGTTTATTTCTGTTTCACCTGCCGCTGTCATTTCGTCATATATGTCCATGAAAGCTGTTGCAAATGACTGTGAACCTGTATAATACTTTGTGCCGTTCTTGTCAACGACAACCAATGTCTCATAATCTTTGTCTTCAGCTTTTTCATTATGAACTGAAATAGTCGCATAGAAGTCAACATTTATAGTGGTTTTTGTGTTGTTGAACTCTGCTTCTGTTGTCACTAAATCTAATGACTCAGCATTACTTAAATCTTTAAGCATTATTTTTTCTTTTGCTGTAAGTTCTTTGCTTGCTTCTTTTACACTGGCACTGTAAATCCTGTTTGTTTCTTTCATTTTCTTTTCTCCTTTTCTTATTCATTCTCTGGCATCACGTCTGACGGCTCATCAGCCTTTTTCCTCGGCGGCATCACATTCGCTAATTTGATAAAATCGCCCTCACTCATACCGTAAAGCGTGTGCTTAATCTCTGCACGCGACACTGAAACAATTTTTGTTTCTTCAGTGTCTAGCACTGGTCTCAGCACTTTTAAAATCTTCTCATTTGATGTATAAGTGCCAGGAATTACGGCTGTTTCGTTGAACGGCTCGGCTGTCACGATATTTAAGCATAACAGCTCTACTTCTGTCGTTGTGACTGTTCTTGTCACCATTCTTTTTCTCATGTCTTTTTTCCTCCTTGTTTTTTACTTGGGAGCCACGGGAATCGAACCCGTCAGCCTCAACGCTGTCTCCATTGCTCCCATAACGGCGGCGTGAGCCGCCTGTAGTTAAGAGGTATTTAAAAATGAAACTTTGTGTTGACATGATTAATTATAACGCTTATACACTATATTGTCAACATGTTTTGGAAAAGTTAAAAAATTAACAATCAGTCGGTATTGATTATTAACTTTTTTCTGCAATACATCGCTAAGTCTTGTAAATCTTTGCAAGCTAAAGAATGTGGGCACTTTTCACATTCGTCAAGAGATAACTGCCGTACATTCACGCAATAATTATGCCCTGACGTGACTATTCGTAACAAATATTCATAATTTTCTTTTGTATAATGTGCTGATTTTAAAGTTAACATGGTGTAACCTCCTTTTTGATGTGAACCCTCCATAAATGAACTACTGCTAACACCTCTAAAAATGCGCTTCCATCACCTCTTGTCACAACTTGCGCGTTAAACTTAACTCCTAACGCATTTAACACTGACGAGAATATGCTGTTATAAGGTTGGGCGGCATCTAAACCGCTAGTTTCGATTTTCTCTGCGAGGCAATCGGCTATTCTGCCGATTCCCCGCTTAAACATGTAGTACGTCATTCTGACAACACCTCCGCCCTGTATTTTTCACACAATTCTATCTCAGCGATTTTATCATAAACCGCCGTCTCAACTTGCTCCATTGAAGCAGGTCTGGTGAACCACACGGATATTTGCCCGTATGGAGGGACAAGATAACTTCCGCCTATTTGCGGTAATCCATAAATGGTATCCTCTGCGGGGTCGTAAACACCTTGTATTTTTATACCGTAACCGTCTTTGCTACAATAGTGCTGTGTTAACCCCGCTACTTTTTTAATTCCTTTCATTTCTCTTCCTCCTTATCTCCAACCATACGCCCAACCGAGCCACTCGGCTATCGTGGACGGTATGGTAGCCATGGCTAGGAATAAAATTATTCCTAGCAAAACCCATATGAATTTTATCATTGCTCAGCCCTCCCGCCTTCATCAACCCATTCGAGAAACGACTCCCAATCAAATATAGTGCCGCCTTCATCAACCCATTCGAGAAACAACTCCCAATCAATTATAGTGCCGCAATTCTCGTACGGGTCCTCACCATACTTGTTGCAACACTCGCAGAATCTTCCGCCGATACTGCACCAATCACACGCCGCCGTGTCGTACGGTGCACGCTCGTGCACATACCATTCTCCACTGAAAGGCTCATACGACGTATAAAAATCGTCTCCGAATACACACCTTACATACTCAGAGAGTGCAGACATGGATACAATGCGGCACTCACGCACTACACGCATTCCCTCCATAATATGTGTGACAGCGTCCTCCGCAGAGCTATATGACGCATATATAGCAGGTGTTGCTTTCGCCCTGTTCATGATTATCAGTTTCATCTTGTACCTCCTTTTTATCTCTCTTTAACTTATACCTTATTATACACCTAAACGCACTAAATTGCAACCCCTTTTGCACAAGT
>OOAA01001084.1_pt1 | contig 14973 bp, 7 predicted proteins | sample 1671671 | NCBI WGS metagenome assembly OOAA01 (sample SAMN06348180, study PRJEB24527) | human gut metagenome | biome: human gut; feature: ankylosing spondylitis patient; material: feces | host: Homo sapiens | place: China | collected 2015-10 | reverse complement strand
CCGCTTCTTGTACTACTTGTCTGTTTATGTAAAATCTTTCAAAGAACTCTTTCTTCGCAAGTTAGGCTGCGCCTCAACAATTGAAACAAGTTTCATTGTATTCAACTTGCACTAACTTTCTTATATTGCTAAGAGAAGTGATTTCTCAAAAGCGAGTGCAAAAGTACTAACATTTTGCGAAACCACCAAATTTTCGGAGAGAAATTTTTCAAAAACTGCCGTTATTTAACAGTCTTAAACACTTTTACACCTCAAATCGCCTATTTTCTCCCCAAATCGCCGTTTCAAAGCTATCTGGGTGTGTAGGCACACATCCTACCTTATTTCACCCAGATTCGGCGGGTCAAACGAAGCTCCAAAACAGGATAAGCCTTCACTCCCTTGAAGAACTTCACATAGTCGCCTACCTTACCCGGTACATTCTTCACATCCTTTGCCAAATCCACGCCTGGTTCCATACTCTCAATCTTGTTACCATTCTCATCTACTGTCATCTTATATATATTATTGGTAACAACCTTAGGAGTACCACCCCAGAAGAGAACACCGGCATCGAAAGATACCCAATAGTCATCATTATCCTTAAAGAGTCTGCCACCATAGCCGAAACCCAGGTAAGGCTTGAAGTTGTTTACCTTGATACGTGCCGACACATTATTATTCTCATCCGGTTCCAGACGGAACATAGATCCATCCTCACGTTCACCCAGGTTCACTCCCATGTGACCATAGCTCATGAACTTATCATAAAGCGCCTTGTCGGCATAAACGGTCTGTCCGTTCAGCGACATATAAGGAATAAAGTACTCATAAGAAGCCTTTACACGCTCATAGAGGTTGTTGTACATATTGACAGCCACCAGTGAAGTACCATCATATACGGCATTTTCCGCCTTGGCTATCTGAGAAGGTCCCCAATAGAAACCACCCGTTACGTGCCAGTTCTTGTTGCGGAAAGGATGCACCTCTACCAGGAGTTTGAAGTTATCCATAGTAGGTGTGCCCACCATGTCGATACTCTTATCCACTCGGGTACCGGTCATCTCCTCCAACATATCAGCAAGTTTATCAAACTTCTTGTTCTGTTCCTCTTCAGTATCCTGCTGGTTGCCCACCTTTACGCCAAAATTCATGGTTGCATGAAAACGAGGCATCCAGGAGAAACCGGTACGTACTTTCACCACCTCACTGATGGGCAGCGCCACATCTACACCAATACCGGTGGTACCCATCGTCACGGAAGCGTCAATACTCTTGGTGAATACCTTGCCAGGAATGCAGGGTTCACTGAATGTTTGGGCGAAAGTACCCAGGGTTGGCAGCAGCCAAGCTGCCAAGGCAAATACATATTTCTTCATAAATTCTTGATTTTCATTAAATTCGGCTGCAAAGTTACGCAAAAAGCTCCAAACTGACAAGAGTTTGGAGCTTTTTATTTACTTGATAACTACTTTTTTACCATTCACGATATAGATTCCCTGAGGGAGGTTATCCAGCGAAGCTGCATTCTTCTTCACCTGTACACCCTGCAAGGTATAGACATCATAGGTATGCTTGTCTGTAGAATTGCTGATATGGGTAATTCCGGTAGCATACTCATCGGCACTCATCAGGGTCAATTCCTTAGGAGCACTGGCAGACACCTTCAGATACCAGCTGTTGGCTGGGATGGCGGTAATGGTCTTGCGCTGTCCGTTGGCATCCTTCTCTTTGATTGCCACGGTGCTGAGGTTATCGGTAGCAGTGGTAGCAGCAAGCTTACCGGCTGCACTGACTGCCAGCACACGCATGGTGGTAGCATCAAACTTGGTGGAGTTGTAATGAGCTGTCCACTTATCACCCAGGCAGAAGTAGATACCAGTGGCAGCGTTATCTGCAGGAGTGGCTGTAGAATTGATGACCGGTGTTACCAGGTTATCCTTCACATGATCCGACACACACTCTACCAGCACAGGAGTCTTGGCAGGAATCACACCTGTGAGTTCCTTATAGACAGCTATCCCTCTTGCCTCATCCACCTTATTGATATAGTATGCCTTCATACCCTCTGCCAGGGTATAAGGATAACCAGTGAAGAGAGCCGCATACTTCTTGCCGCCAACTGTTACTGTTGGCTTGACACCGATGTAGTTAGTGCTTGCATCTACCGGAGTGATGTTCCAGGCATAGTTATCGCCTGTGGTGATGACTGAACTGACATCATAATCCTCGGCTGTCTGATCGCAGAGCGTAACCGGCTGTCCCTTTTCCTGCTGCCAGGCACGATAGGCAGAACCTACCTTGGTGATGAGGAGTGTATAGTTGATCAGTTCCTTGATGCTGGTACCCTGACCGCTGACATTTGCCTCGATGGTGTTCGGTCTGATACTGGAATCAGCCAATTTCTCGATAAAGAAGATGGAACCCGGGTCTGCTACCACATCCTCCCAGATGCGCTTGGTGACGAGGGCGCCACAGTCTGCCGTCATAGATACATTGTCAACACCCGTACTTGTATCGTCAGAGAGTGACATCCATCTTTTGGTATTCACATTCTGAATACGGTAGTATCCTTTGTCGCTCAACTGAGCGTGAGCAGAGAGCAAGGTAGCGCAGGAAATCAAAAGTACGTATAGTCTTTTTCTCATTCTCATTTATTTAAACAGAAACAGTAAAAAAATAACCGGTCTTCATCGCTTACATAGTAAGAATGAAGATCGGTTATGTTATTTAGTTTACTAATGTATTCCAGCTAAGCCTGATTACTTAGCAATACAGATAGTAACACGGTTCATATCGTTCTCCTCGAAAGGCTGAACGCGGCAACCCTTAGACTGCTTGATCATGCGGCTCTTAGCAACACCCTTAGCTGCGAGTGTGTTGTAAACAGTCAAGGCACGACGAGCAGCAATCTTATCATTGAAGCGTACAGAACCAGTACCCTTATCAGCGTAACCAGTCAAAGTGATCTTAGCATCTGGGTTCTCCTTCATGTACTCAACGATCTCAGCGATCTTAGTTCTCTGAGACTTAGCGATGTTAGTGTTACCGATTGGGAAGAAGATATCACGACGGAAGTTCTCCTCAACAACCTTAGACTCAACCTTAGGAGCTGGAGCTGGAGCTGGCTTCTCGATGATGCGCTCGATGATCTTCTCTACTGGCTTTGGAGCAGGGATTACCTTAGTGGTATGAGTCTCACCAAGAGCAACCTTTACACCTACCAATGCATTGAAGTACCAGTCTGGGTTACCAGCCTTCTTTGAGTTGTACTTGTCGCTCAATGTGTTAGCAGAAAGCTCAACGCCCAACTTAACGCGATCGCTTACGCGGAAGTCAACGTTAGCACCTACACGTGCAACAAAGCGAGTCTTTGTACCATCCCAAAGGTTCTCCAATGGAGCCTGAACCTCAGCGAGGTTCTTACCAGCACCAGCGAGGATAGCCTTCTGAGCATCAGCAGCCTCGTCATTACCCCAAGCGATGTTAGCGCCGATACCACCGAATACGCCAACCTCAACCAAACGGTCTGGGTTGTACTCGCAGAAGAGGTTTGTGAGGTTGAATGTAGCGTCAACCATAGGAGCTACATAGTTCCACTTCCACTTGTAAACGTTGCCAGCCACGTTCTGACCAGCCTTGCTCTGCCATGTATTCAAAGAGAAGCGAGCGCCTACAACCTTATTGAAGTTATAGCCGATGCCTACCTGTACATTTGGAGACAACAACTTACCGAAACCGATCTCACCCAATGTGTACTGGCCACCAACCTGTGCCTGAGCATACCAATGTGGAGTGAAGACATTAACAGTCTTATCTGCTTCCTGAGCTGACGCACTAACGCAACTCAAAGCAATAACACCTGACAGTAATACTTTATTTAATTTCATAATTTTAATTCTTATTTATTATATAATGTTTATATTAAGACTTGTAGAAGGCGGCAACAAGTGTCGCCATCTATTCGTTTCTTACATTACTCTACAGTGATATGATATTCCTTCTTTGCAGAAACGCCAGAGTAGTCAACAGCCTCGTAAACGATAGTGTAAGGACCCTTAGCTGTAGCTGTGAACAATACCTTCTGAGTGCTACCAGCAAACTTCTTAGCAGGAGTTTTACCGTCCATCAAAGTAACCTTAGCACCATCTGGGTTGCCCTTTACATAAACAGACTTCTTGTAAGCAGGAGCGAGGAGCTCACCAGTCCAAGATGTAGCAACGAGAACAGTAGAACCTGTACCTGTCATACGAGTACCGAGCTTACCCTTGAGTGTGCTCAAAGTATTCCAGTCACCAGTCTTGCTGCTCTTGTAAAGCATAGTAGGCTGCAACAACTGGTTAACATCAGAGATGTGAGCATTGATCTTGTGGAGCAAGTTGTTTACTGGAGTGATTGCATTGTCCCACTTTGTAGCAGCGTTGGTGATAGCATCCTTAACTGGCTGCAACTGTGTACCAATCTGATCATTGATAGAACCAATCAACTCATCGATTGTATTATCTGTTGTCTCCAATACATAAACTCTTTCATAATTCTCTGTTACCAAATCATTCTTTGGTTTAAGACCATAAGTAGGATAGTAATTACCATCAGATGCCTGATACCAATCCTGATAGAATTCATAAATATTATGATCATAATTGAATCCTGAAAGATCCTTAGAAATCTGAGTATTTTCGAGAGTGAAACTATCACCTGTACCAATGTTTACAATCACAACATTTTTACCATTCTGATATGCATATACATTCTTACCAGAAACCATTGAGTACATTTTGATCTGCTTACCATTCTCATTCTTAATCTGGAAGTCAAGGGCATTCATGAACTTACCCAACTTGTCAGACAATGTAGGCAACATATACTTATCGAGGGCCAAGCCGAGGTTCTTCAAGCTCTGGTTATCCTTCAAAGTATTGAAAGACAATGGCTTAACAGCGAATGCAGCCATATCGTATGTAGGAGCAACCTGGCTCTTAACAACGAAACGCTTCTCAACTGGCTGAGTAGGATCGTACAATACATAAGAAGCCTTAACAGTATAAGCCTTCAACTGGTTGTTTACAGAGCGATACAAAGTAGTAGCAATCTGGCTCAAGTTCAAGTTAGACTCCTTAGGATTCTTCAACTTAGCAAGAACATTCTTAGCAGCCTCCTTCAACTCACCCTTATTCAAAGAGAAGTCATCGTTAGCTGGATCCGTTGCAAGAACAGGAACCTCATAGAAACCATTAGCTGAAGCAGCCTTAGTGAAACCGTAAGTCAGAACTTTATCAGTTGTCTGGATATCACCCAGCTTGAAACCCTTAGCTTCGTTACCCTGGCTGTCAACCAACTTGAGATCAGTGATACACTCTGGATCAATCTCATTTGGGTTCAAAGTAATATAAATCTTACCAGCATCACCATTGTTCAAGAATTCACCCTTAGTGATATCCCAATCCTGGTTCTGCGCAGCAGCAGTACCATAGAAAGAAGAAACCAAGTTCAACTTAGAGCCAAGGAATGCAGCGTTGTAGTAACCCAAAACAGGGTTCTCTGTTGCATTGATAGCAATGTTCTGAAGGTTCTTATTGATAAGATAGTCGAAAGCTGTGTTATAAGCCTTATTCAACTCCTCCTGTGCTTTAGCCTCATCACTTACCTTCTTATCCAAAGTCTCAAACTTCTTTTCCAATGCATCAGTAACCTGCTTAGCCTCCTTTGGATAATCCTCACGGAACTTCTCAAGAGCAAGGATGTCATCCTTCACATCTTTAAACTCCTTGGTATAGAACTTTGTCTGCTGGATAGCCAAGTCCAAAGTTGCATACTGTCCCAACTCACTGAGAGCGCCATTGTTCAAAGCTTTCTCATTAGCCTCAATACGCTTAGAAAGAGCCTCTTTGTCTGCGTCATGCTTCTTTTCCAATTCAGAATTAAGCTTCGTCAATTCAGCCTTCTGCTTAGCGATAGCATCAGCCAAAGAAATGCTAGTGTTGTAAGCACTGTCGCTTTCGTGATCTGTACAAGATACGAAAGTGCTAGCTCCACCCACCAAGAGGGCAGAGAAGAGCAAAATACTAGTTAATTGTCTTTTCATTTTTTATAAAAAATTTAATTAAACTTATGTTGTCTAACTCATTATATTAAAGAAAGATTCGGCTCGACGAAGCAGCCAGTGTATGTTGTTGACTTAGGTCTTGCCGTCACTCTCCTACTTTACTCATTCTTAGTTTCCAATTTTATCGTTACCAAAATGTATATATACCGCTGCAAAGGTAAAGCTTTTTTTTGAATTAGAATGTTTTTGCCCCATTATTTTTAGCAAAAAGCCTTAAATTTTAAATATTTTAAGCATTCTTCCCCCTTTTCTCCCCCATTTTACCACAATGATAACGTTTTCGGAAAAATATCCTTGTCAACCAACTTGACCTACATCAACCGACCAAACAAGAAGACACTTCAGTTGTCTAATAATAAATAAAGAAAAGAAGAGGAAAAGAAAGAGAGACTCGATGACACTTATGACACTTATGACACTTGTTTTCTAAAAAATCCTACGCGCGGGCGGGCGGGCAGGAAAAATTTCTCCAATCAGCCTCCCGCCCGCCTACGCGAGAGATTTTTTAAGAAAATGCTGTCATCGGTGTCACTCTGTCATTCCGGGACAAGTCGCCTTAGCACCATAAATATCTTACTTAGACCTCGTAAGCAAGTCACTTAGCACCCGTAAGTAAGTCACTTAGCACCCGTAAGTAAGTCACTTACCGAGCACAAAAAAAGGGAGGCTTACCTCGTCACAAGGTTTACCTCCCTACACTTATAGTTAAAAATAACCGAATATTACTTGTTCAGGAACTTATCTACCTGAGCAGCAATCTTTCTACCGCTTGCCATGGCACGAACCACCAGAGAAGCTCCGCTGGCAGCATCACCTGCTACGAAGACATTCTCGGCAAACTCCGGCTGCTGTGGCTTCAGGAAGCCCATTGCCAGGAATACTGCCTCTGCCTTGATGATTTCCGGCTCACCTGCCTCTACCATCAATGGGCGACCACCCTCCGGGTTTGGCTTCCAGTCGATAGGCTGAACCTTCACACCAGTCAGCTTGCCGTTCTTTCCCAGGAACTCCAGAGAGTTGATGTTCCAGCGGCGGGTACAGCCTTCCTCATGACTGGAGGTAGTCTTCAGGGTGCGAGGCCAGTTTGGCCAAGGATTCTCAGGATCCTCAGGGCCTTCCACTGGCTTAGGCATAATCTCAATCTGGGTTACGCTCTTGCAACCCTGACGGTGAGCAGTACCGATACAGTCGGAACCTGTATCACCACCACCGATGACCAATACATCCTTGCCCTTGCAGTTGACCAGCTCATCCTTAGAGAACTCCATACCGGCGAGGATACGGTTCTGCTGAGAAAGCAGTTCCAGGGCGAAATAAACACCCTTCAGCTCTCTTCCAGGAATCTTCAGGTCGCGGGCTGTCGGCGTACCGGTAGATACCACGTAGGCATCGAAGCCTTCCGGCAACTTGGTAACGTCAATCTGCTGGTTGTATCTGAACTCGATGCCCTCCTCTTCGAGAAGATGGAGACGGCGGTCGATGATGCTCTTGTTGAGCTTGAAGTTAGGAATACCGTAACGCAACAGACCACCGGCATTCTCACGTGCCTCGAAGACTGTTACCTTATATCCCTTGTGGTTCAACTGGTTGGCAGCAACCAGTCCCGCAGGACCGGCACCGATGACAGCCACCGTCTTGCCATTACGCTCCGGAATCTCAACATGCACATAATCCTCAGAGAAGGCGTGTTCCACGATGGCGCACTCATCCTCACGGTTGGTGGTTGGTTCATGATCCATGAGATTCAGGATACAAGCCTTCTCACAGAGTGCAGGACAGATGCGTCCTGTGAACTCCGGGAAGTCGTTGGTGGAATTGAGGAGACGGTAAGCCAACTCCCAGTCGCCCTTGTAGAGCGCATCGTTCCACTCCGGTGCCTTGTTGCCCAGCGGACAAGCCCAGTGGCAGAAAGGCACGCCACAATCCATGCAACGGGAAGCCTGCTGTCGGCGGTCGTTGCTATTCAATGTCTGTTCTACCTCGCTGAAGTCGAGGATTCTATCGTGAATTGGTCTATAACCTGCTTCCTTGCGAGGTATAGTCAAAAATGCTTTTGGATTTCCCATCTTTTTTACTTTGAATTTTGAACTTTGAACTTGGAACTTTGTTCCCTTTGAACTTTGAGCTTTGAACTTTGAACTTTATGATTAGTATCGAGAGCTATAACTCCATGAAGCATATCATAAAGTTCAAAGTTTCAAGTTCAAAGTTCAAAGTTAAAAGTTAATAGTCTCGCTGCATATCCGCAATCTTCTGCTGCAACTTCTTTACCTGCTCCTCCTGGAGAACTCGCTTGTACTCGATTGGCACTACCTGGATGAAATCCTCTACGTAGTGGTTCCAGTCGTCGAGCATGGTACGGGCGAGCTTACTGCCGGTGTAGAGATAATGCTGACGGATCAGCTCGTGCAACTCCTTGCGATAGGTGCTGTCCTCCACGAGGTTAATCTCCACCATATCCATGTTACAGAAGTAATCGAAGTTGTGGTTCTTATCCCATACGTAGGCAACACCACCACTCATACCAGCGGCGAAGTTACGGCCGGTTTCACCGAGCACTACTACTCTACCGCCCGTCATATATTCACAGCAGTGGTCGCCAGCACCCTCAATCACGGCGATGGCACCGGAGTTACGAACACCGAAGCGCTCGCCTACCTTACCATTGATATACAACTCACCGCTTGTGGCACCATACAGACCGGTATTACCGGCGATGATGTTATCCTCGGCAGAGAAGTTGCTGCGGATAGGAGGAAGGATGGAAATACGACCTCCTGAAAGTCCCTTTGCGAAATAGTCATTGGTCTCACCCTCGAGCTTGAAATCCACTCCCTTGACCAGGAAGGCACCGAAGCTCTGACCTGCAGAACCCTTGAACTTCACGTTAACGGTCTTGTCTGGAAGACCAGCCTCACCATATTTCTTGGCAATCATACCGCTCAGCATCACACCGGCAGCACGGTCGGTATTCTTGATGGCGAAGTCGAGGTTCACCTCTTCCTGATTCTCGATGGCACGCTGGGCACCACGGATCAACTGCTGGTCGAGTACATTGTCGAGGTCATGAATCTGCTCGGTAGTATGATAGAGTGAACAATGACCAGTCTCACGATGCAGCAAGCGAGAGAAGTCGAGCAAGTCTGCCTTCTCCTCGATGCTCTTAGCCACCTCTGGCTCTAAGGCATCAGCACCCTCGACAGGAACAATCTCCTCATCCTTCTTGCGGACGATGAGCTCGGTATGACCGATGATATCGTTCAATGAGGTGTAACCCATCTCTGCCAAGTACTCACGAACCTCCTCGGCGAGGAAGCGGAAGTAGTTGATAAGATACTTGTAGCTGCCACGGAAGTGCGCACGGAGCTTAGGATCCTGTGTGGCAACACCCATAGGACAGGTATTCAGATTACACTTACGCATCATGACACAACCCAAAACGATGAGGGCGGCAGTACCGAAACTGAATTCCTCAGCACCGAGCAGAGCCATCAGGATGATGTCGCGACCGCTCTTCAACTGACCATCCACCTGCAGGCGAACCTGACCGCGAAGACCGTTCTTCACCAGAGTCTGCTGGGTTTCAGAAAGTCCGATTTCAGGAGAGATACCTGCGAAACGCATGCTGGATGCAGGGCTGGCACCTGTACCACCCTCAGCACCTGAGATGACGATGAGGTCTGCCTTCGCCTTAGCCACACCGGCAGCGATGGTACCCACACCACTCTCAGCTACCAACTTCACGGAGATAGCAGCCTTAGGGTTCACATTCTTGAGGTCGAAGATGAGCTGAGCCAAATCCTCGATACTGTAGATATCGTGATGAGGTGGAGGAGAAATCAGGCTGATGCCAGGGATAGAGTGACGGGTCTTGGCGATGACCTCGTTGACCTTGAAGCCAGGCAACTGACCACCCTCACCCGGTTTAGCACCCTGTGCCACCTTGATCTGGATTTCCTCTGCATTTACCAAATATTCTGTTGTCACACCGAATCGACCGGAAGCCACCTGCTTGGTCTTGCTTGAGAGGCTGATGCCATCCTGTGTAGAATGGAATCGCTCGTTATCCTCACCACCTTCACCGGTATTGCTTCGGGCACCCAGGGCGTTCATGGCGAGTGCCATTGCCTCGTGGGCCTCCTTGGAGAGGGCACCGAAACTCATCGCACCGGTAACAAAGTGCTTCACGATTTCCTCTACCGGCTCCACCTTATCTATAGAGATAGGATTCTTGCGGAAACCGAAGAAGTCGCGGATGAAGATAGGCTCCTGCTTATCGTCAACGAGATGTGTATATTTCTTGAAGAGATCGTAATCGCCCTTGCGTGTTGCGAGCTGCAAAGTAGCGATAGTCTCTGGGTTCCAAGCGTGCTTGATACCGTCCTTGCGGTAGTGGAACTGTCCGAGACTTGGCAGGAAGTCGAGCTTCTTGGTCTCGAATGCCTTGTCGTGCAGGCGGATGGCATCACGGGCGATGGTCTCGAGTCCGATACCACCGATGGTGCTCACCTCTGTTCCGAAGTAGCTCTTCAGCAGGCTCTCGCTCAAACCGATGCTCTCGAAGATCTTGGCACCACGATAGCTTCGGATGGTAGAGATACCCATCTTAGCCATAATCTTGAACAAGCCCTTCTTCACAGCCTTGATGTAGTTCTGCTCGGCTGTATGATAATCCTCCTGAATCTTTCCCTTCTTGACCAGGTCGTCGAGGATGGCGTATGTCAAGTATGGACAGAGGGCTGATGCACCGTAACCCAGCAACAGGGCTGCATGCATTACCTCACGAATCTCACCGCTCTCAACGATGAGGGCTGTCTGCACACGCTTGCCGGCATCAATCAGATAATGATGTACGGCGCTCACGGCGAGCAGTGATGGGATGGCAGCATGGGTCTCGTCCACGCCACGGTCGGAGAGGATGATGTAGTTGTAACCATCATCCACGCTCTGTGCCGCCTGCTTGCAGAGTTCATCCAGAGCCTCATGCAGGCCTTCTTCGCCCTTGGCGGTTTCGAAAATCATGTGAAGCTTGACGGTATTGAATCCCTTGTAGCGGATATTCTGAAGGATATCCAACTGGGTATTGGTCAGGATAGGATGTGGCAAGCGAACCATCTTGCAGTTGCTCTCGTCTGGGTTCAGGATGCCGGAACCTACTCGACCGATATACTCGGTAAGACTCATCACAAGGTTCTCACGGATGGAGTCGATGGCAGGGTTGGTAACCTGAGCAAACTGCTGACGGAAGTAGTTGAAGAAAATCTGTGGCTGGTCTGAGAGTACGGCAAGCGGGGTATCATTACCCATGGATGCTGTAGGCTCCTGACCCTTGGTAGCCATCGGAATGATGGTACCGTCGATGTCTTCCTCGCCAAAACCAAACTCCAATTCCTTGCGAGTGAGGTTTTCCACAGCGTTTTCCACTTTTCGTCCGCTGCGCAGCTTTTCCAGTTCTATACGGTTGGTGTTCAACCACTGGCGGTAAGGATGAGCCTCAGCCAGGCGCTCCTTGATTTCGCCATCATAATAGATCTTGCCTTCCTGAGTATCAATCAAGAGAATCTTACCCGGCTGCAAGCGTCCCTTCTCGGCAATCTCGGTTGGGTCGAAATCCATGACACCTACCTCTGAAGCCACAACCATCATGTCATTCTTGGTGATGGTATAGCGTGCTGGGCGCAAACCGTTTCTATCGAGCATACCACCGGCGTAGCGGCCATCGCTGAAGAGCAGGGCGGCAGGACCATCCCATGGCTCCATCAGGATAGAATGATACTCATAGAAAGCCTTCAGATCCTCAGAGATAGGGTTCTTGTCGTTGAAGCTCTCAGGCACCATCACAGCCATGGCATGAGGCAATGACAGACCGCTCATCACGAAGAACTCGAATACATTGTCGAGGCTTGCCGAATCACTCATATCAGGCTGAACGATAGGAGAAATCTCACGGATATCGCCCAAAGCCTCGCTGCTCAACACACTCTCACGAGCCTTCATCCAGGCACGGTTACCACGGATGGTGTTAATCTCACCATTGTGGGCAAGGAGTCGGAATGGCTGAGCCAGACTCCATGTTGGGAAGGTGTTGGTAGAGAAGCGGGAGTGAACCAGAGCCAGACCGCTTGTGAAATAATTATTGGTCAAGTCAGGATAATATTGGCGCAACTGGAGGCTGCTCAACATACCCTTATATACGATGTTCGAATTAGACAACGAACAAATATAGAAATCAGGATCGCTGACACGTTTCTCGATGCGCTTGCGGATGAGATAGAGGGTGCGCTCGAAGACAGGCACCTTATCATCTGTCACACCTGTAATGAACACCTGTTTGATGGCAGGTTCATTGCTCAATGCAGCCTCACCCAGACAGTCAGGGTTGGTAGGTACATTGCGGAGATGCATCAACTGAAGTCCCTCACGTTCAATCTCTTCAATCATAATAGAGAGGATATCCTGCTGTTTCTTCTCATCCTTAGGCAAGAAGACGAGACCTGTACCATATTTTCCCTTTTCCGGTACAGGGATACCCTGAAGAAGAATAAACTCATGTGGAATCTGGAGCATGATACCGGCACCGTCACCCGTCTTGTTATCAGCACCCTCAGCACCACGATGGCGCATATTCTCGAGGACCTTCAAGGCGTTATCGACCAGCTCATGACTCTTGTTACCGTGGATATTCACCACCATACCTACGCCACACGCATCGTGTTCATAGGCAGAACTGTACAATCCTTTTTCCATTTCTTGTTCGTTTTATATCGGTTATTTCTAACTATTTTATTATTGATATGCTTGCTCATGAACTCCCGCTACGGCTCTACCGCTAGGGTCGTTCTGGTTCTTGAAAGAAGCATCCCAGGCAAGGGCTTCGGCAGTAGAGCAGGCTACGCTTGGCACGCTAGGCACACTCTTGGCAGCACTGTCGCTTGGGAAATGCTCGGCGAAGATAGAGCGATAATAATACTCCTCCTTGTTCTGTGGAGGATTGATAGGGAATCGCTCGGCAGCATGCGCCATCTGCTCGTCGCTGACGGCTGATGCGGTAATCTGCTTCAGGGTATCAATCCATGAATAACCCACACCATCGGAGAACTGCTCCTTCTGGCGCCATGCTACTTCTTCAGGAAGCAGATCGGCGAAAGCCTCACGAACCACTTTTTTCTCGATGGTCTTATCAGGACACATCTTCAATACCGGGTTCATACCCATGGCTACATCCAGGAACTCCTTGTCGAGGAAAGGAACACGCCCCTCGATGCCCCAGGCAGCCAGACTCTTGTTGGCTCTCAGGCAATCGTAGAGATAGAGCTTGCCGAGCTTGCGCACGGTTTCCTCATGGAAAGCTTTGGCATCAGGTGCCTTGTGGAAGTAGAGATAACCTCCGAATACCTCGTCGGCACCCTCGCCCGAAAGCACCATCTTGATACCCATGCTGCGGATGACTCTCGCCAGGAGATACATCGGGGTAGAGGCACGCACGGTGGTAACATCGTAGGTCTCGATGAAATAGATGACATCACGGATGGCATCCAGACCTTCCTGGATGGTGTAGTTGATTTCATGATGCACGGTTCCGATGTGATCGGCCACCAGTCGTGCCTTTGCCAAATCAGGCGCCCCCTTCAAACCTACGGCAAAGGAGTGAAGTCGAGGCCAGTATGCCTTGGTTTCGCCACCGTTCTCCACACGAGTAGAAGAATATTTCTCGGCTACGGCAGAGATGACGGAAGAATCGAGACCACCGCTGAGGAGAACACCATAAGGTACATCACTCATCAACTGGCGCTTTACAGAAGTCTCCAGGGCATCGTGAATCTCCTTCACGGCAGCCTCTTCCTGAGGTTCCGCAGCCTTCAACTGTTCTGCAGCATTCTGCTTATCATCAATCTGATACTTCTTCTGCATGGCAGCATACTCAAACCAGTCGCGGGTATAGTAGCGCTTCATGCCAGGATTCTTGCTGTAATAATAATGACCCGGGAGGAATGGCTCGTAGTGGTCGCACTGACCCTCGAGCGCCTTCAACTCGCTTGCCACCAATACTTTTCCATCTTTATCATAACCAATATAAAGAGGAATTACACCGATAGGGTCACGGGCGACGAGGAACTCATCACGCTCGGCATCGTAAAGAGCGAAGGCAAAGATGCCGTTCAGTTCTTCGAGCATCTGGGTGATACGGGCGTGAAGGGCATCCTCACCTTTATATATAAGGGTATCAAAGTCGGAATCTTCTCGCATCTCACGATAGAGAGAAAGAATCACCTCACAATCGGAACCCGTCTGATACTGGTATTTATCGGCAAAGCGGGCACGGATATTCTGATGATTATAAATCTCACCGTTTACGGCAAGCACCTGTTTCTTATCGGGTGCAAACAAAGGTTGGCGACCACTTTCCGGGTCAACAATGCTCAGGCGCTCATGTGCCAGGATAGCAGAACCACCACAGTAGATTCCGCTCCAGTCTGGTCCACGATGGCGAATCTTCTGACTCATACGAAGTGCTTGCTGTCGCAATTCAGGAGTCTGCTCCTGAATATTGAAGATAGATACGATTCCACACATAATATCTTTTCCTTTCTTTTACGGTTATTTTTATCTCTTTTTACCTAAAACAAATAACATTTTGTTATGTTTCGTCTGCAAAATTACCACTTTTTGTCAATATACAAAAGATTTCCATTACCTTTTGTCTTAAGAAAAGGAGAATAATTACATATCAGCACGTATTAACACATTTAAACTTTCATTTTGAAAGTACAAACAATATTATTTATTTCAAAATAACACAAAGAGAGAAAAACAAGATAGGAGGATACATTTACTTTTATTGGGGGATTACAAATCCCCCGGTGTTTATAGGTCGAACCTTTTTTTAC
>OOAA01001082.1_pt1 | contig 15000 bp, 11 predicted proteins | sample 1671671 | NCBI WGS metagenome assembly OOAA01 (sample SAMN06348180, study PRJEB24527) | human gut metagenome | biome: human gut; feature: ankylosing spondylitis patient; material: feces | host: Homo sapiens | place: China | collected 2015-10 | reverse complement strand
CCGGGTTTTAAACGGATATTTTTAAAAAACGATCCGGTACAGACCAATATTTATGATGTGGTAAAAGGCGCTAAAAACGGCAGTGAAGCCAACGTTAATGCAGCAATGGAAGAATTTTTAATTGCCGTGCGGAAAAAATCACCGGTTGGCATAGATGTTTTTCCGCAGACAATCGTAAGTGGCGACGCCTGGCATCCGTTGCAGGTCGCCAATAATATGATCCTGACGGAAACGGTTGCCGTACGTTTGTTCGGGGACGTGGAAAAGGCTGTCGGACAGTCTGTAAAAAGTACAGGCTTGACTCAATATGATCCGCCTTATACCGTTACGGCAGTCATTAAAGATCCTCCAGGCAACACTAATTTGTCGTTTGAGGCTATCCTTTCCCATGAGCAGATAAAGATGCATAAGACCTTTGTGGATGAATCCGGGAAGGCGATATGGAATTTTGCCTCTTTACAGATGTATGCGAAGTTGCCTCCTTATACGGATGTCGGTCGCCTTGCCGGTCAATTGCGTGATTATCCTTCGCGGTCACTGGCGAACGAGAATGTCGAAATACGGATGTTGCCGATAGGAGACGTACGCTACCGGCTGAAGGATGAGGCTCCGTTTACACTGAATTTCATACGTTTGTTCGTTGTCGCCGGAATGTTGTTGCTTTTCAGCGCCTTGTTTAACTTCCTGAATCTGCATCTTGATCTTTTTCGTCAACGCATGCGCGAGTTGCGTCTGAGGGCTGTGAATGGAGCGTCGGGCGGACAGCTTATCGGGCAAATGTTGTTTGAATTGACTTGTGCCATTCTTTTGGCTTTGCTTCCGGCCTGCTATTTGGTGGTGGCTGTCAATCCGGTCTTTTCCGGATTGCTGGGGATTTCGATGGAGATGCCGCGGGTATTAGGGCTTTTTGCCCTCTGCGGAGTAGGAGTGATGCTATTGGTGCTCCTTGTCGGTTCTGTCCTTTTTTGGCGGTTAAGCCGGTTGGCTGTCCGGCCGCGGGCGGAAAGGAAGACGACCGGGCAATTGGGCTTGCAACGTGTTGCCGTTACCTTGCAATTGGCTGTCAGTATTCTATTTATTGTCGCTGCGTGGGTGGTGATGTTGCAAATGCGTTTCGTCAATCACAAGGATCTGGGGTTCGACCGCAATGGGATTGTCTATTTGTCCGGCATACAGCTTTTTATTAATGAGGATGTGCGGGTGGCCTTATTGAAGGAGTTGGCTTCGATCCCGCAAGTCGGGAATGTGACGGATACCTATTTTACGCCGAAGCACAGCGCGACTCCTTCCGACATAAAAACGGATATCGAATGGCCGGGGAAGGCGCAATCCGAAAAATCGGCATTCTGTGTCGTGCCGACCGACAGCCGGTTTGCCGAAACCTTCAAGGTCAACATGCTTCAAGGGGAGTGGTTGGGTGAAGGCGGAGAGCGTAATGTCGTGCTCAACGAGGAAGCTGTCCGGGCGATGGGGCTTGAGGAGCCGGTGGGCACCGTTATCCGCATGACATTGAATGAGCCGGAAGAATACCGGGTGGTCGGTGTTGTGAAGGATTTCCATCTCTTTTCGCTTCGTAGCCGCATTCTTCCAACGATCTTCTTCCCTTCGGTTTATCCGACAAACAGTCTGTATGTCCGTGCTGTGCCGGGGCAGGAGCAGGAGGCGATCCGGCGGATAAACGCAGTGTTGCCCGCGATAGATGCCTCTTTCGTAGATGTTCATCCGGTACGGTTAAGCGAGATGTATGACCGTCTGAATTATTCGGAGCAAGCCGGCTTGAAGATGTTTTCCGTCCTGGCGGTCGTTTGCCTGCTGATCTCGTTGTTCGGCATTTATGCCGTAGCCTCAGCCTCCACGCAGCGCCGGCGCAAGGAGGTTGCTGTCCGTAAGGTGGTGGGGGCCAGAGTGGGCGATATCATCCGCATGTTCTTCCGTGAATATACGGTGCAGGTGATGCTTGCCGGCGCGGTCGCGCTCCCGTTGGCTTACATCGCCATGAGCCGTTGGCTGCAAGGGTATGCCTACCGTACGGACATCCCCTGGTGGTTGTTGGCCGGCGTGATAACGGGAGTGGTCGCGGTGGTACTCCTTACCGTGCTGGGGCAAGTGTTGAGGGCGGCCAACAGTAATCCGGCGGAGGTGGTGAAAAGCGAATAGTGTCTATCACAAGCGGCCGTCACGTCCCTAAACCTTCATTTCGAATGTCTTCACCTTCTCCGGCACATACCCTGTGCGGATGCGCCATTCCTGCGGGTAGAGGTTGTTGGCACGGTTGCCGAGATGTTTGGTGAAACCGAGCGGAAACTTTTTGTAACGGACCAATACGTAGCCTTTCTCTGTGCCGGCAGGCAGGAGGAGAGCTTCTTTTTTCAGATACCGGATCGCATCGTCCCAATCTAAATCAGCCACGGGGAAAGCATCTGGGCACAGAGCCGTGCTGAGTGCCAGTTCTTCGGCAGGGATGAAATCTTTTCCTTTCGTCTCGCCGATACAGATGCCGGCCGAAAGAATGCGCAGGTGCTCGCGGAGCAGGGGATACACGTCTCGGACGGGTTCGGGGAGCATCCAGAGGGTACTTCCGCTCCATTCGGGTGTGAAGGAGGTGGTGTCCAACAGATAGGCTCTGGCTGCTTCCGGGACGGCAGGAACTGTTTTTCCCTTTTCTTTTTTATTCTTGTTTTTGAACCGGATCTCCTCCGTCTCGCCGTCCGCTTTGCGCAGGGCGGCGAGGAAGAAACCTTCGCCCTTGGTCTTGTGCGGGAAAAAACGGTAGACCGGATGGTCGTATTTGAGCGGGCCGGTGATTTGCCATTCGTCCTTTACGGGGATGGGCAGTGCTTCGGCTCCCAGTTCTTCCGTTATATAATGGATATTCTCTTCATCCTCCTCCATGTTGTAGGTGCAGGTACTGTAGATCAACAGACCACCGGGCTTCAGTGCGTTCCAGACATCGTGGATGATGCGGCGTCCGCGTCCGGCACAGAGCGCGACGTTCGCGACACTCCATTCGCCTGTGCTGTCGGTATCTTTGCGGAACATGCCTTCGCCGGAACAGGGTACGTCGGCGACGATCACATCAAAGAAATGCGTAAGGCAGCCGATCTCTTTCGGATCATTGTTTGTCACGATGCAATTCGGATTTCCCCACTTGGCGATATTTTCCGCAAGTATATGACTCCGGCTACGGATCACTTCATTGCTGACCAGCAGGCTCCCTTCCGGCAGGCACGCCGCCAGATGAGTTGATTTACCACCCGGAGCTGCACATAGGTCGAGACATCGGACAGGCGTTTTCACATGACTGCGGATCGCCTGTTCGAGAAACATGGACGACGCTTCCTGTACGTAGTAGGCGCCGGCATGGAAGAGCGGGTCGAAGGTGAACGAAAGCCTTTCGGGCAGGTAATAGCCTGTCTCGCACCAGGCCACCCGTTCGCACGGCGCACCGGTCGTCGACGGAGCAGGAGTGCCTTTCTTCTCGTTGATACGGATACTGACGGGGACATCGGCCTGCAACGCCGCTTCGAAACTGTCGAACTCATTTCCCAGCAATGCACGGGTACGTGTGATAAAATCTATCGGAAGTGCCATCTCTTTTCGCTTGTTTTCGGCAAAAATACTACTTTTGCGTAAGATTTAAGATTTATGATTTATGATTTATGGCCATGTCGCCTTTTTTATCATGGTCATAAATCATAAATCATAAATCATAAATCATAAATCATAAATCATAAATTCATGTCCGCTCTCTATCTCATCCCTGTCACGCTTGGCGACGTCGAACATCGCCGGGTCCTTCCCGAATACAACCGGGAGGTTATCCTTTCCATCCGTCATTTCATTGTCGAAAATGTACGTACGGCACGCCGTTTCCTGAAAAAGACAGAGCCTTCGATCGTGATTGACAATCTTGTCTTTTATGAATTGAACAAGCATACGTCGGCCGAAGCCGTTGCCGCTTATCTGGCTCCTTTGGCGGAAGGCGAGTCGGTCGGTGTGATCTCGGAGGCCGGCTGCCCGGCGGTTGCCGATCCGGGGGCAGATGTGGTGGCTATTGCACAGCGTAAAGGTTACAAGGTGGTTCCGCTGGTCGGCCCTTCTTCGATCCTGATGTCGGTGATGGGTTCCGGTTTTAACGGGCAGAGCTTTGCTTTTCATGGCTATCTGCCGATCGATGCTTCACAGCGTACGAATGCGATCAAGAAACTGGAAGGGCGCATCTACTCGGAGAACCAGACGCAGCTGTTCATCGAAACGCCTTACCGCAATAATAAATTGGCGGAGGAGTTGATCCGTACGTGCCGCCCTTCGACCAAATTGTGTATTGCTTCGAATATCACTTGCGAAGATGAATATATCCATACGCGTCCTGTTAAAGAATGGGCCGGAAAGGTTCCTGATTTGAGCAAGAAACCAACAATCTTCTTAATATATAAGTAAATGGAAACTTATAAGGCACATGAAACAGCCGTTATCGATCCCGGATGCACGATTGGAGACGGCACACACATCTGGCATTTTTCCCATATTATGCCGGGATGCTCAATCGGTCGGAATTGCAATATCGGACAGAATGTCGTGATTTCTCCGCAGGTCGTCTTAGGGGATAATGTGAAGGTGCAGAACAATGTTTCCGTTTATACCGGCGTGACTTGCGGGGATGATGTTTTTTTAGGACCCAGCTGCGTTTTTACAAATGTGGTCAATCCCCGCAGTGCCGTTTCCCGTAAAGACCAATATTTGAAAACACATGTCGGCAAAGGTGCTTCTATCGGTGCGAACGCAACGATCGTTTGCGGCCATACGATCGGCGAATATGCCATGATCGGTGCAGGGGCCGTGGTCACTAAAGATATTCCGCCATACGCTTTGGTTGTCGGCAATCCTTCCCGTCAGATCGGTTGGGTGAGCGAATACGGGCATCGCCTCTCCTTCAATGAAAAAGGTATCGCCACATGCCCGGAAAGCAATCAGCAATACCTGTTAGAGGGGGGCATCGTGACGCGTATTTCGTAGAGACGAGATCCGCCCGCCTTAATGTCTTTAGCAAGCCTTAAAGCTCATATCCAGCCCCTTGACAGAGTGTGTCAGGGCTCCGACTGAGATATAATCCACACCGCATTCGGCATAATCGCGAAGCGTGGCGAATGTGATGCCACCTGAAGATTCCAGCTCGTAACGTCCGGCAACCATTTCGACGGCTTTCTTCGTATTCTCGATATTGAAGTTGTCCAGCATGATACGGTCGATACCGCCGACACGCATTGCTTCCTGTAACTCGTCGAAGTTACGAACCTCGATTTCAATCTTCAAATCCTTGTTTTTCTCTTTCAGATACTGATGGCAGCGTGTGATGGCCGCTTCGATACCGCCGGCAAAGTCCACATGGTTGTCCTTCAGCAAAATCATATCGAACAACCCGATACGATGGTTGACACCGCCACCGATTTTAACCGCTTCTTTCTCGACCATGCGCAGGCCCGGAGTCGTCTTACGCGTATCTAGCACGCGTGTTTTCGTTCCTTCCAGAGCCTTGACATATTTGCGTGTCGTGGTGGCAATACCGCTCATGCGTTGCATGACGTTGAGCATCAAGCGTTCCGTTTGCAACAAAGACTGTACCTTCCCTTCGACAACGAAAGCGATATCGCCTTTCTTCACTTCGGCTCCGTCATGGATGAATGTCGTCATTTTCAGCTCCGGATCGAATGTGTGGAAAATACGTTCAGCCATTTCGACACCGGCCAATACGCCGTCTTCTTTCACGATCAGCTGGCTCTTCCCCATTTCCGTAGCCGGAATGCAACATAAAGTCGTATGGTCGCCATCTCCTATATCTTCTGCGAATGCCAGGCGGATCAGTTCTGCAATCAGTTGTTCTTTTGTTTCTTGTACGTTCATGTTATTGTTTGTAAGATCTTTTTATTCAATTCTGATAGACTGTATTATCGCTTTGTTTCCTTCTGCACGGTATGTCACGTTTACGCGATATTCACCGGATGAAGTAGGCAGTTTGGCAACAAAGAAGCCATTTTCTTTTTTATCAGCATGGTGGACGACTGTAAATCCTGTCGGCTTGTTCCCTCCGAAGAAGGTGTTCAACATTGAAACAGCGTCGTTTGCGTTGCACTTTTTGGATGAACCCGGTAGGGCCATATCGACTTCCTTGTCCATTGATCCGCTGAGCGACGAGGCGTTGCCTCCTTTAAAAGCATTTGATATAGGAAGTATATCGGCAGCCATTACGCTCAGAACCGAGAGAACCAATGCCAACGTCAGAAATAATCGTTTCATAAGCTTTTTCCTCTTTTTGTGAGTATTATCGTGCAAAGGTATGTATTTTTTCCTGTAATTTAGCGTCCTCAATCTCTAAAATGTAAACGAATGAAAATTGCACTGATTGTGATCGGCAAGACGGATGCCGGCTATTTTGTGGAAGCGATCAATGAGTATAAGAACCGTCTGGTTCATTATATCCCTTTTGAAATGGAAGTGATCCCTGATATTAAGAACGTCAAAAATCTTTCCGAATCCCAACAAAAAGAGAGGGAAGGAGATTTGATTCTGAAAGCATTACAGCCGGGTGACTATTTGGTTTTGTTGGATGAAAAAGGAAAAGAATTTACATCGGTGCAGTTTTCCACCTATATAGAAAGAAAGACGCATACAGTCCCGAAGCGCCTGGTTTTTGTTGTCGGTGGCCCGTATGGTTTCAGCGATGCTGTTTATAAAGCCGCCGCCGAGAAAATATCCTTAAGCAAAATGACTTTCTCCCACCAGATGATCCGCCTGGTCTTTATCGAGCAGCTCTATAGGGCGATGACAATTCTGAATAATGAACCCTATCACCATGAATAATTGGCAATTGACAATTAAAAATACAATCTGATAATTGTCTGATACATTTAATTGTCAATTGTCAATTCTCAATTTCGGATTTTCTGCATAAGCAGAAAATCCAACAGTGTCATTGCTGCCATTGATTCGACGATAGGGACAGCTCGAGGTAAAACACACGGATCATGGCGTCCGCGGGCTTTCAGGATCGTGTCTTCACCTTCCGTATTGACGGTTTCCTGTTCCATCAGCAACGTTGCAATCGGTTTGAATACTACACGGAAGTAAATATCCTGTCCGTTACTGATTCCTCCCTGAATACCTCCGGAGTGGTTGGTATGCGTTTCAATCCGTCCGTTGTTGTTGAAGAATCGGTCGTTCCGTTCCGAGCCACGATATAAGGCCGCTTCGAAACCGTCACCGTATTCGAACCCTTTTACGGCATTGATTGTCAACATCGCATGTCCCAATGCCGCATGCAACTTTCCGAATACCGGTTCGCCCAGACCAATGGGAACTCCCTGTGCTACGCAGGTGATTACGCCGCCGATCGTATCTCCTTTGGATTTCACTTCGGCGATCAAAGCCTCCATTTTTTCGGCGGTCGCCGGGTCCGGACAACGTACGGCCGTATCTTCCGCCTTGTCCAAGTCGTAATCCGTGTATGAGCCGTTAAGTTTGATGTTCCCGACCTGTGAGGTAAATGCTTGTATCCGGATACCTTTCTGGCGAAGAACCAGTTTGGCAATTGCTCCGGCTACGCAACGGGCGATCGTTTCACGTGCAGACGAACGTCCACCTCCGCGCGGGTCGCGGATTCCGTATTTGGTCTGGTAGGTGTAATCTGCATGGGAAGGACGATAAACATTCTTCATATTATCGTAGTCCGCCGAGTGCTGGTTCTTGTTCCAGATAACGAAACCGATCGGAGTCCCTGTCGTTTTTCCTTCGTAAATACCGGAAAGGAACTGTACTTCGTCGTCTTCCTTGCGTGGGGTTGTGATTTTGGACTGTCCCGGTTTACGGCGGTTCAGTTCACTTTGGATAAATGCCGTATCTAGTTCGATACCGGCAGGGCATCCGTCTATTACGCCTCCGATTCCGGGACCGTGCGACTCTCCGAAAGAGGTCAGTCTGTATATGTTTCCAAATGTATTCACCCTTGCTAAAATTGTCAATTGTCAATTCTTTAATGGCATCCGCCACATCCGCATCCACTTTCGTGGTTATGGTCGCCACAACCGCTTCCACAGTCGTCACATCCACAACCGCATCCACCTGCCGGAGCTGTGAGGGCTGCGATTTCTTCAGCTGTCGGTTCGTGTACATCAATAACTTCACCATTGAAATGCAATGTTTCGCCAGCCAACGGATGGTTGAAGTCCATAACGACAACATCTTCTTTTACTTCCAAGACAGAACCGTTCATGCGGTTGCCGTTCGAATCCATCATCGGTACCGTGTTGCCTTCTTTGATCATTTCTGAGTCGAACTTGCCGTCTACCTCGAAAATATTCTTCGGAAGATCCAGTACGTGTTCCTCCACATATTCGCCGTATGCATCAGCCGGAGTTATGGAAAAATTAAATTTGTCGCCTACTTCCAGTCCTTTCAGAGCGTCTTCAAAAGCGGGGAGCATAGCGCCTGTACCAAAGATGAATTTCAGAGGTGTTTCAGCTGTTGCTCTTTCCATCAATTCGCGTTCTTCGCCTTCGCCTACATTCAGATCGTAAGTAACTGCAACGAACTTATTTGCTGTAATTTTCATTTGTAATTGTATTTGTGATAAATAAAATGGTGACAAATTTACGTATAATTTCCGACTTGTCTGCCCAATCTCTGGATAATTAAACAGGCAAACGACTTTATTTCTTATCTATCGCTTTTTTCAAAGCATCCAGTGCGGAAGACAGGACGGAACGCGGACAGCCGATATTCAAACGCATATGCCCTTCACCTCCGGGACCGAACATGCTTCCGTCGTTCAGCAACAGGCCGGCTTTATCTTGGAACAAGCTTACCAGTTCAGGCTGGCTTAGTTTCAGGTCACGGCAATCCAACCATACAAGGAAAGATGCCTGAGGGGGATAGACTTTGATCTTCGGGAGTTTGGTTTTGCAATATTCATCTACGAAGCGGACATTCTCAGTGATATACATCCGCATCTGTTGCAACCATTCGGCTCCGTATGTATAAGCCGCTTCTGTTGCCGTATAGGCAAAGACCGTCCCGGCATTGAATTCTCCTGCTTCCATGAAGGAATAGAATTTTTCTCGTATTTCCGCATTGGGAATGATCGAGTAGGAGGTGACGATTCCGGCAATGTTGAAAGTCTTGCTCGGAGCCATGAAAGTAATGCTGCAATTGGCGGCTGTCTCCGAAACCGTTGCAAACGGATGATGCGTATATTGCGGATAAGCCATCTCTGCATGTATTTCATCGGAGATAACGAGTATATTGTGTTTGGCACAAACCTCGGCCAACTTGACCAGTGTGTCTTTTTTCCAGACGACACCGCCTGGATTATGAGGGTTGCAAAGGATCAGGACTTTGCAATGCTCATCGATGACCGATTCAAGATTCTCGAAATCCATCTCGTAAATGTCGTCTACTGTTTTGAGCGGGTTGTAGACAACCTCACGGTGCATGTTTTCTGGAACGATGCGGAAAGGATGGTAGACCGGTGGCTGGATAATTACTTTGTCACCAGGTTTGGTGAAGCATTGCAAAACGAAACCGATTCCCTTTACGATGCCGGGAATATAACTAAGCCATTCGCGTTGGATTTTCCAGTTATGTTTATAATGTACCCACTCGATGATACTGTTATAATAGGAATCCGAATCGAATGTGTACCCGAAAATCTCATGCTCCAGACGCTTCTTGATTGCGTTGACAATAAAGTCTGGTGTCCGGAAATCCATGTCGGCTACCCAAAGTGGAACAAGGTTCTCGTTACCGAAGTCTTTCTTTAGAAGATCGTACTTGACACAATTGGTTCCACGACGTTCGATGATCTCGTCAAAGTTGTATTGTTTCATTATCTCTATAAGTTCAGTCTGTTGATCGGGGTCAAAGATACGAATTATATTTAGAAACTGTTTCGATTCCGACGTTTGGGTAGTTACACAACCGGACTTTTAATTTTGTCTCGTCCTGAAATAGATTGACTGTGTATTAAAAATCCTGTTATAGGTGTCTATAAATGTAAATAACTGACACTTGTAAATGAGTCGGGTACGAAAAGTATCATAGAGTGGCAACTGCCATACTTTTATCGTCAGGCTATAAAGCCATAGAGCTTTTGACCTACGTCGAATATCTTTTTGCCCAAGGTCGAAAAGGCTTTTGCCATTAGGCAAAAAGGCTTTCGGCCTTGGGCAAAAACGTAAGAGGTTATAATTAAATCTGTACGAGACAGGGTGAAAGCAGATCTTTAAGGTGAAGCCAGTCCGAATGCCTGCCTTTACCTTAAGGATCTGCTTTTATTTTAATATATAGCAAGACGATGGTGAAGCCTACTCGCATATTCTTTCATATGAAAAGTTAGGCGGAAACAATCCAGACAGGTATTTCGGATTTGATAATGGAAGATTGGAAGGATGTGTTAAACTGCAAGCCTATCTTGTTTCTTTGCTTGAGAAATGTAAGATAAATTGATATTTTTCTTTTAATTTCTTTGGTGGTATGAATTATTGTTCTACATTTGCAGCGTCAAACAAACAAAGACAATAAGAAAAGATGATGAACAACGTATTGCATATTATTCTCGTGGTGGTCCTTCTAGTCATTAGCAGGTAAGGAGAAAGGTGTGCAAGAAATTGTGAAGTCATATAAAGATATTTCTTAAGCCTTTCTCCATACAGAGAAGGGCTTTTTTAATATAATAATATTTAGGATAAGAAAATAGGGGCGGTTCGTGAGCCGTTCGAAAACAACAAATAATATGATGAAGAATCCGTTAAGAAGTTCATACAGCACAGAGGGCAGACGCATGGCCGGGGCTCGCGCTTTGTGGCGTGCCAACGGTCTGAAAGAAGAGCAGTTCGGTAAACCGATTATAGCCATTGTGAATTCATTTACCCAGTTTGTACCCGGCCATGTCCATCTGCACGAGATCGGGCAGCAGGTAAAAGCGGAGATTGAAAAGTTGGGTTGCTTTGCTGCCGAATTCAATACGATTGCTATTGACGATGGTATCGCTATGGGACACGACGGAATGCTCTATTCGCTTCCTTCGCGTGATATTATTGCGGACAGCGTCGAGTATATGGTGAATGCCCACAAAGCCGATGCAATGGTTTGCATTAGCAATTGCGACAAGATCACTCCGGGGATGCTAATGGCATCCATGCGGCTCAATATTCCGACTATCTTTGTCTCCGGCGGTCCGATGGAAGCCGGTGAGCTGGATAACCGCCATCTGGATTTGATCGATGCCATGATCGAATCGGCCGACACTTCGGTCAGCGATGAACGGATCGCACAGGTGGAACGGAATGCCTGTCCGGGATGCGGTTGTTGTTCCGGTATGTTTACGGCCAACTCGATGAACTGTCTGAACGAAGCGATCGGTCTGGCACTTCCGGGCAACGGGACGATCGTCGCTACGCATGTGGGCCGTACGCAACTGTTCCGCGATGCTGCCCGGCAGATTGTAGAAAATGCCTATAAATACTATCGTGACGGTGATGAGTCTGTTCTTCCCCGCAGTATCGCCACCCGTCAGGCTTTCCTGAATGCCATGTCATTGGATATTGCAATGGGTGGTTCCACCAATACGGTTCTCCACTTGCTCGCCATCGCGCAGGAAGCTGAGGCGGACTTCACGATGGACGATATCGATATGCTCTCCCGCAAGACTCCTTGCCTCTGCAAGGTTGCTCCCAACACGCACACCTACCACGTCCAGGATGTGAACCGTGCCGGTGGTATCATGGGAATCATGAACGAACTGCTGAAAAACGGCTTGGTAGACGGGAATGTGAAGCGTGTGGACGGTATGACGCTTGCCGAAGCCGTAGATAAATTTGCTATCACCTCGCCGAATGTGACGGACGAGGCTGTCAAGAAATACAAGAGCGCTCCCGCCCATCGTTTCAGCATTCGGATGGGATCGCAGGAAACCTATTATAAGGAACTGGATACCGATCGTGCCGCCGGATGTATCCGTGATATCGAGCATGCTTATTCCAAAGATGGTGGCCTGGCTGTCCTGAAAGGAAATATCGCGCTGGACGGTTGTGTGGTCAAGACGGCCGGTGTGGATGAAAGCATCTGGAAGTTTGCCGGTCCGGCGAAAGTGTTCGATTCGCAGGATGCGGCTTGCGAAGGCATCCTCGGTGGAAAAGTCGTCTCGGGCGATGTGGTGGTGATCACACACGAAGGACCGAAGGGTGGTCCGGGTATGCAGGAAATGCTTTATCCTACTTCTTATATAAAAAGCCGCCATTTAGGCAAGGAGTGCGCGCTGATCACAGACGGTCGTTTCAGTGGCGGTACTTCCGGTCTTTCTATCGGTCATATTTCTCCCGAAGCTGCGGCAGGAGGAGCGATTGGACTGGTGAAAGACGGCGATATAATCGAGATTGATATCCCTGAACGTACGATTAATGTGAAGGTAAGCGATGAAGAGTTGGCAGAACGCCGTAAAGCGGAAGAAGCCCGCGGCACAAAAGCCTTTACGCCGCCTCATCGCCAGCGTGTCGTCTCAAAAGCCTTGAGAGCTTACGGTAAGATGGTCAGTTCGGCCGATAAGGGTGGAGTGAGAGTAGTAGAAGATTAAACACAAGACTAAAATAAAGAGATATGGAGAAACAGAAGATAACCGGTTCGGAAGCTTTGCTGAAGTCACTGATAGCTGAAGGAGTAGATACGATTTTCGGTTATCCCGGCGGGCAAGCGATTCCTATTTACGATAGTTTGTACGATTACAGGGATAAATTGAAGCATGTATTGGTGCGTCATGAACAAGGGGCGACGCATGCTGCACAAGGGTATGCCCGTGTATCCGGTAAAGTAGGGGTGACGTTGGTTACTTCAGGACCCGGCGCAACAAATACCATCACCGGCATTGCCGATGCACTGATGGACAGCACGCCTATGGTGGTCATAGCCGGACAGGTCCCTTCTCCATTGCTTGGAACAGATGCTTTCCAGGAAGTCGATGTGATCGGCATTACGCAACCGATCACCAAATGGGCGTACCAGATTCGCAAGCCGGAAGAGATAGCGTGGGCTGTTTCTCGTGCTTTTTATATCGCTTCTACCGGACGGCCGGGGCCTGTTGTACTCGATTTGGCAAAGGATGCTCAGGTTGGATTTGTGGATTATGAATATAAGAAAGTAGACTATATCCGCAGCTATCAGCCGGAACCGGATATCAACCAGGATCGGATTAAAGCGGCTGCCGCGTTGATCAATAAAGCGGAGAAACCGTTCTGCCTGGTCGGACAGGGTGTTCTGTTGGGAGGTGCTGAAGAGGAGCTGAAAGCATTCCTGTTGAAGAATGACATTCCTGCCGGTTCGACTGTTCTCGGTCTATCGGCGTTGCCTTCCGATTTTCCTTTGAATAAGGGTATGTTGGGTATGCACGGCAATGTCGGTCCGAACAGGAAGACCAATGAATGTGACGTGTTGATCGCCATCGGTATGCGTTTCGACGATCGTGTTACAGGCGATTTGAAGACATACGCCAAGCAGGCGAAAGTGATCCATTTGGATATCGACAACTCGGAGATCGGGAAGAATGTTCCGGTCGATGTGAAGGTTCTCGGAAATGCCAAACATACCATTCCGATGATAACTGCGTTGTTGGAAGAACGGAAACGTCCGGAGTGGAATGCTGAGTTTGAGCCGGATGCACAGGAAGAGTATGAAAAGGTGATCGAGAAGGAGTTGTATCCGATGAACGGATCTTTGAAAATGGGTGAAGTCGTTCGAAAAGTGTCCGAGGCGACCGGAAACGATGCTGTTTTAGTTACGGATGTCGGACAGAACCAGATGATGGGTGTCCGCTATTTCAAATATAAACGCACTCGTAGCGTGGTTACTTCAGGTGGTCTGGGGACGATGGGCTTTGGCCTTCCTGCTGCTATGGGAGCCAAGTTCGGTGCACCTGACCGTACGGTCTGCTTCTTTACCGGTGACGGTGGGATGCAGATGACGATTCAGGAGTTGGGAACCATTATGCAGGAAAAACTGGATGTGAAAATCATTATCCTCAATAATAATTTCTTAGGAATGGTACGTCAGTGGCAGGAGTTGTTCTTCCACGAACGTTATTCGAATACGATCATGGAGAACCCGGATTTCGTGGCGATTGCGAAAGCGTACGGTATCGCTGGCCGCACCGTTGAAAAACGGGAGGAACTGGATGAGGCTATTGCCGAGATGTTGAACCATAACGGAGCGTTTGTGTTGGTCGCTAATGTGGAAACGTGTGGTATGGTATATCCGATGGTGCCTGCCGGAGGAAGCGTAACGAACATGATATTAGGAGATAAGTAAGGAGGTGAAGCTATGACAACAAAAAAATTATATACCGTTATTATCTTTTCAGAGAATACAGTAGGTCTTCTGAACCAGATTACGATTATCTTTACGCGTCGGCAGTTGAACATCGAGACGCTTTCCGTTTCACCTTCCGCCATACAGGGTATACATAAATTTACAATCACGACATTTGCCGATGAAGATATGATCGACAAGGTTGTGAAGCAGATCGACAAACGGGTGGATATCTTGAAGGCTTACTATAATACGGATGAAGATCTGGTTTTCCAGGAGATCGCCCTTTATAAGCTGAGTACCGAGTTGTTTATCAAGATGGGGACGGTCGAGGATCTGATTCGCAAATATAACGCCCGTATTCTGGAAATGAACGAAACGTGTGTCGTTCTCGAAAAGAGTGGTCATTACGATGAGACGCAAGCTCTTTTCAGGGAGTTGAGCGAAACGATCGGTGTCTTGCAGTTCATCCGTTCCGGTCGCGTTGCGATCACAAAAAGCCGTGTCGAGCGTTTGAGCGATATGTTGGCCGAAATGGAACGTAAGTTGCAGGAAAAAAAATAACGTACGGGTGGTTTGCGAACTGCCCCAACAGAAAAGAATCATGGATAAAGATAAAAGCAAAATAGGGGAATTTCATTTCGTCACGGAACC
>OOAA01001068.1_pt1 | contig 15144 bp, 11 predicted proteins | sample 1671671 | NCBI WGS metagenome assembly OOAA01 (sample SAMN06348180, study PRJEB24527) | human gut metagenome | biome: human gut; feature: ankylosing spondylitis patient; material: feces | host: Homo sapiens | place: China | collected 2015-10 | reverse complement strand
AATATCTGAGGGCATGGCCTTCACACAAATTCATTAATTTTTAGAACTACCCTAATATATGATATTTCTTCAGCTTTTCATCGTATTCCTTCAGATAGGCATCTTCGGATTCGGAGGTGGCTATTCCATGATATCCCTGATTCAGGGACAGGTGGTAACGCAGTATCATTGGATGACGATGAAGGAGTTTACCGATGTGGTTGCCATCTCTCAGATGACACCGGGACCTATCGGCATCAATGCCGCTACCTATTGTGGCTATACAGCTGTCCATAATGCCGGTATGAGTGGCATGATGGCTGTACTCGGAAGTGCCATGGCGACCTTTGCCCTGGTTCTCCCATCCTTGGTTTTGATGATTCTTATCAGCAAGATGCTGTACAAGTATATGAACACCTCAGCCGTCCAGAGCATCTTCATCGGTCTCCGCCCAGCCATTGTCGGATTGGTAGGAGCCGCAGCCCTGCTCCTGATGAATGGCGAGAACTTCTCTACTCCCGAAAATCCATGGAGATTCTATATCTCCATCGCCCTCTTCTTTGCCACCTTTATCGGCGTGAAGGTAATGAAAATCAATCCCATCCGCATGATTCTCTATTCTGCTTTTGCCGGATTGCTTCTTCTCTATTAAGACATTTTTTCACCCCAAACTACCCCATTCTATGAGAAAGGTATATTTATCCATAGCCCTTGGCTTCTGCTGCCAGGGCATTCTGGCACAGCAGAGCTCCTACCGCTGGAAGGTGGAGGCGGAAGCTGGTGTCAGTTGCAGTGTGCTTGATACGGATGTGTCGGGCTTGTCGGAGACTTATTATAAGGTGCGACCGGGTTTCACGGCTGCCATCGGTGCCGAATACAATATCGTAGATCAGCTGGCGGTAGGAGCGGACATCCGCTTCGTTCAGCGCGACTACCTGTACCAGAACCTCGGCGGCGACTCCTGGAACACCCGATACAACAACAACTTCATCAGCATCCCACTCCATGTGGGCTACTATCTCCTCCATAATCCTTACCACGAAAAGGGATTGTGGATCAAGCCGCAGGTGGGCGTCTATTACGAATACTTCACCTCCATGCATACCAAGGGTATGTATCCGATGAACATCATGGAGGGTTACAAGGGCGATGGCACCTACATCCGCTATAACACCACCTACGATTTCAGGAAGAATGAGAACCATCTCCGCCGCAGTCTCTTTGGCGGCGAAGCAGGCATCAAGATAGGTTATTCCTTCGGCAAGATAGATGCCAGCGTGGGCTATCAGTTCCAGTACGGTTTCTCGCATATCTACCAGGAGAAAGCCCGTACCAGCAAGACTGCCCGGCGCAACTCCAGCCTCATCACAGCCTCGGCTGCCTATAAGTTCTAAAAAATCATTTTAAAATATGAGAACCCCTTTATATATAAAAGGTGGAATGCGATGCCTCTTCGCCTTCCTCCTGGCGGCAACCACCACAGGAATGTCGCTTACCAGTTGTGTGGCAGACAATGATGCCAACGAGAAATCGATTTTCGATTATTCCGATACCGATGTCAAGTCGTATGGCGACCTGTTCCAGGTTTTCTGGAGCGTGATGAACCAGCGCTACTGTACCCTCAATGAGCAGTCTGCCGTATCTTCGCAGACCTGGGACCAGGTGTACAAGGAATACAAACCTAAGTTTGATGCCCTGAAGACCTTCCAGCATACCTCCGCTTTTACCCAGCAGGAGATTCAGGAGGATAATGCCAAGGCAAAGCTGTATTTCCAGGAAATCATCGACAAGATCATCGACCAGCATTTCTATGTCAAGATTACCCTGCCCGTCTCCCACTCTTCTACGGAAACGGTGAGATTCAACAGCACGCTCCGCAACAAGACCGAATATTTCCCGCTGAATGCTCACTGGAACCATACCCGCGACCAGCTCAACCTGGATGGCACAGCCTTCGGCGAGATTACCTCGGATGGTTTCTGCATCATGGGCGGTTACCTGAAGGAGCAGCCGGGTACCTATTACCTCGGCTTCAACAAGTTTGCCCTCTACGAAAACTGTTTCCACGAGTATCAGAAGTCCTATCTCCCTGGCAATGCCGCCAGCACCTATCATCTGGATGCTTCCAAGATAACAGACAAGGCGAAGGAACTGATTACAGATGCAGGAAAGCGAGAGAAGGCTGAGCTGCAGGCAGCGCAGCTGCTTGCCGATATGGATAGCTATCTGGCTTCGGATGATGCAGCCAAAGCCTGCGAGAAGATGGCGGCTTACAGCAACCAGGGAGATTATTCCGGTCTCTATGCTCTCGCCAGCGAGGCTTACGAGAAGTCGCCGAATCTTCTCAAACTGTTACCTGTTACTGCTGATGCAAGCGGCATGGGCGAGCAGATCCGACAGAAGCTGCAGGGCGATGCCCGTTACCAGCAGATGCTTTCAGCCTCCGGTTTTGCCAGCTGGTATTGCCAGGCTCTTGCCGATTATCTCTGGCACGAGCGGGAACTCTATGCTTACTGGAGCGACCTGAAGTTTACCTACAATCATCTCTGCGTAGAAGGTTACCGTCGTCTGTTCCTGGAGCCGCTGGCTAAGGGCGAGATCAAGAAACTGATTCTCGACTTCCGTGGTAACGGAGGCGGAAGCGTGATAGATACCCGTCTGCTTACCGACTATCTCATCACCCAATCTGCCGTCTATGCCTACGTGCGCAAAAAAGAGGATAATAATCCATACAGCTATACCCCTTGGATTCCGCAGAAGATTACGGTAACGTCGAAGAGTCTGGGCAGAAACATCCCTATCGCCATCCTGCTCGACAACTACAGTGCCAGCATGTCGGAGGTAACAACCCTCATCCTGAAAAGTCAGGGCGACCACGTGAAGACGATAGGCAGAAACAGTTACGGAGCGCAGGCGATGCTCACTTCCGACAACGAAGCCAGCAATGGCGGATGGATAGGAAATGTAACGAGCTACCTCTACTTCTACATGCCATTCTCGCTTACCAAGGATGCACAGGGCAACCTGCTGGAAAGTGTGGGAATCACTCCTGATTATCAGCTCGACGAGATGACCCAAGAGGAAAAGGAGAAGCTCTACCAGAACAATCCATCCGCTGTGGATAGAGGTCTGAAGAAGGCGATGGAGGTTCTGAAATAAGCGAAGGTGTGCAAATTACACCTTCGCTTTTATTTTCTATATATCAGCCACTTATACCATATTCACGAAATTTGTGCTCCCACACAACTTGCACGACAATGCAAACGTTTGCATTTTGTTTTACGTGATTTTCATCACTTTTTTGAGGCACCTTTGAGAAAATCATTCTATCTTTGCAATCGAAAAGGAAACCCGGTGACATCCATCTTGTTACAAGGGTAAGCCTGTGATTATAAGTAAATGACAATAACAAAATAGGACAGCTAACAGTATCCTTAAGAAAGAAAACAACAGAGTAAAAATATGATGATGAAGCAGAGTTTGTTCAAACGAACACCGATGTTGCTGCTGCTGATTCTCTCAACAGTAGTAACCCGAGCGCAAGAGGTAGCACTGAAGACCAACCTGCTTGGTTTGGCAACCACCTCGCTCAATGCTGGTCTAGAAATAGGCACGGGCAGGAAGAGCACTTTTCAGCTTTTCGGCGCCCTGAATCCCTGGAAGTTCTCTGGCGACAAGAAATTGCGCTACTGGAACGTAATGCCAGAATACCGCTGGTACACCTGCCAGAAATTTGGAGGCCATTTCTTCGGCATCCATGCCCTAGGAGGTGAATACAACATCAAAAATGTGGACCTGCCTTTCGGCATCTTGCCAAAGACAGAGAAAGGAAGACATTACGAAGGCTGGTATGTCGGTGGTGGTCTCACCTACGGATACCAATGGCTGCTGTCGGAGCATCTCAATCTCGAAGGATCCATCGGATTAGGATACATCTACAGCCCATACAAGCTCTACGGAAGATGTGACAAATGTCTTGACAAGGACCACCGCAACTATGTAGGTCCTACGAAAGCCGCCCTCTCCCTGATATACGCATTCTAGGAACAATATCACCGAGATAGCGAAAACCAAAATCAAACCCTCTTTTACAAGATGAAGAATATGAAGAAAATGAAGCTTTATGCGGTCATTTCGCCCCTTTGCATTCTGTTTGCACAGAGCGCACTGACTGTCCAAGCCCAGAAGATAGATGATTCGCAGCTACGGTTGGCTGGAGGCAAGATTCTGATAGACAGCGTCTTGACACAGAAGAAGAGCGACAGTCTGAAGGTTGCTTTCCGACTCCATCTCGATAGTCTGCAGCTCAAATCAGAGCAACAGCTGGTTTTCACTCCGCTTATTGCCGGAGAAGATACCATCGCCCTGAATCCCATTATCATCAATGGCAAAAACCAGAACATCAGATACCTGCGCAAAAGCAGCAAACTGAAAAACAGCCAGGCAGTGGTAGTGAGACGCAGGAATGATACCGAGCAGCAGGTGCTCTTCTCACAGACCCTTCCCTACAGGAAGTGGATGAAGGCATTCAACCTCTCCATGACGGAAGACCTCTGCGGATGCGGCAACCTGATGGATCAGGATACCACCCAGATGGCGGTCATCAACCCAATACCCAAGATTGGTCGCGACCATTACGTGAAGCCAAAGGCTGAAGCCATCAAGGTGAGAGCCGAAAAGGGTGAAGCTTACCTGAGCTTCAAACTCAACAAGAGCGATATCCTCGCCGACTTCCGTGAGAATGCCACAGAGCTGAGAAAGATTACATCCACCATCGACCTCGTAAAGAACGACAAGGATGTGAGCATCACCAATATCGATATTCATGGCTATGCGTCGCCGGATGGTCCTTACGACAACAATGTGCGACTCGCCAACAACCGTGCAGCTGCCCTGCGCAATTATGTATGCAATCTCTACACCATCGATAAAAAGCTCTTCACCTATCACGCCACCCCGGAAGATTGGGAGGGATTCAAGAAGAAGGTGGAAGCAAGCAACTTAGCCGATAAGTCAGCCATTCTTGCCGTTGCCAACTCATCCTTGGCACCCGATGCAAAGGACCAGAAAATCAAGAAGCTTTATCCGGCTAGCTATCGCTACATCATGAGTGAGATTTATCCTCGTTTACGCCACAGCGACTATACGGTAACCTATACCGTTCGTCCTTTCGACATTGAGGAGGCAAAGGTAATCCTGAAGACTAAGCCTCAGCAGTTGTCATTACAGGAGATGTATCTGGTGGCACAGACCTATGAACCAGGTTCTCCAGAGTTCAACGAGGTATTTGATATTGCCGTCCGCCTCTTCCCAGATGATGAGACAGCCAATCTCAATGCCGCCTGCACAGATTTGCAGAAGGGCGACCTCGTAACTGCCGAAAAGCATCTTGCCAAGGCAGGAAACTCGAAGGAAGCTGAACGCATCAGAAAGATTTACGAGGAAATGAAGGCGGAACAATAAAAGAAATAACTAACAATAAAATCACATCAATTATGAGAATTAAACATTTCTTTGGATTGGCAGTTTTAGCTGCTATGACTGCTAGTTGCTCTAGCAACAACGATTTAGTAAATGGGGGTAATGGCTCTGGTGAGAATGAGACTGGTGTAGGTTATGCTACATTGAGCATTAATTTGCCAACAACAAATGGCACACGTGCTGCTGGCGATCCTGATTTTAAACCAGGTGATGCTAACGAGTATGATGTCAAGGATGTAACCTTGCTCATTTTCAAGGAGGCTGGCAAGTCTGAAAACGACTATACATTCGTGGAGACAGCCGATTTGGGAACAATGGCTCCTTGGGTTAAGGATGATGGCACCACTGGCATCACTACAGCTGCTACTATCACCGCGAAATTGGATAAAGTTGATCTTACTAGCAAATATTATGCATTGGTCATTCTGAATAATAAGGATAAGGATAATGCCTTGAAGGTCAAGATGCCAAGCACTGATCAGGAATTCAGTAAGTGGAATGTTGCGACAAATGCAAAAAACCTTGTAGATAACACAAATGGTTTCTATATGGCAAACGCTCCTGAGTTTACAGCTGGTACAGAGCCTACAACTCTTGTAAAGATTGAAAAGATATATGCTACCAAGCAGGCTGCAGAAACAAATAAAGCTACAACCATACACGTAGAGCGTGGTATGGCAAAAGTAACTGTTGCTTCTTTCCCAACAGGCAAGGCTCCAACAGGAACAAAATATAACAACGATAAGGTTGATATCACTGCATGGAATTTGGATGTTACTAATAAGAGTACATACCCTATTCACAAGACTGCAGGTTTGACTTCACCATTTACAACAATTTGGAGTGCTTCATCAGATCCAGCTCCTTCAACAGGTCGTTTTGTTGATGGAACAAACACAGACTTCAAGCGTGTGTATTGGGGTGTTGACCCTAACTATGACACAGACTTAACAACTGTTGACGATTGCGAGGGTAATTTCAAGGTATTGCCTGCAGATGCAGCTATCACAGGTGATGCTGCAACACCACAGTACTGTCTTGAGAATACATTCGACATCAAGCATATGTTGCAGGGGCAGACCACTCGTGTTGTATTCAAGGCCACATATACTCCTCATGGCTTCACTCCCGGCGAAACATTCTATAAGATAGGTAATAATACTGATCTTTGGAGCAAGACAAAATTGGAGGAGCAGATTAAGGCAAAAGCTCTAGAAGTTCTGGGTGAAGAAAGTGAGACTAATAAGATTGAAGTTAAGCTTGATGCAACTGAGAACGATATAGAGAAAACCGCTGGCACCAAGATTTTGACAGTAGCAAACGTACAGCATAATAGTGCTAACGTAAAACCAGAAGAGATTAAGGCTATCAATGAAAAGCTTGGTTTGAAAGCTGCAACAGAAACAGACCCTATCGTTGGTATCGCGACTTATGCTTCAGGTGAATCTTATTACATCGCACGTATCAAGCACTTTGGTAACGACTTGACATCTTGGACAGAGGGAAATGAGACTTATGGAGATAATGACGTAGAACATAACAACAAGTATCTTGGTCGTTATGGTGTACTCCGTAACAACTGGTATGAGTTGACTGTAAATAGTGTTAGTGGTCCTGGCACTCCAGATGTACCTACTATCAAGCCTAAAGACCCAGACGATGAGAACTACACGTACATCAACGTCAGCGTGAAGATCCTCGACTGGGCTAAGCGTTCACAGAAGGTAGATTTGTAATCGAGTATAACAACGAAAGGCGGAGCTTAGGCTCCCGCCTTCGTTAAAACATACAAGTTGTGTTTTCAGCTTCACCATAGTGGAAGCTAGAAACACAACCCGATATTCTGAAATATTATATTGATAATAACCAAAAAGCATCATGGCAAACAATAAGTTACATAGTTGGATCAAGAATATACGCATGGAATGGGGATTCGACAGCTTGGCAGCTATCAGCCGCACGGCAGCATTCAGCAGCATCGTCGCTCTCGGCAGCATGCTCAGCAGCTGCAACGACTTGATGCACGACGACCTCCCTCCTTGCGATATGGGAGTCGACTTGCAGTTCAAGTACGACTACAACGTCCAGCGCGCTGATATGTTCAACGATCATGTAGGCGGCGTCTGCGTGTTCGTCTTCGATGAGCAGGGCAACCTAGTGGCTCGCCAGGATGCAGCCAACGAGGGAAAGACTCACCCCCTCAAAGACCCTAACTATGCCATGCGCATAGACTTGCAACCTGGCAAATACCGCTTCGCTACCTTCGCCTTCCAGAAGAAATACGAAGAGGCACTGTCACAGGCTGGTGCCAAATTCCACATCGAAGCTCCAGCAGCAGGAGAAAGCATCGAAAAACTCCGTGCCCGACTCGACAGAAATGGCGGAAAGGTAGAAAACCAGGCACTTCCGCTCGATACCCTCTGGCAGGGATTGAGCAACGAAACCGTAGAGGTGAAGGATCTTCAGGTTACCCACCATACCATCAGTCTCGTCAGAGACACCAAGCAGCTCACCATCAGTCTGCATCAGCTGGACGAACCAGCCGACATCCACGCCGAAGACTTCAGTTATCAGATAACTGATGCCAATGGCTACATCAATTACGACAATTCTCTCCTCCCAGACGAGGAGTTGACATACACCCCATACAAGACCTGGACCACCGAGTTCACCACTCCGGAGGGTACCGTACAGGAGCGTACCGCTCACGCCGCCCTGATGTTCTCCCGCCTCGTGTTGCATCCAGCAACCGAGAACGACAAGAATGCGATACTGAGCATCTGGAACAAGAAGACGGGCGAAGAAGTGGTCCGCATCAACCTAGCCGATTTTCTGGCACAGGGCCGTGGAGCATTCGAAGCACTGAACTATTCGGCACAGGAGTTTCTAGACAGAGAATACGACTACAAGCTGGACTTTTTCCTGAAAGGCGACAAGTGGCAATACGTTAAGTTGGGCATCTCCATCCTCGATTGGAGCAAGCGCATACAGCGAGCCGACTTATAATCTGATTCCACTTTGTCGAAATTAAACTATTGATATTAGTAAAGTAAAAGACAAAGTTATCATGAGAAGATTTCATATCTATATAGGTTTCATAGTTTGGTTGTTGACTAGTTTATTTGCAGTTAGTTGTACCGACGAGTTGGAGGGTAACGGATATACCCCCAACTCGTCAAGCAACCTGCACGTGCTGGTACCAACCGTGCTCAGTGCGAACGGCACCCGTACCGACGATGCTTCCGGCCTTCCTACCTATAATGCTACGGTAGATGAATGCCAGATCAATGATCTTCGCCTCTACGCCTTTCCTGTAAATAATGAGGAAAAGCTGATAGCAGAGAATCTTCCTGCGCCATTGGCAAGCATGATGCTGAATGAGAAAGCTGCAGAATATCAGCTCACCATCACTCCTGGTACGTATCATATCTATGTTGTTGCCAATATGAGTGATGTATTGAGTAATCAGCCTATTGAGAATGAGGATGATCTCAAAAAGGTAACACTGAATTATGGTGTCGGAACAAAGCCAGGTATGCCTGTCTGCACGAATATTCCGATGATTTATGAGCCTGAGAAGGATGCTACTACTGGTAAGCTTGTAGAAACCAAGATTACTCCAACAGGCAATAAATATACAGAGGTGATTGCCAATATGAAGTTTACCTGCGTCAAGGTAAAGTTGAATCTCATTTTCGACCCAACCCAGGCAGATGTAAAAGACAACTTCGGTGGCAAGTCTATTCTTATCGATAGCATCGTAGCCAATAAGCTCTCTCCATTTACCAATCTCTATTGGGGCGGTAAATTCGTAGAAGAATCTTTGGCAGATGACGAATATAAGACAGGTTTTTCAAGTAAACAATATACTAGCGGCTCTGATGCTCCAGCTGTATATTATACAGACTGGGAAGACCATACTTTAGAAGCAGAAGCAAACAATAAGAATGATATTGTAGGTAAAGGAAATCCCACACCTGCCCCAATAGATGCTGCAAAAAAGTGGCTCTTCCAGAGCACCTATTATCTCCCAGAGCGTTATATTTCGTCTGCTGCCGACCGCAGCTACTTAACCATCAATGGCAAGGTAGCCAATTCTGCCAGCAACGATTATCGCATCTATTTGGGTCATAAGAAGGATGAAACTAGCGCTTCAGAAGTGCCAACCTTCCCTCGTGGTACCTATTATGAGATTACCGGCAGAATCAAGTCGCTGGGCAACATGGAGCTGAATTGCAATGTAAGCATCAAGCCATGGGAGTCACCATATATAGATGCCGACTTCAACCATACTACATTGTGGGTAAGCAAGACAGAGGCTAGTGTTACGTCAACGACAACCGATTTCATTAACTATGAGTCGAATGCAACCATTACAACAGAAAATATTGGTTGTGAGACAAAGATTGATGGAAAAGATCTGATTATACCAGAACTGAATATGCCTACAAAGCAGATTAAGCTCAGAATAAATAAGGATATTAACTATTCTGCCTATAGTAAGAAATATACAGGTACTGCTAAAGTATGGATCAAGGCAGGTAACATTAAGAAATATATTGATGTAAAGTATGATGTAAAACCATATTTTGATGTAACTCCACAAGAGATAACTATCTATAGTGGAAGCGATAATATGACCAAGGTTATAAGCTTCAATACCAACCTTGGTGGCTTAGAGTTTACAGATGGTGGAACTACTTCTAGTCACTCTGCCTCAGAGGCAAAATCCAGCATAAGCTATACAAATGGAAGTGGAGCAACGATTACTTCATCTATAACGGCTAATTCGGTGACTGGTACTGATCAGGGAACTTTTAGTATTAAAGCTGACCAAACTGTAGAAACATCCATTGAACATACCATTTATGTTCAACCAAGAGGCTATACTACAGGTAAATATGGTGCTGAATATGACTTTAAAAAGCCTATTAAGATTACGGTTAAACCAGCAGTTGGTAATTACTATATCTACTTCAGGGCTATAAATGATCGCACACCATATAATGATACAAACGGTAATAGGGTTAAAAAGAACTACAATGGTACACTGGCTGAAGGTGGTGCAAACAACTGGAATGATGGATGGTTCGACTCAGAATGGTCTAATAAAGATAACGCTAACAATTACATTACTCCTCAAGAAGCAAACCATTATCTTTATGCATATACCCAGATTGGAGAAACCACATCTAAGCCCCAAGATCCGGTATGGAAATATTCAGAAAAATGGCCAGGAGATAAGATGAAGGCAGACTATGCCAACCCTGGTTGGTATTATATGTATTACGATATAAATGCCGTGCAGAAAAGCACTGAATTTGGAGCAGAAGGCAAGAGAAAGATCAAACCTGGTGAAACCTTACTCATGTTTAATAATAATTTTAACCAAGAAATAGGTTATGCAGCACATCGCTGCCCTCACCATCTGGAGCCAGGTATTCCTCTCTTCGACTACGAGGATCATGAGGGTTGGATTGTCTTCGACCCGACAACTGATGCATTGTGGCAAGCTTATGATGAGAAGCCAGAAATTGAGAATATTAAGATTACTATATATACTCAATCTGAAATCTATGGCTGGTTCATAGAGTATGGCATAGCAGCTAATGGTCAGTTCATCATGTTCGATACAGGGGGTAATACTTATACTAAAAGTACTGTAGGTTCATGGCATAAAACAGTTATTACGCTTAAAGCGATAAAAGGTGAACACGAGAAATCTATAAAATTATACACCACTTCAGAGAAAAAGACAGACCAAAGTATCATTCTCTTTAATGGTAGGAGTTTCAAAGACGATACAGGCTATTACGAAGGTGGAAAATGGTATCAAGGTAAGCCTAAAGGCGTAACTGAATAAATAATATTGGAAAAAAATGAAGAAGATAAAGCATTTAATGATATGGATGGGATTGCTCCTTTGCCTTGTTTCTTGCAAGGATGCAATGGAGACTATCGGACTCGGTGGGGATGAAATCCCTGCCGAGGGGGTAACCTTGAACATTGAGTTGCCCAACTTCTCCGAAAAGAAAATTAATACTAGAGCGGGGGCTGCAGAAAGCATTAGTAACGTTACTGCTGTGTTTTATGGCGAAAGCAATAGTTACAAAGGTATGGCGAATGTCAACATTGGAAGCAAGAATGCAGACGGAACGTATCAGGCAAAAATCAGTAATATCCCATCCGGAACTAAAATGGTTCATCTGGTAACAAACGTAAGTAATCTCGAAAAGACAGAAGCAAGTGATTTACAAAACATCACAACTGCTACATCGAGAGCAATAGATACAAACAGCCCAGTATGTTGGGGTAGCGTATCTTTAACGAAGCTCTTGGATGGTTCGGCAAATGTCAGTCTGTTGAGACAATATGCCAAGGTTACCTTGAAAGTAGATAATGCGGTGACTGATTTCCCTGAAGAAAGTGCTGGTCTTATCATCAATCATGCAGCAGCAAAGAGTGCTATCGCACCTGCTGGTTATACAGAACCAACCGATGCCTTAGCAGAGACAACAGAGTTTAGTAGCACAGATTTCGGCGATGGAAGAAGCCGTGAAGTAGCGGTAACTGAAACTTCTGCAGGTGTAGCTAACGTTATCATCAAGGCTGAATACAATGGTAAAGAAGGTTACTATAAAGTGGGGCTTTACAATAATGCAGACAAGACTTCCCAGTATGCCCTCTTGCGAAACCATAACTATACCATCACTGTAACCAAGGTGAATGATTATGGTTTCAAAACTCTGGCTGAAGCTATCAAGTCTGATCCTGAAAACAGAATAGAGGCACAAATAGTTGATGACAATCCTGCCATCACCAAAATGATAGCCTGCAAGGATTATGAACTGGGTGTTAGCGATAAAGTTTACGTAGACGACGCAGAAGCTACCAGTGCTATAGTAACTGTAGTTACAACTTTGGAAAAAGCAACCAGCAGCGATGGTAGTTTTTATACGGTTACCCCTGAAGACAGTTGGATACATTCAAATCCTACCGCTGTAGAAACGAATACATATGATGGAACCAACCATTCTACTCAGGGTAAAAAGTATGTCCTGACCTTTACTTTAGATAAGAACGATGCTCAGGAAGAAAGCAGGACTGGTAAAATAACGGTTAAATCCGGTGACTTAATGCTCACCGCTCAGATTATACAGAAAGGTAAAGATTTCAAAAGAGATGCTGGTCGTCTGGTTGAATTATGGGATGGATCGAATAAATTGACAGACGATTACTTCACATGGTTAGATCAAGTGCAAGGTATAACGCCAGAAGAGATGTATGACGGCGACGACGCCGTCGTTAGGAATGAAGGTTTGCATTTTAGCCCAGTTAACAATACGTACAGTTATCTCATCAAGAAGTTGGATGGTGACAGCTTTGAAAATAGCGATACTAGATTTACGGTTGAAGATAATGGTAGCGGATACTGGAAAGTGACCCTGAAAAATAGTAACGATAATTCTCTTTGGAAATCATCTTTCAACATAAAGCATACTGCTAGGGTAAAGATTACTTATGATGTATATCATACAGGTATCTTCCATAAGATTTCGAACACAGATAATCAAATGGCAGAAGATGGAGAAACCAGTAAGTTGGTTAAAGGCTGGTTCTATTATGAAGTGGTCAAGGTGAAAGGTAATAGTGGCAAGATTTATCTCATGCTCGACCGCAACCTGGGCGCATCGAATAATGGTCCTTACATTAGAGAGACAAAAGCACTGGAGGGAAACGAGAAAGCAATCGGTGGTTACTTCTACATTGCTACAAGTAAGTCAGATAATCTTTCCTCAACTCTTTCACCTAGTGGATATGAAATCCCAAAGATGGAGGTCTTCGAGGATTTGATCAATGGATCTGATCCCGCCATTCAGGTAGTATCCAAGACAACACCATCTGGCGAAACATACAGCCGTGCAGAAATTAAGACAGTAGATTCGCAACTAAGTAGAATTTACTTACCTTACGGCGGATATTTGGAAAATGAGGTTTTACGAAATCCTATTCATGTAGATTTGTGGACTCAAACACCATTATCAGGAACACAAGGTTTTGCCACTACAAGTCCGGACTACGGATTTTGGTACAAGTATTTTGATATTTACAACAAGAATCTGAACTTCTCAAACGTACGTTTCGTGAGTGGTAGTGATGGAAAGAACACCGGTCGCTACAAGGCGATGCCAATCCGTTTGGTACGTGTTCTGCAATAAACACAAGATAAGTGATAAATACAATAACATCTTTTACTTATAATAAAGTTCAAAAACAGCTGTTTTAAAAAGAAGGGTTGGGTTTTCGTGAGAAAGTCCAGCCCTTCTTTTTGTCAGGATACTCCTGACAAGGAGTCAAGGTGTCACTGAGAGGTCATCATGATAGTCCTGACGGATGGTAAAGACGCTTCCGTCGCTTATTGCCTCACTACGGCATTATATTGCCCTTTACCAGGGCAATATCTTGCCATTGCCAGGCACAAAACGATACGTCGGGAGAGAAAATCCCCACTCTCTTTTTTACTCTTCACTCTTCACCAAATCGCCTGAAACCCCAATAAACACTGGGGTTCCGAGTGGTGAAGAGTGGCGCACCACTCTTCACCACTCTTCACCACTCTTCACCTTTTGCCGGTGATCCATTTTATCTTTTCGTTTTGCCAAACAAATCAGAATGAGTACCTGTAGTTAACATCAACAGCGTCAATTCCGTATCATTCTGTTCCCATATCAAAAGCCAATCTGATTCAATATGAGCTTCCCATTCACCTTCATGATTACCATGAAGTATATGTGGTTTGTATTCTGAAGGTAAAGTACCATTTTCTACCAATAAGTTAATCGCTTTCTGTAATTTCTCTATCGGATAGCCACGCTTGCGACAAAGTTTCAACGCTTTGTCGAATCTTTTAGTTGTTCCTAATTTATACATCACTTACCAAGAATAGTGTCAAACATTTCATCAACAGAGTTCCATTGTGTAACTCTACCTTTAGCAACATCCTCTTCAGCAAGTTCCAATTCCGTTTTCTTAGGTTTCAAAACCGAAATAGAACTTACTCCATGGAGCATTTGAATGGCACTTTTAAGTTTATTGACCAAAGATGGGTCTGATATTGAAACCACTAACTGTGGTTCTTTTAATCCTATCGCTCTTGATTTCATAATCTTCTCCTTTAAAACGTTTAACATAATTAAAATACAAAAATACATTATTCCCCTCACACCGCCAAACTTCTTGCATTATTTTAACGTTAAAGGTCTTGATTTAACCCAAGTTTGGCACTTTAACCTGCTTTATTCATCATCACAAATTTTTCCGGGTGAAGGGTGGTGAAGAGTGGTGAAGAGTCGAGCGCACTCTTCACCCTATCAAAACAACTCATACACAATGACTTACACCACTTCAGTGAAGAGTGAAGAGTATTTTTGAAACTGGCGGATTATCGCTACAAGTTGCAGCGGATTGCAAATCCGCAAAGAAAAGGTCGAACATTTTTTAACGGCGGATTGCAAATCCGCTGGGACGCCTAACGGAAGACAACCACCTCACGCATTGCAAATCCGCTGGGACGCATCACGGAAGACAGGAAGATTTAAAATAAATATCCGCCCACCAGCTGATTTCCACTTGCACAACAGGTGTTGGGCGAGCGCATATCAGCTGTTATGCAAGCGCACAACA
>OOAA01001052.1_pt1 | contig 15339 bp, 8 predicted proteins | sample 1671671 | NCBI WGS metagenome assembly OOAA01 (sample SAMN06348180, study PRJEB24527) | human gut metagenome | biome: human gut; feature: ankylosing spondylitis patient; material: feces | host: Homo sapiens | place: China | collected 2015-10 | reverse complement strand
CAAAAACACTGTGGGAGCGATTCAAAACCTCTGTGGGAGCGATTCAAAAACACTGTGGGAGCGTGAAAGCGCTCCCTCAGTGTTTTGAAAAGTGAAACATGAAACTAAAAATGAAACATTTAAGTCGTATGTTTCATTTTTCTAAATGATTGATATTCAATTACTTTATAACAAAAGAATGAAACATGAAAGATAAATCAAAGGTTTTGAAAACGTATAGATATTTTGTGCGATAAACTGCAATTTATCTGCCTAATTGGGGGGCGAGTTTTTAACCCGCGGCAGCAGCAAGTAAAACTTACTTATTGCTGAACGCGGGTTGAAAACCCGCCCCCCAATCAGGAACGCCCCCCAATTAGGCAGACAAATTGCAGCTTATCGAACGTAAACGTATTTTTATTGTCAAAAAGTTGGTTATATCATTATTTTTTTAGATTTTAGCACACGGAAAGTCTTTTAAATGAAAAAAATGACATTTCTTTAAGCATGCAATGATAACACATTATTAATAATAACCTAAAAATTACCTGTATGAGAAAAGTTTACCAAAAACTATCACACTTATGGCTTTTGCTCATCGCGTTATTGACTGTGCCCGTTGTGGCAGCGGCCCAGGACTTATCGTCAGGTGGCGACGGTGGAAGCACTACCATTAAGTATCAAGAAGACTTTGATTATGACGAGGGCGACTTGCTCAACCAAGACAAGTGGACACAGTATGGCATTAATACAGCTGCTCCTATTCAAGTGGTGAACAAGACGCTTGAGTATGCCAACTATCCTGGTGGCGTAACGGGCAAGTGCATTCAGATGACACCGACTGTTTCAGGTCAGGACCTCTGCACACGCTTCGACTCGAACGATGAAGGTATAAAGAGTGGATATGTTTATTATACGGCCCTCATTAATGTGACGAAGTTGCCTACGCAAGATGCTCCTTCTGCTCAAAACTATGTTATGAGTTTGCTCGTTCGCACTAAGAAGTACAATGTTGGCGAGGCTGAGGCTGGAAAATACTTCAGTTCAACAGAACTCGGTCGCCTCTTCATTGTTAAGGCCGACGATAATTCCTATAAAATCGGAATCTCGCGTGGCAGTTCCACAGCCGTGTTAGCAGAAGGAACTTTTGCACTCAACACTACCCAACTTGTAGTCGTAAAGTATGGTGTAAAGACGAGCGATGGTAAAGACGAGGTAAAACTCTATGTGAATCCAACCGACTTTACCAATGAGCCTAAGGAAGCTAGTGCAGAATTTGATGTAAGTGCTACAGGTTCTTCAGTTGGCAATTATGGCCTGCAGGGCTTCGAACTTCGTCAAGGTTCTAATGCTTCGAACCAAGGTCCAGAAATGTATGTAGGCACACTTCGCATTGCTCAGACCTATGCTGGCCTTTTCGGTGAAAGTAGTGGTGGTGACACTCCTCAACCCGCTACGCCTACTATTAGCGTTAACAAGAACGATACCTTCTTGGCTGATACTTACGTAGGCTATCCCGTTACTAAGACTATCACCGTGAAGGGCACAGATTTGATCAGTGACGTGACGGTTGCAATTGAAGGCACAGGTGTGACAGCTGACAAGACCACTCTTAGCAAGGAAGAAGTAGAGAGCACAGAGGGTGCACAACTCACTTTTACGTTTGATCCTACCGAAGCCGGCGAGGGTAACGTAAAGGTATCTTATAGCAGCGAAGGCGCTGAAACAGTGGAAGTTAACTATAGTTACAATGCCCTTTCACTCACCGACGTAGCAACGCTCAGCGAACTCAATGCTAAGAGCAGTGACAATTATGAAGTATATCGCTATACAGGCGAGGCTGTGGTAAGTTTTATTGACAATACGGCCAACCGCATCTACGTTCAAGATGCTACTGCTGCAACTGTTATTTCGAATGAAAATTTAAAAATGCCTAATGTAGGCGACAAACTTTCTGGCTTCTTTGGAACAGTTAGTAGCAGTTGGGGTGTAACTACGCTCACTCCCGAATCATTTATGGGACAAGTGGCAATGGGCAACGTACTCAGCACCAACAATGAGATTGAACCCACTGTTGCTACCCTCGCTGAAGTAAAGGCTACTCCTAAGAATTACTTGAACAAACTCGTGCGCATTAATGGCGTAACCATTACGTCTGATAGCGAAACTTTCGCTGAAGGCATGACACAACCTACGCTGAGCGATGGTACCGAAACGGCTAAGATGCGTATATTCAAGGGCACTTCGCTTATCGGTACGGCTATTCCTACGGAAGCGATCGACCTCGTAGGTCTCTCTACCTCAACGGGTGCAGTGATCATTGCACCACGTAGTGCTGAGGACATCAAGACACCTGAAGTAGTTGGCAACCCCGAACTTACCATTACACCCGCTCAGTTCGACATGGCGGCTGGCAAGGTAGGTCAAACCACTGAGGTGGGTACTATTCACATCAGCGCGAAGAACATGCCCGCAGCTACTACGCTTGAGATTACAGGTGTTAACCGCGCTATGTTTGCCACTTCGGTAACGGAGATTAAGAAAGGAACAAGTGAGACAGATGTTGTCATCTCTTATACCCCGACTGCCATTGGCAAGCACAGTGCACGTGTCTTTATCGACTGCCCCGAAGTGCCTACACTCTCACAATCTATTACCCTCTCAGCCTACGCCATTGACGAGCAAAATCCGCCCGTTGTTAAGGCCAACGTTGAAAGCGTAAACTTTGAAGCAAAGGCTGGCGAAACGGCAGAACAGACAATCGTGATCCAGACGGCTAACTTGCCCGACTATGCACACGTTAAGTTGGCCAGTGTTGACGTGTTCCGCATCAGTTCTTCTATGTTGATGAAGAATGCCAACACTTCTGTAAAGATTTCTTTCGTTCCGCTGAGTGCTGGCACTTACGACAACGAACTCATCGTTACTACTTTGGGCGCTGATGAGTTACACATTCCTATTAAGGGTGTAGCTACGGACAATACAACGCCTGACAAACCGACTGAGGGTGACCTTCTTCCGCTCGATCCTTCTAACCCCACAACATTGCTCAACGAACACTTTGATAAGGGTGAGAAGAATAAGCCTCTCGCTATTGACGGTTGGAAGAACATTGCTACAAAGGGCACACGTGCTTGGTGGAACTATACGTTCAGCGATACGGACGAGTCAGCTGGCGAACACGTAGCAAAGGTAACGGCTTACGACTCTAAGGTAGAGGACGGTGACGAGACAGAAGCTGAGATGATGCTCGTTACGCCTGCCCTTAACTTTAAGGATGCTGCTTCAAAGGTTTTCACCTTCCGCGTTCGCGGTGACTATTTGACAGACAAGCAGACTGACCAACTCGAGCTCTGCTACATCGATCTCACTGATGGTGAGATGTACATCAGTCCCGTTGGCGGCTTCACAATGCCTTCTACAAAGGACGAGAGCGGTGAATGGTTTGAATATCACGTCGACCTCACCGACCAGCCCATTGCTGACACCTTCTTTATGGCCTTCCGCTTTAAGAGCACACGCGGTCGTAACAACGCTGCTACTTACTACATTGACGATGTAAGTTTCGGCCGCACCGACCTTCCAGTCGTTCGCACTGATGTCGCATCGCTTGCTTTCGAAGCTATTAAGGGCCAAGATGCTACATCAGACGAGGTAACCGTAACGACTCAGAACTTGACTGAACCTATCAAACTCACCTTGGGAGGTGCTAATAAGAGCAAGTTCAAACTCTCTGAGAGTGAACTCCCTGCAGAGGGTGGTGTATTCACTGTTCGTTTCAACTCTGATGCTGAAGGCGTTCATGAAGCATACGTTAAGTTGGCTTCACGTGGCGCAGCCGACAAGTACGTTGTACTGACTGTCAACAACACCTTGCAGACAGGCATTGCTGGCATCAACGTTGCTCCTGCTGACATCACCATATTTGCTCTCAATGGTGTTGCCTTGAAGAGTAGCAAGGCCATCACGCCTGCCGAAGCTATCAAGGGTTTGCCCACTGGCACTTACATCTTGCAGAAGACTGATGCAAACAGCATTCAACGCTTCAAGATAGCAGTGAAGTAATCGCTTATACACATTAATCATAGAAAGCCAAGATAAGGTCTACACCTCTATCTTGGCTTTTTTATTAAATTGCTATTTAACGGCCTCTCCCCCTCATCCCCTCCCCGGCTGGGGAAGGGATGAGGGGGAGAGGCCGCTAAATATATATAGGTAAACTGCAATCCTTCTTGCGTTCATGAAGGTTTTTCAAATGAAATCTGTAATTTTGCACCTTTAGTGAAAGCAATAAGGTATGAACGAAACGATACAGGTAAAGGGAGCGAGGGTAAACAACCTCAAGAACGTGGATATTGACATACCGCGTGACAAACTCATCGTTATAACCGGACTCAGTGGTTCGGGTAAGTCGTCGTTGGCCTTCGATACATTGTATGCCGAGGGTCAACGACGCTATGTTGAGAGCCTTTCAGCCTATGCACGTCAATTCTTGGGCCGTATGCACAAGCCTGAGTGTGACTACATAAAAGGACTTCCCCCTGCTATTGCTATCGAACAGCGCGTGACGAGTCGTAATCCGCGTTCGACCGTGGGCACCAGTACCGAGATATATGAATATCTTCGTCTGCTTTATGCACGCATAGGTCACACCTTCTCGCCCATAAGTGGTGTGGAGGTGAAGCGCCACACCGTGCAGGACGTGATTGACTGCATGCACTCTTACTCTATGGGCACGCGCTTTACCGTACTTGCTCCTATGCGAGTGCGTCAAGAACGTACCTTGCTCCAGCAGCTCAGCATCGACCTTCAACAAGGACTCTCACGTCTCGACGTTGACGGCGAAATGGTGCGCATTGAGGACTTTGCCGAACAATTGAAGGCGGGGCAAGTAGTCGTTGACGATGCACCACACGATGAGGCTTTGCCAGCTCCCACGCCTGAGGCTGTGTACTACTCGCTCTCGCAACTCAATCTGTTGATTGACCGCCTTTCGGTAAGTGATGACAAAGACGTGCTTTCGCGTTTAGCCGACTCAGCAGAGACGGCCTTTTTCGAAGGTGACGGACAGTGTATGCTTCGCTTCTATCCAGCCCGTATTCTTCACACCTTTTCTACTCGCTTCGAGGCCGATGGAATTACATTCCGCGAACCTGACGACAATATGTTTTCGTTCAACTCGCCCATAGGCGCTTGCGAGCGTTGCGAGGGCTTTGGCCGCGTAATGGGCATTAGCGAACACCTCGTTGTGCCTGACACATCGAAGAGCCTTATGGATGGTGCTGTGATGTGTTGGCGAGGTGAGAAGATGGGAGAGTGGAAGAATGAGTTTATACGTCGTTGCTCGGTGCGAAAAAATGGGTTTCCTATCTTCGAACCTTATTATAAACTTACGCGCAAACAGAAGGACATGCTTTGGCATGGCGATGCGGCCGAACAACGATTACCTGAAGAAGAGCAAGTAAGCATTGAGGCTTTCTTTCGCATGTTAGAGCGCAATCAGTACAAGATACAATATCGTGTCATGCTGGCGCGCTATCGTGGCAAGACGGTTTGTCCTGAGTGCCACGGTTCGCGCTTGAAGAAAGATGCAGAATACGTCAAAGTGGGCGGCCGTAGTATCACGGAATTGGTACAACTGCCTATCAAGGAGTTAGTTCCCTTCTTCGACCAGCTCGAACTCAGTGAACACGATGCAGCAGTGGCCAAGCGATTGCTGAATGAGATAAAGAGTCGTCTGCACTTTCTCTCTGAGGTAGGACTCAACTACCTCACACTCGATCGCCTCTCTAATACGCTTTCGGGTGGTGAGAGTCAGCGCATCAACCTTGCCACATCGTTAGGTTCTTCATTGGTCGGCTCGCTCTACATTCTTGACGAACCGAGCATAGGTCTTCACCAACGCGACACGCGTCGCCTTATCAACGTATTGAAGGAGTTGCGCGACTTGGGGAATACGGTTATCGTGGTTGAACACGATGAAGAGATTATGCGTGCGGCTGACTATATTATAGATATAGGTCCTGAAGCGGGTAGATTAGGAGGACAAGTGGTGTATGCTGGACCTTTTATAAAGGATGAGAAAGAACTCTTGCAGCGTCACCCCGAACTCTTTGATAAGGAGAAGGGGGTATATTACTCACACACGCTCAACTACCTATATGGCCGCGAACAAATCCCCGTACCTACGACTCATCGCACGTGGAATCGTAGCATCATAGTTGAGGGAGCACGCGAGAACAATTTGAAGGGCATTGATGTAACCTTCCCTCTCAACGTGCTGACGGTCGTGACAGGTGTAAGTGGTTCGGGTAAGTCTACCCTCGTGCGCGACATCTTCTATCGGGCTCTCAAGCGGGCTAAAGATGAGGTGGCCGATCGTCCAGGCGAGTTCCGCCGACTGTCAGGCGACATTGATGCCGTGCAGGCCATTGAGTTTGTTGATCAAAACCCTATCGGTCGTTCTTCGCGTTCTAATCCTGTCACTTACGTCAAAGCGTATGACGAGATACGTAAACTCATGGCTGCGCAGCCATTGGCCAAGCAAATGGACTTTACACCAGCTTACTTCTCGTTCAATGCCGATGGCGGCCGTTGTGAGGAGTGTAAGGGCGACGGTGTAGTAAAGGTCGAGATGCAGTTTATGGCTGACTTAGTACTTGAGTGTGAGAGTTGTCATGGCAAGCGCTTCAAGAGCGACGTGCTTGAGGTAAAGTATGAGGGTAAGAATATCTACGAAATGCTTGAGATGACTGTCAACCAAGCCATTGAGTTCTTTACCGAACATGGTCAGAAGAAGATTGTCAGCCGTTTGCGTCCTTTACAAGACGTGGGTTTGGGCTACATCAAGTTAGGCCAATCCAGTTCTACCCTTTCGGGCGGTGAAAACCAGCGTGTCAAGCTGGCCTATTATTTAGGTTTGGAACGTTCTGTACCTACGCTATTCATCTTTGACGAACCAACCACAGGTCTTCACTTTCACGACATCAACCGTCTGCTCCACGCCTTTAATGCCTTGATTGAGCGAGGCCATAGTATCGTAGTGATTGAACACAATCCTGATGTTATCAAGTGTGCTGACCATATCATCGAACTTGGCCCCGAAGGTGGCAACGAAGGCGGATATCTTATTCAAGGTTAGAGGAGTTTAATAAGTTTAATAAGTTTATGAACTGCAGACTGACCAATTTATTAAACTAACTCAACTTCTCAACTAACTCAACTCATTAAACTAACTAAACTAACTAAACTAACTAAACTAACAAAACTCATAACCCTCCCCTAATGGACATCTTGCACATCATTACCCAAATGCTGATGATATTCGGCATTGTGTTGGTCGGACTCTTTGCGGCCAAGCGTAATTTGTGGGCGGGCGATCTCGACCGCAAGCTCTCTATCTTTATTATGAACATATCCATGCCAGCACTTATCTTGGCATCGGTTATGGGCAAAGACCTCGCATTCGAAAACTCCGAACTCATCTCACTTGCCGTAGTGGCCGTAGTCAATTACATTGTACTCATCGGTTTGGCTTATCTCATACCCCACTTATTTAAGGTAAACAAAGCCCGATTAGGTATCAGTCGCTTTATGTTAGCCTTTGGCAACGTCAGCTTCATTGGCTACCCCGTGTGCGATGCCGTGTTCGGCTCAAAGGCCGTGTTTTGTGCCTCTGTACTCAATATTCCCTTCAACCTCTTAGTCTTCACTATCGGAGTCTCGTTTATAAATGGAGGCAAAGCTAAGAGTGCCTTCTCGCCCCGACTCATATTATCGCCTTGCGTTGTAGCTTCGCTCATTGCTGTAGTAATCGCTGTGGCACGCATTCAGATGCCCACGCCCGTGGGAGAGTGGTTTCACCTCTTAGGCGACCTTACCACTCCTTGTGCGCTGCTTATCATCGGTTCCAGTTTGAGCCACATACCTGTGCGCGATATGTTAGGCAATCGTTTTGTCTATTCCATGACGCTGCTTCGCCTCTTCATTCTCCCCTTAGCCGTAGGTGGCGTATTAGCTCTGATGGGGATCAATCCCTTTGTGAGCGACGTAGCTGTTGTGTTGAGTGCCATGCCTGTCGCCACCAATGGTATCATGCTCTGCCTACAATATGGTAAGGACGAGCGCGTAATGACGCAAGGTCTCTTCTTTACCACCTTGCTCTCCGTCATTAGTATCCCATTAGTAGCCTATTTGGCAAGTTTGTTCTAATTCTTAGTCGACGAGTTCTTTTAGTTGACAAGTTAACAAGTTGACGAGTTAACGGGTAAGTTTGAAGGTAACTTACTTGTCAACTCGTCAACTTGTTAACTTGTCAATCAAAATAAAAAAGAAGGAATGCTCTACTTTCTCCTCTCCCTCCTATCCCTCATTGCCGGTTATGCCATTGGCACCTTGCGTTCGCAGCGCGAGGCCATAGCAGCTAAAGCGCAACTCAAGGCCGAACAACAACATGCTGACGAGGCCATGCGCAAACAGGCGCAAGCCCTACGTGCTGAGTTTAAAGCCATGTCCGTCGAAATGATGCGTACACAAGGCGATGCCCTACGCGAGCAACACGTCAACTCGCTCGAAGCCTTACTCAAACCTCTTGGTCACGACATCGAAGCCTTTCGCACGCAGTTTGTAAAAGGACACGCCTCACTCGATGGCTATATCAAAGCCCTCGTCGAACAGACGCAGTCGCTTGGTCGCGAAGCTGACGACCTTGCCAAAGCTCTTAAAGGCAACACCAAGTTGCAAGGCAATTGGGGCGAAGCTGTATTGGCCAACCTACTTTCTGTATCAGGTCTCACAGAAGGCCGCGACTATACGTTGCAAAGCCACGTAGCTGACGGACGTGGCTCCGTAGCTATACCCGATGTAGTGGTTCACCTACCGCAAAGTCGCAACGTTATTATTGACTCTAAGGTATCACTCAAAGCCTTTACCGAATACGTGGCTGCCGACGATTCCCTTGAGCAGGACCGCCTCATGAAAGAGCACTTACGCAGTGTGCGTCAACATATTAAGGAATTGGCCGATAAGAATTATAGCAAGTTGGTAAAGGATAGTATTGGCTACGTTTTAATGTTCATTCCTGGCGAAGCCGCCTATGTAGCTGCCGTGACGGCCGACCCTACACTGCCCACTGAAGCTTACAAGCAACACGTTATCCTTATCAACCCCACCAACCTTCTCATGGCCCTTCAGCTGGCTTACAATCTGTGGCAGAGTGAGTTACAAAGCCGTTCGGTTAACGAGATTTACACCTCAGCCGAGAAACTTTATAAAAAGTTTAGTACCTTTGCCCAAAACTTTGTAAAGATAGGCAACTCTATCGACCAACTGCACCGCACCTACGATGATGCACAACGCCAACTCACCACAGGTCGTGGCAACATCATCAGTCAATTAGAGGGTTGGCGCAAGAAGGGACTTACCCCCTCAGCCTCTCTCCCTGATGAATTAACGGGAGAAGAAGAAAACTAATTAAAGTGTGAATGCATGGTTAATGTGCAAATGTGCGAATGTGCAAATGTGCAAATGGTCGCCTTTATTTACTGAGTTTTAAGAAAATGAGAATAATGTAATATTATTAAAACGCAGCAAGTAAAGGTGACCATTTGCACATTAGCACATTTGCACATTTGCACATTAACCATGCATTCGCACATTAACCATGCATTTGTACATTAAAAATATCGTTTGCCATGTTTAAATTCGAAGCAAAATCAAAGTTAAAGGGCGGAATGACACTTGTAGGTGCCGTGTTGGTAGTCGTGGCGCTACTCGTCTACTTCCTGCCACGCGAAACCAAGTTTGGCTACGAATACGAGCAAGGACGCCCCTGGCGCTACAACTCACTCATAGCCACCTTTGACTTCCCAATATATAAGACGCAACAAGAGGTTGAAGCCGAAAGCGATAGTGCTTTGGCCAACTTTCAACCCTTCTATGTTGAGAATGCTCAAATAGCCCAACGCCAGATAGCCGCCTTTCATAACGACTTTGTCAATGGTGCGTTCAACGATGTGCCAGCACGCTTCTTGCCTCACATCGAACGACTCATGGCAGCCGTCTATCAAGCGGGTATTGTCAACTCGGCCGACCTTTCACAGATGGCCAAAGATCGCATTACAGGCATTCGTGTAGTCGAAGGCACTGAAGCCCTCTCGCGTTCTCTCACCGAACTCTACTCTACCCGCTCGGCCTACGAATACATCGTACATTGCGACAGTACACAGTTTCCACGCGAGATAATAGCCCGTTGTAACCTCAATCAATACCTCGCCCCCAACCTACTCGTTGATAGTGCCAAGACAAGCACCGCACGTGAGGACCTCATCGCCTCCGTAGCTCCCGCAGCAGGTATGGTACAAAGTGGACAGCGCATCATCGATCGTGGTGAGATTGTGTCGGCCGACCAATATAAGATATTACAATCCTTCGAGCGTGAGACCGTGCGTCGCAATGACCCTTCAGAAGGATTTTGGCAAGTACTCCTCGGACAGGTTATCTTCGTGTCGTGCATTTTAGGTTCATTTGTCTACTACCTCCGCCTCTATCGGCGCGACTATCTTTATTCACCTCATAGCATATTGCTCCTATCGTCGCTAGTAGCTATCTTCCCCTTGATTACCTATCTCATGGTCGATCATAAGACGTTTAGCGTCTATATGGTGCCTTACGCCATGGTGCCCATCTTTGTGCGCACCTTCATGGATTCTCGCACCGCCTTCATGGCTATGGTGTGCAGCGTCGTGCTTTCTTCTTTTGCCCTTCACTCTAACTACGAGTTTGTGGTCGTACAATTCATGGCGGGCATGACTGCTATCTATGCCCTTCGCGACTTGAGCGAACGTTCGCAACTCCTACGTGTAGCCCTTTACGCCTTCCTCACGTCCACCACTATTATGCTTGGTTTCGACCTTTCACAAGGCGTCGATTGGAGCCACATCGATCGTTCTATCTATATATATAATGGCGTAAATGGTGTTCTCCTACTCTTTGCCTATCCCCTACTCTATCTGTTGGAGAAGACATTTGGCTTCACTTCAAGCGTAACGTTGGTCGAACTTTCCAATACGAACAATATAATCTTCCGCCTTATGGCCAAGAAGGCACAAGGCACCTTTGTTCACTCCTTGCAAGTGGCCAACCTCGCTGCCGAGGTGGCCGATAAGATTGGAGCCAAACCTCAGTTGGTGCGTACGGGAGCACTTTACCATGATATAGGTAAAATGGTCAACCCCGCGTTCTTTACCGAAAATCAAACGGGTGTCAACCCACACGATGAACTCAGCGAAGAGCGTTCTGCACAAATCATCATCAGCCACGTGACAGAAGGTCTTCGTTTAGCGGATAAATATCACCTGCCCAAAGTGATACGTGACTTCATCTGTACTCACCACGGACGTTCACAAGTAAAGTATTTCTATATACAGTGGCAAAACAAACATCAAGGCGAGCAGCCTGACCCCAAACTCTTTACTTATCCTGGCCCCAACCCTTTCACGCGCGAACAAGCCATTCTCATGATGTGCGATGCCGTTGAAGCATCGTCACGTTCGCTCAAGGAATACACCGAGGAGAGTATCAAAGAGTTGGTCGACCGCATCGTCGACGGACAAGTGCAGGCAGGCTACTTCCGTGAGTGTCCTATCACCTTCCGCGATATTGCCGATGCCAAGCGCGTACTCGTAGAGAGTATCAAGACAATCTACCATACGCGCATAGCCTATCCCGAACTCAATCCCAAACCCATCACTCCGCGTCCACAACCCCGACGCCCCTACTTCTTCGGACGTAGATAACTATCAACTCTAAAAAAATAAGAACCTATGATACAAAATGGAGAAAACTATATACGTTTTGATTGGGCGATGAAACGCCTCTTGCGCAATAAGGCCAATTATGTGGTGTTAGAGGGATTCTTATCCTCACTTATTGGTAAAGGGATAAAAATTCACCGATTCCTTGAGAGCGAAAGCAATCAAGAAGATGATGAAGACAAATACAATCGTGTCGATATCTTTGCAGAGAGCGAAGGAGGCGAACTCTGCATTATTGAAGTGCAGAATAGCCGCGAGCTATCTTACTTTCATCGCATGCTATATGGAGTGTCAAAAGCCATCACAGAATACATCGGTTTAGGCAAGCCCTATGATGAGGTGCGCAAAGTGTATTCCATCAATATTGTCTATTTTGAACTAGGACAAGGTAAAGATTACGTTTATCATGGCAGGACAGAGTTTAAGGGCATACATGCACCGCATGATACATTAAAACTCTCAGTACGTCAAAATGAAAAGTTCTTTGGAAAAAAAGAAAAAGATATACTACGTCGTAAAGATGCAGGTATGCTCTTTCCCGAATATTACGTATTGCGTGTAAACGATTTTGACTCTGTAGCTAAAACACCGCTTGACGAATGGATTGCCTTTCTAAAAACAGGACAAATAAGTAAAGATGCAAAAGCAGCAGGACTTCCTGAAGCTCGTGAGCGCTTACGGGTTGATGCCCTTTCCGAAGATGATAGGCAAGCCTATTTTCGCCACATGGAATCTGTTCGTCATATGAAGAGTCTTTTCGACACTAGTCGTGATGAAGGTTACGAGGAGGGTCGCGCAGAAGGTCGCGAAGAAGGTCGTGCAGAGGGTCGTGCAGAGGGTCGTGCAGAAGGTCGCGCAGAAGGTCGTGCAGAGGGTCGCGAAGAAGGTAAACTTCTACAAAAAATAGAAATGGCACGTACCATGTTGGCAGATGGAATGCAGCTTAGTTTGGTAATGAAGTATACAGGCTTAACGAAAAAGCAAATAGAGGAAAGTCGAAGTTAGACTCTGGCTAAGCAATAAAAGGGAAAAAAATGCTTTTTCCCTTTTTATTGCGCTCACCTTGCACTAACTTTGCATCTCAAAATAAAGAAAAGTAATAACAAATAACATACGATGAATTTTGTAGAAGAACTCAAATGGCGCGGCATGTTGCACCAAATGATGCCGGGCACTGAAGAATTGCTCGAAAAAGGCATGACAACAGCCTATGTAGGTATCGACCCAACGGCCGACTCTTTACACATTGGCCATCTCTGCTCTGTAATGATGCTCCGCCACTTCCAGCGTGCGGGCCACAAGCCATTAGCACTCGTAGGTGGTGCAACAGGTATGATTGGCGACCCTTCAGGCAAAAGTGCCGAGCGTAACCTCCTTACCGAAGACATTCTTCGCCACAACGTTGCTTGTATCAAGAAGCAACTCTCTCACTTCCTCGACTTCGATTCTGATGCTCCCAATGCAGCCGAATTGGTTAACAACTACGACTGGATGAAGGACTTCACCTTCCTCGATTTCGCACGCGAGATTGGTAAACACATTACTGTCAACTATATGATGGCTAAAGATAGCGTGAAGAAACGTTTGAATGGTGAAGCACGCGACGGACTTTCATTCACAGAGTTTACCTACCAGCTCTTACAGGGTTACGACTTCCTCCACCTTTACGAGACGAAGAACTGCAAACTCCAAATGGGTGGTTCTGACCAATGGGGCAACATCACCACTGGTACCGAACTTATTCGTCGTACTCTTGGTGCTGAAGCTGATGCTTATGCCCTCACTTGTCCGCTTATTACCAAGGCCGACGGTAAGAAGTTTGGTAAGACGGAGCAAGGCAACGTATGGCTCGACCGTCGTTACACCACTCCTTACAAGTTCTACCAATTCTGGCTCAACGTAGGCGACGAAGAAGCAGAACGTTATATCAAGATCTTCACCTCACTCGAGCACGATGAGATTGAAGCCCTCATTGCCGAACATCGTGCCGACCCAGGTCGTCGTCTCCTTCAGAAGAAGTTGGGCGAAGAGGTTACCTGTATGGTACACAGTCGTGAAGACTATGAAATGGCCCTCGAAGCCTCAAACATTCTCTTCGGCAAGGCTACTAAAGATAGCCTCTTAAAACTTGATGAAGCTACGCTTCTCAGCGTATTCGATGGTGTACCCCAATTCGAGGTAGCCAAAGATCAAGTTCTTGGAGCCAAGGCTGTTGACCTCTTTGCCGAAACCACCAAGTGTTTCGCTTCAAAGGGTGAAATGCGCAAGCTCACCCAGGGTGGTGGCGTAAGCCTTAACAAAGAAAAACTTGCTGCTTTCGATCAGGAAATCAATTCTGACGACCTCATTGACGGCAAGTATCTTCTTGTTCAGCGTGGTAAGAAGAACTACTTCCTCATCATTGTGAAGTAACATATATATTAATTATATGTGTACATTATAAGGTATATTATAATGTACGCACGTATATCAGCAACTAAGGGGCAGGCCTTTTGGGGCTGCGAATAAAGAGTCATGAGTCAGCTATTTTTAGCTCACCATTCTCTTATTCGCAGACCAGAGGTCTGCCCCTCAGTTGTAGCTTAACCATGCGTAGTTAAGTAGGTAAATTTTGCAACTAATTGAAAATCAATACTTTTAGAAATGCAAAGTTCTTAAGAAAATCTCCATGATAGCTGCTTTTCGCCCATTTTTCGCAAAAACGCCCACAAAAAGGCCTTCAAAACGCAAAAACATCGTTGAAAAAACTCAAAAACACAGTGCAAGAGATTTATCGCTCCCTCAGTGTTTTTAAATTTCTCCCTCAGTGTTTTCATTTTTCTCCCTCAGTATTTTCAAAATACTCCCTTTTACCCCTCATATCTTCCTCAGTGTTTTTTTAGAACGTCACATTTAGAACGTCAAGATTTCTTACCTATAGTCACAAATTGCAGTTTGAATAATTAACGATAAATTACATGATAATTAATGCCCCCCAGCGTGCTCATATATATATTATATGTATATACGCGTAAAACAATCGCATTTATGTTCTTCAACACAAAACGTAAAAAAATCGTCCTAATTATTTGTTCCTTCAAAGCAGAGAGCGTACTTTTGCCTTGTTACTCGTTCCCCGCGAAAAAAAGTTTGAAAAAAGTTTCATTCTTTAAGTCGTTGGTTTACAACGTCTTACGCGTTTAGAGGAGAAATTTCTCAAAAATTTCTTCCAAAAACATTTGGCTCGTAATGAAAAAGTCTCTACCTTTGCACTCGCAAATCAGAAATGAGGCCTACAACACTAACAAACACAGTGCTGATAACGGGTCGAACGAACGATAAGCAAACGATCTTTGACAAGAATTACATAAAACTATTTTGTAGAGAAGTACAAGAGACAAATGAGCATTCAATAAAGAATGTCTCGGGTTAAAAAGTCACTTGTCAATTCCAAGCGAAATAAATCTGACAGGCGTCTTGAGCACAAACAGAGAATAAACAAAAACATTATATTACAATGAAGAGTTTGATCCTGGCTCAGGATGAACGCTAGCTACAGGCTTAACAC
>OOAA01001047.1_pt1 | contig 15406 bp, 7 predicted proteins | sample 1671671 | NCBI WGS metagenome assembly OOAA01 (sample SAMN06348180, study PRJEB24527) | human gut metagenome | biome: human gut; feature: ankylosing spondylitis patient; material: feces | host: Homo sapiens | place: China | collected 2015-10 | reverse complement strand
GGTGGACGAGAAGCTGAATATTCAGGTCGGGCCGAAAACAGCACCGCTGATGGACGACGTGCTGGATTACGACAAAGTGATGGACAGCCTCGATCACTTCATGGACTGGCTGGCGGTGCAGTACATCAGCGCGCTGAATATCATTCACTACATGCACGACAAGTACAGCTACGAAGCTTCGCTGATGGCGCTGCACGATCGTGATGTCTATCGCACTATGGCATGCGGCATCGCGGGCCTGTCGGTGGCGACGGACTCCCTGTCTGCCATCAAATATGCCCGCGTGAAACCAATCCGTGACGAAAACGGCCTGGCGGTGGACTTTGAAATCGACGGTGAATATCCGCAGTACGGCAACAACGACGAGCGCGTAGACAGCATTGCCTGCGACCTGGTTGAACGCTTTATGAAGAAAATTAAAGCGCTGCCAACCTATCGCAACGCCGTCCCTACCCAGTCGATTCTGACTATCACTTCTAACGTGGTGTACGGCCAGAAAACCGGTAATACGCCGGACGGTCGTCGCGCCGGAACACCGTTCGCGCCGGGCGCTAACCCGATGCATGGTCGTGACCGCAAAGGTGCCGTGGCCTCATTGACGTCGGTGGCGAAACTGCCGTTCACCTACGCCAAAGATGGGATCTCGTACACCTTCTCAATCGTTCCTGCGGCGCTGGGCAAAGAAGATCCAGTACGTAAAACCAACCTTGTCGGCCTGCTGGATGGGTATTTCCACCACGAAGCGGATGTCGAAGGCGGTCAACACCTCAACGTCAACGTAATGAATCGGGAAATGCTGCTCCTGAAAAGTTAGAATTGGAAATTCAAGCGATGAAGGATATGCGTGTATTGGATCCTTCCCGGTTGATTCTTCGTACCTCGGCTTGGGCTAAGGGAGATGATATAGAAGATCAGGCTAAAATTCATATTCGTCCTTACGATGAAAAAGTGTATTGGAGTGGCTGGTATGATTATCATCGTGCCGGAGGACCTGCTGTTTGGAATGAAGGTTTGTACAAAGGCCCTGACGATTATTATAATGATACCAAGAATAAGCGTGAAATTGTATTCTTTGGTGAGGAAGGGGCTTTATCATCACCTCCTCGTTTGGAAAAGAATAAAGAAGATTTGGAAAAATATAGCTATAAAGGATGGGATGGTATAGAGTTTTTACGTTGGTATGATGAATTCAATAAATTTCTGGATGCTAAACAGTTAAGGACAGTTTATCCTACAGTGGATGATTTGTGTGTGGTTATGGGAACTGTATCCTATGAACATCAAGGACGTAAAATAGAATCGGCCAGAATGAATAATTTGACGGATGCATACGTTGTTAATGGATGGGAATCGGAATTGACGGAGAATTATTCGGGAATTGTCGATTGTTTTCGTTATCCCAAATCGAATCCGGCTATCATAGCTCGTTATAATCAGCCTTTGTATGTAGCGGTAAAGACCAGGCAACAGGTTGCTGCCGCAGGGGGAGAGGCGACCGTTGACTTTTATCTGATCAATGAGAAGAATGTCCGGGGAAACTATCAATTGAAAATCTCGGTGACAGACTCTCAAGGAAAAGTGATGGAGGTAGGAACTTATGAAACGGAAGCTGCCGGAGGTGAGGTTTATGGTCAGTTGTTGGTGAAAGATGTAAAAATACCTGTTCCTACAGCTGGAGGACTTTGTAGGATTGAAGCAAAACTGTGTAAGGAAAATTCTGTTGTTACAACTGGGTATGATGATATATTGTCTGTAAATCTGGCATCCAATATGTTGGATGGTAAAGGGGCCGTTTGGGAAGATGGGAGTGCTTTACAGAATTTCTTGAAGGGTAAAACGAAAGAAGCGGTTGCAGCTTACGAGGATAATTTAGGAAAGTTGGATTGGATTATGGTGGCCCGTCCTCCTAGGAAAGATCAGTTGACAATGGTGCCGATGGAAGCGTTACGCTCTGCCGATGGCAAACCGGGATTGGATGTGGTCTATTATGAGGATATGGAATTTCAGAAGGAAGTTTATCATGAAGTGGCCAAGGTGGTTAATCTGAGTGCTATTGAGGGAGCTACACCAAGTCCTTTTGTGTATATGCTTGATGGTTATGGTATTAAATGGAGTGGTAAACTACTTCCTTCTGTCAGTGGTGAATATACGATTATTCCTCAGAGTAATGATCGTAGTATGATTGAAGTCTTTGTCAATGGTAAGAAAATATATGAAATTACCAGGAAGAAAGAGCATTTGGGCGATGGAAAAGTCTATTTGGAAGAAGGCAAGTCTGCCGATATAGAGATCCGTTTCAGACATCCTCGTAGTAACGCTCGTTGTCGTTTGGATTGGGCTGTTCCTAATGATAAGATGCCGGATGCACAGCGTTTAATGGAACGTGCCGTAAATGATGGAACCAAAATCTTTATTATTCAGAGTGCTGATGAATGGTCGGAATTTATAGCGGCTAATAGTAAAGTGGTGTTTAAGGACAAATTCTTTGTTGGAACCAATTGGTTGGGTGGAGTGATGTTTAATAAGCCGCATGATATTTTCAAGGAACTTCCTGTCGGAAATGCTCTCAACTGGCCTTATCAGGCATTGATACATACAGGGGTGGAGCGTATGGGATTAGTGATGGAAGGTGAAGAATTGCTGGTCGGAGCCTATCATACTTATCCTATGGCTATCGGAACTGCTATGGGGATTGTACCTATGGGTAAGGGTAGTGTTTTGTTCTCTACATTGGATATCTATGGGAACATCATTAATGATTCGGCTGCCGGACTTGTAGCCAAAAAGCTGATTTTCAATATGATTGATTTTAAATAAAATAACAGATACCATGAAAAAACGATTCCTATGCTTTTGTTTATGCCTGTATTGTATAGGACTATGGGCGGCCAATACTTCTTTTAAGAAGACAGGAAATGATTTGTTGTTTCTTTTGCCTCAGGGAAATGTGAAATTGGAATTTTGTACAGATGATATGTTCCGTGTACGTCATTCTCAAGGTACCGTGTTCGCTGAAAATGAGCAGTGGATGGTTCGTAAATATGATTTTACTCCTGTACACTATACAGTGGAAGATAAAGGAACTGCATGGTTGATTACGACCGGAAAAGTGATTATAGAGGCTACCAAGAAGCCGTTCTGTCTGACAGTTTCTGATAAAAACGGCAAACTGCTTTATACGGAACTTGCGGAACAACGTTTTTATAAGGATTCTGTCAAGACGAAAGCTGTTCTACAACCGGATGAGCATTTCTTTGGTTTTGGGGAACGTATGGATTTCATGGATCAGCGAGGGCGTAAGATTTATCTGAATGTAGAGTTGGGAAGAGGGATAAAACCGGCTGTAGGAGGAAAAGATATTTTACGTGCCAATTATTGTCCCGTACCTTTTATGATGAGTACCAAAGGATATGGTTTGTTCTTTCATACTCCGTTTGCTACCGAATGGAATATGGGATGGGACAGTAGTGACTATTATTCATTCAAAGCTTTTGGCGGTGATTTGGACTATTATTTTATTTATGGTCCCGATTTTTATACCATGATTGACCGATATACGGAATTGACTGGAAAATCCCCCATGCTTCCTCGTTTTGCAATGGGATTGCATGTCGGTACTTATTCCGGTGGAACCTGGAAGAATGAAGAGATGACTTCCGATAAATATCCGCCTGCTTTATGTAAACGTTTGCGTGAGGAAGGAGTGCCTTTTGATTTGCTTTGGCTAGATTCTACTTGGAGACTGTTTAATACCACTTACGGAAATGGTGGTTGCTGTTTTGAATGGCGCAATACGTTCAAAGATCCGAAAGCTATGTTTGACAGTTGCTATGCGCAAAATGTAAAAATGGTGGGGCTTCATATCCGTTCCATATTAGATAATGGCCCTGAATATCATCTGTTGGATAAGGCGCGTGAGCAGGGAAATGTTCTGTATCCCGGAGCAAAGACAGAAGGGCTGGTGAATTTCTTTGATCCGAAAGCCGTGGACTGGTGGTGGGAGAACGGAGTAATGAAAGTAGCTTCCATCGGGGCCAGGTTTGTAAAGACGGATGTCGGAGGAACGATGAATCTGAAGGAACTTCATAATATTTTTCCTCTGGCTTATGCGGAAGCTCCCTATCGCAAGTTCCAGGAATATAATAATATGAGAGGATTGACACATACCCGTGAAGGTTATGCGGGAATTCAGCGTTATCCTTATATCTGGGCCGGAGACTGGGGGAGTGAATGGCAGTGGTTTGAACCGGTGATACGTGCAGGACTTAATATCGGTATGAGTGGTGTAGGTAACTGGACTCATTGCATGGGGGGATTTGAACAATATTCTCCTTACGATACGGAGTTATATACCCGTTGGGTACAGTTCGGTATGTTTTCACCTATCGCCATGGTGTTCGGTATGGATCACCCCCGTTATCATGAACCTTGGACTTATGGTCCGGAGGCCTTGGCTAATTTTATCAAATACGATAGTTTGCGTTATACATTGATTCCTTATATTTATAGTAATGCCTATCAGCTTTATAAAACGGCACGTCCCATGATGACTCCTTTAGTGATGGACTATCCTCAGGATGAGAATACTTATCAGCTGACACGTCAGTATATGTTCGGGCCATGGATGATGGTTTGTCCTGTCACTACCAAAGGTGCACTGAGTCAGCATGTCTATTTCCCCGGTGGAGAATGGTTTGATTATGAAACCGGTGAGCGTTACGAGGGCCGTCAATATAAGTCTTTTCTTACTCCGCTGGATGTGTTGCCTGTCTATATAAAAGCAGGAGCTATTATTCCCATGCAACCTGCTATGCAGTGGGTAGATCAGCATCCTGTAGATGTGATAACATTGGATGTCTATCCGTCAGGTATTTCTTCTTACGAGATGTATGAAGATGATGGTATATCAATGGATTATCAAAAAGGGATTGGTTCATTGACCCGCTTTACCAGCAGGCTCGCTGATGGTAGCTGGACGTTTACTGCAGATAAACCGGTAGGGAAGTACAAACCTGCCAAACACACTTATCTGGTGAAGGCTTATTTGCAGAACGTTCCGCAATCTGTGATAGAAAATGGTAAATCGTTGCCCGTTCTTTCATCAGTTACAGATGCAGAGCGGAATACAGGCTGGTTTTATGATATAGAGCATAAACGTTTGTATGTGAAGACAGCCGGAGATAACCGTCAGAAAATTGAAATTGTGGTACAATAACTTAAAGGGATGATTCTATGAGAAAAATTATCGGTTTTCGCACTTTATGTGTAGGTTTGGGAATATGGGTGGGGACTGTTGTGGTTTCTGCTCAGGGGGAGTTCAAGGCATTACCTTGGAGTCAAAGTACTGCTTATAATTCTTATCTGATGCGTGATGTACATCGGCAGTTTGCATCCCGGCAGTCAGCCATTCAGCAAGCATTTACTTCTCCTGCCGGGATGCAGGAGTACCTGGAGGGTTGCCGTGAACGATATAAACAAATAGTAGGTACTTTTTCTGAAAAAGAGAATTTAAATGTTCAGGTGGTGGGGAAGATACAAGGTACCGGCTATCATATAGAGAAAATAATTTTTGAAAGCAAGCCCGGCCGCTATGTCACAGTACATCTTTATATGCCGGAGAACATGACTGTTCCTGTTCCGGCAACATTGGAACTTTGCGGACATGGATTGAATGGTAAAGGGTCTTCGTCTCATGCCGCTATGTTGATGGCATCCAATGGCATTGCTGTACTGGTGGTAGATCCCATAGGGCAGGGAGAACGGTTGCAACTTATTGACAGGGAAGGAAAGCCGCTGACACGGGGGGCTACCACGGAACATACCTTACTGAATGCGGGCTTTAACTTGCTTGGTACTAGTTTGGCGGCACAGGAATATTGGGATAATCATCGGGCTTTGGACTATTTATTGACTCGTAAGGATATTGATCCGGAGCGTATCGGAGTATATGGATCTTCTGGTGGTGGTACTCAGACCGCTTATTATATAGGTTTGGATCCCCGTGTAAAGGTAGCGGCCATTTGTAGTTTCTTTTCTACCCGAGAACGTACTATGGAGTTGCAAGGTCCTTCCGATGGTTGCCAACATATACCATACGAAGGGCGTGAACAACTGGAAGTACCTGATTTTGCTTTAATGATGGCTCCACGGCCTTTATTGATTTTAAGCGGTAAATATGATTTTGTCGATTTATGGGGTGCACAACAAGGGTTTGCTGAATTACAACAGTGCTATAAAGTATTGGGAGTTCCCGAAAAGGTGGATATGCTGACAGTAGAAACAGGTCATGGACTTGGAGTTGAAAAAAGGCAAAAGTTGGTCAGTTGGTTCAAACGTTGGTTGAAAGATGATCAATCTTCGGTGAAGAAAGCGGCACAAGACCGTTTCCTGTTATCAGATATGTTTTGTACGACTCGAGGACAGGTGAATGTATCTATGCCTGGAGCACTCAGTATTATGCAGGAAAATGTGAATCAGCTGGATGAGTGGGCTTCCAAGCGTGAGGCGTTTCTTTCGAAAGGAAAGAAAACTGTCCAAGCAAAGATGCTGGATTTGTTAGGTCTTAAAGGTCTTCCTGACCATAAAATAAGAATTGAGGCAACCGGACATGATTCAATGCGTGAATATGAACAATATAAGTTTCAGCTTATAAGGGAAGGGGAGATGCCTGTTCCTTGTATTCTTATCATGCCGTCCAGAGCGAATGCTGATTCTCCTGTTGAGTTAAGGTTACAGGAAGAGGGAAAAGGAACTTATTTGAGTGAATATGCGAATTTTGCTGCTGCCTTGACGGAAGGAAAAATCTTGTTGTTGGCAGATTTGCGCGGATTTGGGGAAACAACGGATCCTGCATTCTATACGGATGCTAAATATTGGAACCGTGAGTATCGCAATGCAATGGTCAGTATGCATATAGGGCGTCCTATTATGGGACAACGTGTTGTCGATATTTTGACTTTGCTTGATTTTTGTTCAGAACACGAATTTCTGAAAGGACACCCCGTCAAGGTATTTGCCAATGGTATTTATGGTCCGGTTGCAATTCATGCTGCTTATTTGGATGAAAGAATCAACAGTGTGGAGATAAAACATAGCGTGAAGACTTGGAAGGAATACATTGAGAGGCCTATGCAGTGGGATATGTATTCTAATGTGTTGTATGGTGCTTTGAAATATTATGATTTACCGGATTTGATAAGGTTAAGCAATTGTCCCATTTGTTTTGCAGATTAAAAAATAGAATTCATTTCCACTGTAGGAGCATATTAAATGCCCAAAGGAGGGCACAGCAATCTGCTCCTGCAGTGGATGGAATATATGGCTTGTCTATTTCTTTTCCAGGAAATCAGCACGCATCGGGCTGAAACAATCTATCAGCATACCCGGTTCCAGACATACACAACCATGCACAGCATCTGGTTCCTTATACAGACAGTCGCCGGCTGATACAATTTTCTTTACGCCATTGATGGTGAACTCAAACTTTCCGCTTTCCACATAAGTCACTTGTGAATGGATATGATGGTGGACAGCTCCTACAGCTCCCTTTTCAAATTTTACTTTAACAACCATGATGTCATCATTGTAACCCATGATCTGGCGCACTACACCTTCGCCTGCAGGTTCCCATTCTTTGCCTTCTGCAAAAATGAAGTTTTCACTACCTGTTTTCATAACCTTTTTTTCAGTGTTTTTGTTTGTTTCTTCAGTACACTCTTTGTTGCTCTCTTTTTTTTCACTTTGTGCATTGCAGCTCTGCAATATTAGTGGTGCCATCAAGGCGCAAGCATACAATGCGGTTCTTACCTTACGATTCATGATCTTGCATTTAATATAAAATGAATAACTAAAACTTTTCTTCAAATATACTTATAATATGGGGAGGGTAGTTCGTCGTGATTAAAATATACGAGGAAAAGACCAAATATTACAAATCCAAGCTCCGGAAAATGGCTTATTTTGCTTCATAATGATATTTAAACTTGAATCAAAACACTAAAACAACAATGAAAAGCACATTAAAGAAGAACTGGGAAAGAATTGTCCTTTGCCTGTGCATGGCAAATTTTGCTTGTATAGGTATAGCCCAAACTAATAAAAAATTAGATGACCAAGTTATAAATACGATGAAAACCGCCACTCGGTTTATGATGGACAAAGTGAGTTATAATGGTGGCTTCGTATGGAATTATTTGCCGGATATGTCCCGCTCATGGGGAGAAATGGAAGCCAAGAGGACAATGGTATGGATTCAGCCGCCGGGAACTCCTTCTGTCGGTCATTTGTTGCTTGACGCTTATCATGCTACAGGAGATGAGTATTATTATGAAGCTGCGAAAAAAGTGGCTAACACCTTGATTTGGGGACAGCTTGAATGTGGCGGATGGAATTATGTGTTCGATTTTGCAGGAGAGAACTCCTTAAAGTCCTGGTATGATACCGTTGGTAAAAATGGCTGGCGTCTGGAAGAATTTCAACATTATTATGGAAATGCGACTTACGATGATGCGGGTACTATGGAGGCTGCCAAATTTCTACTTCGTATGTATGTGGAAAAAAATGATCCTGCTTTCCGTCCGGCTTTGGAGAAAACCATTGATTTTGTCTTGAAAAGTCAATATCCGGTGGGTGGATGGCCTCAACGGTATCCTTTGATGTATGATCACCCTTTTCAAGGTAAGAAAGATTATTCGTCTTTTATTACTCTGAATGATGATGTGATTCCTGATGCGACCGAGTTTTTGATTCAATGCTATCAGGCAATGGGGTTGCAAGGGGTAAAGGAGCCTATTATGCGTGCTATGTACTTGATGATTTCCCTTCAACAAGGGGAACCTTATGCAGGCTGGGCGGACCAATATACAGTAGATGATTTGAAACCGGCTCATGCCCGTTCTTATGAACCGCGCAGTGTGAACACCGGTACTACCGTCCGTCTTGTTAATTTAATGATGGATTACTATAAACTTACAGCTGATACTCGTTTCCTGTCGGGGATTCCTGCTGCAATTCGTTTTTTGGAATCAATGAAATTACCGGAATCGGATGTGAAGAAATGGAAGAGTCAGTCGACTAATCCGGAAGCTATTTTGGTTCCTCGTTTTGTAGATCCTGATACTGGTAAACCACTGTATGTCCATCGTAAGGGAAGTAATGTGAAAAACGGTACTTATTATATAGATCAGAATATAGAAAATACAATAGCTCATTATAATTCGGCAACTTTTGTGAATCCTGGTGAACTGCGTCGTCGTTATGAGGAAGTGAAAAAACTTCCTGTATCCGAATTGGCGAAGAATTCACCTTTGCTGCAGGATCATTTGGTTCCTTTACCTAAATATTATACTCGTTTACGTGGAAAAGCTACGGAAGAAGTTGCCCGGAAATTGGTGAAATCACTGACTAAGGACGGTTGCTGGCTCTCTCCTTTAAAGTCAACCTCGAACCCGTATAAGCCATATACTGTTTCAGGACCTAGTGAGGAAACGAAATATATAGCTACCTTTGTAGGGGACGAGCACGATACATCACCTTATCCGTGTACCACCGGAGAATTGTGCATCTCTGTTGGGGATTATATTGATAATATGATAAAATTAATTAGTTACCTTGAAAAGTAAAGTTTGTTAGGTATAGGTTTATGAAGAATACTGTAATTTGTTTATTGTTGTTCGGGATAAGTCTGACGGCTTCTGCTCAGGAAAAGGTGGAAACAGTCTCTATGCGTTATGAAACGCAGAATGATATGCCGCTGTTCTATCAGAAGATGAAAGAAAACCTGACTTATCCTATGGCATGGGGGAACTCTGCTATCCGAAATTTCGAAAAGTGGCGTGAGGAAGCTCGAAAAACGTTATTGGATTGCATGTTGCCTGCTCCTCCTGCTACGGCTTTTGATAAGGAAGTGATAGATACCGAGCAACGGAATGGATATAGGGCGGAGAAGATTTTGTTCAGTGTTTCGGAATATTCTCGTGTTCCTGCTTATCTGTTGGTTCCTGCCGGGAATGGCCCGTTCCCGGCAGTATTGCTGCTTCACGATCACGGTGCACATTTTTCGATAGGGAAAGAGAAGATGGTACGTCCGTTCGGTGTGGAAGCATCTGTACTGGCCGATGCGGACGATTGGGCGGAAAAATGTTATGACAAACAGTATGTAGGTGATTATCTGGCAAGTCACGGATATGTAGTGCTTGCTGTGGATGCCTTGTTTTGGGGGGAACGGGGACGTAAGGAAGGAGTACGCTATGACTCACAGCAAGCGTTGGCGGCCAATATGTTACAGATGGGAATGTCTTGGGGAGCCTTGATAGCCTGGGATGATATTCGTAGCGCGGAATTTCTGGCCTCATTGCCAATGGTTCATAAGGACAAGATAGGAACGATGGGTTTTTCCATGGGAGCACATCGTGCCTGGATGGTCAGTGCCGCTACAGATGTGGTGAAGGCAGGCGCTGCTGTGTGCTGGATGAATACTACAGATAGCTTAATGACACTTACCAATAATCAGAACAAAGGTGGGTCTGCTTATTCCATGATTATTCCCGGAATACGGAATTGGATGGATTATCCTCATGTGGCATCTATCGCCTGTCCCAAACCGATGTTGTTCATCAATGGCTTGCGGGACAAACTTTTTCCTGTAAAGGGCGTTGAAAGCGCTTTCTCTACCATGCAGGATGTATGGAAGAGTCAATCGGTAGAAAATCTGTTGACCACCAAGTTCTATGATTTGCCCCATTTTTGCAGTAAGGAGATACAGGATGATATACTTGAGTTCTTTAATCAAAATTTAAAATAGAAAGCGATGAAAATTAAGATGTTGATGGCATTTGTTGCCTTGTTGTTGTTTTCTGCTTTTACGGCAGACCGCACAATTACTATCTTTATGATAGGTGACTCGACTATGGCCAACAAACCCTTAGAGGGAGGTAATCAGGAACGTGGATGGGGCCATGTGCTGGGAGGATATTTCAGTGAGAATATTCGTGTGGAAAACCATGCTAGAAATGGTCGGAGTTCTAAAAGTTTTATTGATGAAGGATTGTGGGAGGTAGTAATTAATAAAGTAAAGCCGGGTGATTATGTTTTTATTCAGTTTGGGCATAATGATGAGAAGGCCGATGAGAAACGTCATACTGATCCCGGATCTACTTTTGATGCCAATCTACGCCGTTTTGTAAAAGAAACACGTGCTAAAGGGGGAATTCCCGTGTTGTTTAATGCCATTGTCCGTCGTAATTTCCGGAATAATAAAAATGCGGTAGCCGAAGATGATGTGCGCAAGGATTTGTCAAAGGGGAGTGTTTCTCAAGATGGAGAAGTGGTGATTGATACTCATGGAAAATATTTGGAGTCTCCGCGTAACGTGGCAAAAGAGTTGGATGTGCCTTTTGTGGATATGAACAAGATAACGCATGATTTGGTGCAGGAGATGGGGCCGGAGGCTTCAAAAAAATTGTTCATGTGGATTCCTGAAGGTGTGTGTGCAGCTTGTCCGAAAGGGCGTGAGGATAATACGCACCTGAATGTATATGGGGCGCGTACTATTGCTGGTTTGACGGTGGATGCTATAGCTAAAGAGGTTCCTGCATTGGCGCCTTTTGTACGTCATTATGATTTTGTAGTGGCAAAAGATGGCAGTGGTGATTTCTTTACCATTCAGGAAGCGATTCATGCTGTCCCCGATTTTCGTAAAGCAGGACGCACTACTATTCTAGTCCGTAAAGGGGTATATAAAGAAAAAGTGGTTATTCCTGAAAGCAAGATTAGTGTTTCTTTGATAGGTGAGGACGGAGCAATTCTGACAAATGATGATTTTGCTGCTAAAAAGAACTATTTCGGAGAAGAAATGTCTACCTCCGGTTCATCAACCTGTTATATCTATGCTCCCGATTTCTATGCTGAGAATATCACTTTCGAGAATAGTGCCGGCAGAGTGGGGCAGGCAGTGGCCTGTTTTGTTAGTGGAGATCGCGCTTATTTCAAAAACTGTCGTTTTTTGGGAAATCAGGATACTTTGTACACTTATGGCAAAGACAGTCGTCAGTTTTATGACCATTGTTATATAGAGGGTACAGTGGATTTTATTTTTGGCTGGTCTACGGCATTGTTTAAGGATTGCACCATCCATAGTTTGGGTGATGGGTATGTTACCGCTCCTTCTACAGATCAAGGCAAAAAATATGGCTATGTTTTTATAGGCTGTAAATTGACGGGTGTGGCTGAGGCTCAGAAGGTGTATTTGTCCCGTCCTTGGCGTCCTTATGCACAGGCTGTTTATATTCATTGTGATTTGGGAAAGCATATTCTTCCGGTGGGTTGGAACAACTGGGGCAAAAAAGAAAATGAGGAAACCGTATTCTATGCTGAATACCGGAATACGGGAGAAGGGGCGGCTACCGCTTCGCGTGCTTCGTTTGGAAAGCAGCTGAACGATATCAGTAATTATAATGAAGCACAGATTTTGGCAGGTGATGACGGATGGAATCCGGTGGAAAATGGAAATGTGTTGTTGCAGAATTTAAAGAGATAAGCTGTTCTTTCTACCAGTAATAATACTTTGTCACTGTAGGGAGGAATTCTATTTGTTCCTATGGAAAGTGTCAGGGAAGAGTAGAATGATAAAAGGGGGATTTAACTTTGCCCCTTTTATTTTTTTAGGAACTTGTATGTCAGTATCTCTCGTTTTTTATGTATTTTTGCCTATTATATATGAAAATCTACGAAATGAAAAGACACATTCTGTTTATACTTACTTTGCTGCTCTTTTTTCATGCAAAAAGTCAGCCTAATTGTATCTTTACTCATTATTCTTCGGAAAACGGCTTGTCTCAGAACTCCATCATGAGCATGGTACAAGACCATAATGGAGTTTTATGGTTCTCTACTTGGGATGGAATCAACCGGTTCAACGGTTATGACTTCAAAGTTTATAAAGCCAGACAAGGGAATAAAATTACTATGACTAACAACCGGGTAGACTTATTGGAAGTAGACCCTTATAATTATATTTGGCTGCAAACGTATGATTATCGTGTGTATCGTTTTGACCAAAGAACAGAGAAGTTCGAACAAATTCCTGCCGAAGGTGAAGAGGAGGGCATGCGTTTCTCTTCTATTAAAATATTGCCCGACAGTGTCATTTGGCTACTTTCTGAAAATGAGGGGGCTGTCCGTGTGAAAACAAACCCTAAAGATTACAGTATAACTACCCAAGTATATGCTACTCATAGTCGTGGAGGAAATGCCGTTCATATTAATCAGGTTTTTAGCGATGCTTACAATCAAGAGTGGTTGCTTACTGATAACGGTCTGCTGAAGATTACGAATGATAAAGAAGAGCCTGTCTCTTATTTTGTGAATATCCAGTCAGGCAAAGATGAACCCGTACAGGCCTTCTACTCTTTTTGCAGTTATGGTGACGAACTTTATTTTGGATCAGACAGAGGACGGATATGGTGCTATTCTTTGCAGAATGAAATCTTTCGTCTTTGGGAATTGCCGGTAAAGGATAAAGTGATTGCTATAAATGAAATAAAAGGTACGGGGCTGTTGATAACAACTGCCCATGAAGGATTGATATTGTACCATTCGGATACAAAAGAGTGTAAAGTCTATAATAAGTCCAATTGTCCCGAATTCCCGGCAGACGCTTTCCGTTCTGTTTATGTTGACAGTAAGCAGGAAGCATGGTTTGAGATGACCGAATGGGGAAAGGTTTGTCATTTCAATCCTTTGACAGAAGTATTTAAGCAAGAAAAGATGCAAGTGGAGCCTCGTGGTGCCGATCGTTCCTATCCCAGTTTTCATATTTGTGAAGACTTGAACGGTAATTTGTGGGTACATCCGCAAGGAGGAGGGCTTTCTTGGTATGACAGAGAGGCAAATCGGCTGTTGCCTTTCTATAATGATCCCGATTCACCCGATTGGCACTTTTCCAATAAATTACATTCCATGTTATCCGATAAGCAAGGCAATCTTTGGTTATGTACTCATTCTAAGGGGTTGGAGAAGATTACTTTTTTAGGAAGCCAGTTCCATATTTATCCCCGCATGGGTCACAGTTATGACTTGAATTCCAATACGGTACGTGCGTTGTTTGAAGATAGCGAACATCGCATCTGGATGGGAAAACGGGATGGTCAGATTGAAATTTATTCTTCTGATTTAGATTTTCAGGGTATTCTGACTGAAGAGGGGGATATAGCCAAATCTGGCAGGCCGTTACGGGGAGTTCCTTATCATATCATGCAAGATTCTCACGGAAACATTTGGATTGCGACCAAAGGGGATGGTATTATTCTGGCAGAAAAGGAGGGGACCCATTTTAAGTTTACTCGATTCAAATATGATGAAGATGATATTTATAGCCTGAGTCATAATAGTGTTTACTGGTTACATGAAGACAAGTATGGACGCATTTGGGTGGCAACTTTCGGTGGAGGGTTGAATTATATTCAGAAAACTCCTGAAGGGAAATATGTGTTTATTAGTTCTAGAAATAACCTGAAAGGTTTTCCGTATGACCGTTGTTACCGTGTACGCCATATCACTTCTGACAAGAAGGGGAATATATGGGTGGGGAGCAGTGATGGCGCGCTTAGTTTTAAAGAGGATTTTAAAGATCCGGAGTCGATTGTGTTCCATCTTTATGCACGTATCCCCGATGATATGAATTGTCTGAGCAACAATAACGTATATCGGATTGTAACCACTTCTCAAGGAGAAGTTTATTTGGCTACATTTGGGGGAGGACTTAACCAGCTTGTTTCCATGAACGGGGAAGGGAAGGCGGTATTTAAATCCTATACCGTGAAGGATGGTCTGCCTTCAGATATCCTGTTGTCTGTAGAAGAGGATGACACGGGGAATCTGTGGATAAGTACGGAAAACGGATTGAGTAAATTTATTCCGTCCGAACAGCGTTTTGAAAATTATAATGAACGGGATTTTGGGGGCAAAATACGTTTTGAGGAGGGGACATCGCTGAATCTTAGTTCCAGTACCCTACTCTTTGGCACCAGTCGTGGTATGCTTTATTTTGAACCGGAACATATCAAGAAAAGCAATTATGTTCCATCCATTGTTTTCGGAACGTTGAAAATATCCAATCAGGAGGTGATTCCGGGTGTATCAGGCAGTTTGTTGCGACAGTCTCTTGATAATACAGAACACCTGGTACTTTCGCACAAGGAGAATATTGTAACTTTGTCCTTTGCAGCCTTGGATATGATTTATCCTGAAAATATCCGTTATGCTTATCGTTTGCATGGATTTGATAAGGAATGGAATTATGTGGATAAACAACGTACCGCTACATACACCAATCTGCCGAAAGGGGATTATGTATTTCAGGTTAAATCGACCAATAGTGATGGGGTTTGGGTAGAGAATGAGCGTAGTT
>OOAA01001042.1_pt1 | contig 15501 bp, 17 predicted proteins | sample 1671671 | NCBI WGS metagenome assembly OOAA01 (sample SAMN06348180, study PRJEB24527) | human gut metagenome | biome: human gut; feature: ankylosing spondylitis patient; material: feces | host: Homo sapiens | place: China | collected 2015-10 | reverse complement strand
GACTCATAAATCTACCCTTAATCGTGTATTGGATGATAGTTGCGGATTTTAGGTTCTTAAAGGCAGTAGAGAATGCATAAAACATCTTTATAAAACACAAATTATTAATGTCAAATCAAACATCAGATAATAACAAGCGGATAGCGAAGAATACTTTGCTTCTTTACTTCCGTATGCTCTTTATGATGGCGGTGTCGTTGTATACGAGCCGTGTCATATTGAATGTGTTGGGGTTGGAGGACTTGAGTATACATGTAAGCGCTCAAACTATTGTTTAGTTTAGAAACAAGTATCTTCACTGCTGAATTTAAACATTGAATTATGTACAGCAGTGAGGATTTGATAACTAAGTAAATATCTCTGTGTGAATCTTCGCCATCTGTGGGAAACCATAACGTACCCTACTTCAGGCAGATCAGATAAATCCGTAATCAATATATACACAAGTAGTTTCCGTGTTATCGGTGCTATCCGTGTTCGAAATATTAAAACAAGAAAACATTATTAATAACTATGAATAATTTCAGTGATATTAAAGTAGCTGTAGCCGGTACAGGCTACGTCGGTCTGAGTATTGCAACCCTGTTGTCTCAACACCATCATGTAACAGCAGTAGACGTTATTCCTGAGAAGGTAGAGAAGCTTAACAATCGCATTTCTCCTATCCAGGACGATTATATTGAGAAGTATTTGGCAGAGAAGCCGCTGAATCTTGTGGCTACTCTTGATGGTAAGGCAGCATATAAGAATGCTGACTTCGTTGTGATAGCAGCACCTACAAACTATGACCCCGTAAAGAACTATTTCGACACAACACATGTTGAAGAGGTCATCGATTTGGTACTGGAAGTTAACCCAGATGCTGTTATGGTTATCAAGAGTACCATCCCTGTAGGTTATACCCGTAGCCTCTACATGAAGTATGCCAAGAAGGGAGTGAAGAAGTTCAACCTCCTCTTTTCTCCAGAGTTCCTTCGTGAGAGCAAGGCTCTCTATGATAACCTTTACCCAAGCCGTATTATCGTAGGCTATCCAAAGGTAATCGATCGTCCAGAGTTTGCAGAAGAGAATGAGGCTATCAATGCTGTGACAGATGTAGAGATGCTGAAAGAAGCAGCCAAGACTTTTGCTGCACTCTTGCAGGAAGGTGCTATCAAGGAGAATATCGACACACTCTTTATGGGTATGAAGGAAGCAGAAGCTGTCAAGCTCTTCGCCAATACCTATCTGGCACTCCGAGTAAGCTACTTCAATGAGTTGGATACATACGCAGAGATCAAAGGTCTTGATACCAAGGCTATCATTGAAGGTGTAGGTCTTGACCCACGTATTGGTACACATTACAACAACCCAAGCTTCGGCTATGGCGGTTATTGCCTGCCAAAGGATACCAAGCAGCTCCTGGCAAACTATGCCGATGTTCCTGAGAACCTGATTGAGGCCATCGTAGAGAGCAACCGTACTCGCAAAGACTATATCGCTGATGCTGTACTCCAAAAGGCTGGCTATTATAGCTATGCTGACGATAATAGCTTCGATGCGAGCAAGGAGCACAACTGCGTGATTGGTGTCTATCGCCTGACGATGAAGTCAAACTCCGACAACTTCCGCCAGTCTGCCATACAAGGCATTATGAAACGCATCAAAGCAAAGGGCGCTGAGGTTATCATTTATGAGCCAACTCTTGAGGACGGCACAACATTCTTTGGCAGCAAGGTGGTGAACAATATGGATGCTTTCAAGGCACAAAGCCATGCAATCATAGCCAACCGCTATGATGCTTGTTTGGATGATGTAAAGAATAAGGTTTATACTAGGGATATATTTCGTAGAGATTAAAATAGTTTAATGAAATATCACAATAAAATTCTATGTCTTCAGAAAAAAATAAGCGTTTAGCCAAGAACACTTTATTATTATATATCAGACAACTATTTTCAATAGTAATTTCTTTATATACCAGTAGAGTTGTACTCCAAACTTTAGGAATAGAAGACTATGGTATATATAATGTGGTGGGTGGTGTAATAGGAATGGTTGGATTTCTGAATGCAGCATTGACCTCTGCTTCACAACGATTTATATCTTTCGAATTGGGAAGAGAAAATCATGAAAGATTATCTGGTATATTTTCAGCAGCTATAATAACGCATACTTGTTTGGCTGTGCTCATTTTTCTTATAGCAGAAACTTTGGGCTTATGGTTCTTGAACACTCAGCTAAATATAGCAGAGTGTAGAATGTCTGCTGCTAATTGGGTCTTTCAATGTGCGATTTTAACAACATTGGTATCCATATTAAATGTACCATACAATTCTCTTTTAGTAGCGAATGAAAGGTTGGATATTTATGCCTATTTAGCTATTGCCAATTCTATTTTCAAACTGTTAATAGTCTACTTGCTTCTTGTTTCACCATGGGATAAATTGATAACTTATTCTTTATTGGGATTGGTAGTGCAAGTAAGTTTCCAAATGGCATATATGTTATATTGCAGAAAAAACTTTCCTGAGAGTCGGCAAATAAGAAAACCTTCTTCTGAAATGTTTTTTCAAATGTTTTCATTTGCAGGATGGAGTGTCGTAGGTAATTTAGGATTTTCATTTAAGGATCAAGCATCCAATGTTATATTGAATTTGTTTTTTGGAACTGCAATAAATGCAGCAAGAGGTATTGCAACACAAGTAAATGGTATTGTATATTCCTTTTCTACAAGTTTTACAATGGCATTAAATCCTCAAATCACAAAGACATATTCTGCAGGTAATATACAAGAGACGGTTAAGATGGTATATACAAGTTGCCGCCTTACACCATTTCTAATGGGTGTTATGTGTATTCCTTTGATGGTTAATATGGAATATATATTGAACTTGTGGTTAGGGAACGTCCCTAAGTATACAGTAGAATTCATGCAATTAACGATGGTTTCTGCAATTATAGGATGTATAGCTGCACCTATATCAATAGCTTTACAAGCAACAGGTAAGATAAAATTGTTTCAAATAGCAATATCCATAACATTACTTTGTGAATTACCTTGTGCTTATCTTATATTGAAATGTGGTGGACAACCCTATATGGCGATGTTTCCAACAGTGGTAGTTACATTCATAGGCGTTTATGTAAGATTTATTATTTTAAAGCGAATGATAAAAGACTATAATATTCTTCGTTTTACATTAGATGTAGTAGTTCGTGACATTATAGTTCTTGTTATTGCATTTTACATATCCATGTTACTGTATAATGGAAATTCATGCTTTATAGATTTACTTTGCAATGCAATTGTTTCTTTTCTGATAACATCAATTTGTGTATGGTTCGGTGGTATGAGAGAAAATGAGCGTGCCATTGTTTATAATAAGATTAAGAAAAAAATAAATAAGTAGCATATAATGAAATATTCAGTTATTATTCCACATAAAAACAGGCAAGAGATAATCCAACGTTGTATTAATAGTATACCTGATAGGGACGATATTGAAATCATAATTATAGATGATAATAGTGATTCTAATCTTGTTGATTTTGATAATTATCCAGGAAAGGATAGAAAAAACGTACATTTTTACAGAACCTATGAGGGTAAAGGTGCTGGTTATGCGAGAAATGTAGGCTTGTCAAAAGCTCTTGGTACATGGGTTTTGTTTGCAGATTCAGATGATTATTATGCATCAGATTGTTTTGAAAAGTTGGATAGCTTGACAGAATCTAAAGACATAGATATTGTCTATTTTAATATTTTTGGTGATACTGTTCCTGTTAGTGGACGAGTTGAAAGGGTTAATCAAATATACAGTAAATATCAGAAGAGTGGAAACTTCAATTTTGTAAAATATGGTTGCTGGGCCCCTTGGAATAAAGTTGTTAGAAGAAATCTGATAGTTGAAAAAGAATTGTCATTCGAAGAAGTGCCAGTAGGTAATGATGCAATGTTTTCTCTCCAAGTTTCTAAATGCTGTACAAAGTGTACAATAAGTATGGAAAAACTGTATTGCCTGACCGAAGCAAAAGACAGTATAACTTGTGCAAAACGTGACTTTTCACGAGTTATGTCTTATTTGGATGTGGATATCAAGATAAACAAATTCTATTTGGATAATAGTCTCAGTTATTTATGCTTTCCTCTGTTGAAGATGAACCAGATGGCTCATATTGCTCGTGACTATGGACTATTGAACTTGTGTAGATTTTTACACAAACTTTTTAATAAACTAAGTGTTAATGTTTTTAAAATAGGAATATGCTTGAAGTAAAATATTATGTAAAAAGACTATACAACAAACTCTATGTTCCAATTCTAAGAAAACAATTTCAAGAATGTGGATATAATGTTGTGTTTTCACCTTTCGATAGTGTTTTTAGTTATAAAAATATAATCGTAGGGAATCATGTAAACATCGGTTATCACGCAGATTTCGTTGCAAGTCGCTCGAAAATAAAAATTGGTAACCATGTTGTATTTGGGCCTCATGTATCTATTAGGGGTGGTAATCATAGGACAGATATTGTCGGAAGATATGTAGATACTGTGACGGATGAAGAAAAGCTTCCTGAAAATGACGAAGATGTAATCTTTGAAGGTGATAATTGGATAGGTATGAACGTAATGATATTAAAGGGTGTCACAATAGGAAAAGGGTGTATAATTGGAGCGAATAGTGTTGTGACACATTCTACCCCCCCTATACGATTTGTGCAGGCAATCCGGCAAAAGTTATCAAAGAACGTTTTAAGTCACAAGATATTGTTAAACACATTCAAATGCTAAACGAACATGAAGAAAAAGATATTAATAGTTTACAGTAGTCTCTCGGTAGGAGGTAGCACAACTTCCTTGCTATCCTTACTCAATGAGTTCAATATAGACAAATACGACATCGATTTGTTGGTACGTGGAAGTGGTGAGTACGACCATTTAGTTCCGAAAGGTATTCATCGTTTACCTGATTTTGTAGAATCACCTGAAACCATACAACGTAAGAAAAAGAAATCTTTGACGAGTTGGTTTAATTTGGTAAATGCTTTATTTCGACATAAAGTAATGGGAAATTTAAATCAACGTTCTCAAATTATGGCATTAGATAGTTTGCGTTTCTGCAAAGATTTGAATAAGAAATATGATGTGGCGATTTCATATATTGAGGGATTACCAATGTATTATATGTTATCGAAAGTTCAGGCACAGAAATACATTAGTTGGATACATTTAGATTACAAAGGTGGAAAAATGAATCCTAAATATGATTATCATTTTTTAGAGAAAGCCAACAAGGTAGTTCTGGTTTCATCATCATGCAAGAAGAACTTTGATGAAGTGTTTCCTAAATTTCAGAATAAAACGGTATTTGTAGAAAATATATTATCACAGCAATTTGTGTTAAATCGTTCAAGAGAGAAAATAAATTATGTCTTACCAAAAGCGTCGTCCAGACTCAAAATGGTATCTGTCAGTCGTATAGATTTCAGCAGTAAAGGATTGGACCGTGGTGTGAATGCGTTGGCAACTTTAAAGTCTAAGGGGGTACTGAATGATGATGTTGTATGGTATATAATTGGAGATGGATTAGATTTCAAGACACTGAAAGAGATGATTCAGGAAAAAGAACTTGAAGACAATGTTATATTGTGTGGAGCGCAAAGCAACCCATTGCCGTTAGTACGCCAATGTGATGTGTTCTTCTTGCCTTCACGATCAGAGGGTAAACCGATGGCAGTAACCGAAGCTCTGATGTTAGGATTATTTGTTGTAGCAACGAGATATTCGTCGGTAGAAGAACAGATATGTGATGGTGAGAATGGCCTTATTTTGGAGAATTCTGACAAAGTGGTGTTAGATTTCTTAGAAAAAGTCCATCACAATTATGAATGGTTGTCCGAATTGAAGAACAGAATAAAACACCGTGACTACTCTAATATAGAAGAGTATAAAAAAGTAGAACAACTTATTGACGAATAAATATGATTTTGTTCTTTATTATGTTATGCATATTGTCAATATGTATACTCTATTCAAAATCCGTTAGCTTATATAGCACCGTATTTTGGACATCTTTTGTCTTATCCATATTAGCTTTTTTCCAAGATGTGAATCCGGATTCTGATTTAATGGTTTCTTTTGAGCATTTGGACAATATTAGAAAATATGGGTGGGCATATTTCGATAATACAGACATAGCTACCAGTTTTTATTTTCGTGGGCGTGATGGACTAAAGGTATACTTTTACTTAATTAGTTTCTTGCAATGTAATAATTTCTTTTCGGCTATTTCTGTATTTCTGTTTTATTATATGCCGATGTTGGGGATATTGGAATGTGCACGTTATTATAAAGTTGCACCCGAATATACAAAATGGTGTCTTATTATATTGATTTGGATGGTTGATTTCTTTGATGGTTCTAACGGAGTAAGAAATATGTTGTCTTTTGGCATTTTTGCATATGCTGTGACAACTGAATTGCTCGTAAACGAAAAGAAAATCAAAATTCGTTCATTTGTACTTTATGTTATCGCTGCATTGATTCATTCTTCTGCTTGGGTATTGGTTTTTCTCCGTTTGATGCTCTATTTAAAGAAAGAGAGTTTAATATTTGTGAGTGGTATTATACTCCTTTTTTGGAGTTATGGACTTGATTTCTTGAGCTTGAGCGATTTTATAAATAGCGAAAATGCAATCGCAGCCTCTATGGAACATCATATGTCTGCTTATGCTGGAGATAATATTGGTGAAGGCAATTATAGTGCTGATGTATTTAATAATTCTGCAAGTTATATGTTGATGAGAACGTTTAGGTTGTTTCATGTATTGGCTATTCTATTTCCTATTTTATTTATTTGGATAAGAAACAGAAGTATAGACAATATCATGAAATATATTTATTTGCTCTCATGTTTTTGCTTGGGAGCGTACTTGTCATCTTTTGCAACCAACATATTTACCAGATATTCATTTGAAATTATATTCTTAACTCCAGTATTCTTTGTGGCATATACAAGTAGAATAATATTATTGAATTTAGGCCAATATAAATTGAATCGATTAGCTGTCGTTTTTCTTATTATTGTGTTATTGTTCAACTATTATTTGTTTAGATACCATTACCATTATATGCATTTTGGTTTTAATATATATTAAAAAGTTAGATATTGTATTGTAATATGAAACATGATATAACACCAATGAACCGCATTATCATTGCCGACATAAAGAGTCCATGCCTTAACGGACGCTCCACGGGTCATTACTTTACCGTGGCGCAGAATTATTATGAGTTGTTTTGTAGTCATGTAAAGACGCACGTTGCTGGTGGCCCAATATACGACACTCGTTTTACAGCCGGACAGATGTTGCGTCTGCCGTATAATTGCTTACTTATGTGCGAGCCTTCGTGGAAGAGCAAGTTGAAGTATCTGATGAATGCACGTGCGTTGTTCTGTCAGGCTAAGGGTGACACCATTGTGGTACAGCAGGGTGGCGTGCTCAGTTCATTCATCGCCATTGCACTGTTCTATCACCGCAAGAGTCGGTTGTTCTTGATACAGTATAGCCGTGAAGGTGTTGACAGCTGTGGCAAACGATGGCTCTATCGACTTGTGAAACATAAAATCGATGGCGTTGTTTGCCCCAACGAGATGGTGGGCGAAGCATACGGCAGACCTTTCTGCGTAGTGCCTGATTATATATACCTTGACGGTAATGACATTCCTGATGTCTCATATAAGGATAAAAAATATGATGTATGCTTTGTGGGACGCATAGAAGAGGAAAAGGGTGTGCTCGATGTGGCTCACAAGTTAGCTGGAACCAGTCGGAGCATGATTATAGCAGGTAAGGTTCGGGATGAAGATCTTGCTGCGAAGTTGGAGCAAATTGCTTCTTCATGTAAGAATATCGAGCTGCATATTGGGTACGTCTCCGATGAAAATTATTATGGATATATTCGCAACAGTCGCTTCTGCATCCTCAACTATCAGGGTGAATATTCGCGACGTAGTAGTGGGGTGGTGCTCGATACAATATTTAATAATGTCCCCGTTATCGGTAAACGCTGTAAGGCTCTCGACTTCATCCACGATTTCGGTTGTGGATACATATACGACGACCTAGACTCTCTTGATCTTGACACAATCATGACAGAGCAAAACTATGACATTTATCTTCATAACATTGCTCTCTATAAGCAGAAGCATGTGGAATATGCAGAGAAATTGATGAAGTTTTTAGGTTTATAATTTTATTAGGTAATCTGTTACAATTAGTATGGTAACATCGTATTATAAGAATCTTTGAATGATTTATGAAAAAGTTATTATTAATCATTTACTACGCTTTGCTCCAACGTATTCCTATGCAGCCAATGCCTGGTTATAAACTTGGTTATAAACTTAGATATTGGTGTGTAAAGCATTTGCTTCGACGTTGTGGTACTGATGTAATTGTGAAAGACCATTGTTACTTTGGCAATGGTTTGCGCCTCTCGGTAGAGAATCGAAGTCAGTTGGGTAGCAATGCTAGGCTTAATGGAGATATCACCATAGGTAATGATGTATTAATGGGACCGGATGTTGTGATGATGGCTACAAGTCATGAGTTTGCTCGTTTGGATATTCCTATTAATCTTCAGGGAGCTAAAGAGGAAAATCCTATAGTAATAGGTGATGATTGCTGGATTGGAACTCGAGCAATAATATTGCCTGGTGTACATATAGGCAAACAGAGTATAGTAGCAGCAGGTGCTGTCGTAACTCGTTCTTTTCCAGATCGAAGCATATTGGGGGGGGTACCTGCAAGGTTGCTTAAAACAAGAGAATAGATTATTTATAAAGTAATAATTGTGAGATAATGGATAATCAAATATCAATAAATTTGTTCAAACAGCTAAATAAAGAAAATATTAAATACGCTGTTTTACGAAATTATAAAACATTGCCGGAAAGTCTTGGAGGTAGTGATATAGACCTTTGGGTTTGCTGTAAAGATGTAAAAGATTTTTTTCGAATAATAGAGAATGTTGCAAAAGAGCAGAATGCACATATGGTTTCTTATTTACCAGATACGCTTTGTCCAAAAGTATGCTATATGAATAGTGAATGTGGTATTCAAATAGATGTTTTCTGTGGATGTATTCCTTATCAAAATACAGAAATGATTCAGGGAGAGGTGATACAGAAACATATACAAAAATACAAGGATATATATGTGTTAGATGATCAATTAGCCAATTTAGTAGCATTCATAAAGGAAATCGTAAACAATGGTACGAGTGGCGAAAAGTATATAAAGCCTCTCTATGATAATGCAGACTTATATTCTTTAGAATATATACAAAGTGTTTTGACATTGTTTTCTGCTCGTTTTTCTGAGGTCTTGTGTGAAGCAATACAAGGTAAACAATTAGTTCAGAAGTTTGAAAAACTTAAAAAACTTGGTCGTTCTTCCTTGAAAACAAAAAATATTTTTTGGCATAAAATATCTAAAGTATCACGATTTTGGAACAAACCGGGATATGTTATTTCTGTTCAAGGAACAGATGGAAGTGGTAAGAGTACTATAATTGACGCAATTACTCCTTGGTTAGATGAGGCTTTCCATAATGGAATTATCTATAATCACTTGAGACCTAATGTATTGCCTGATATGGGCGTTGCTTTAGGTAAAAAGGAGGCTTTAAAGGATGGTGAAAAGCCAAAAGTTGTTTCTGATCCGCATGCACAAAAGCCATCAGGCTTAATTGGTTCTATTGTTCGTTGGGGATATTATATGCTGGATTATACTTTTGGGTACGCAAAATCTGTATATCCTAAAATCGCAACAAAGGCGAAGGTCTTTATATTCGATCGTTACTATTATGATTATTATATAGATCAACGTCGCTCTCGTACATCCTTGCCTTGGTGGGTTCTTCGGTTTGGGGAAATCTTCGTGCCTGTCCCAGATTTGATACTTTGCTTAGGTGGAGACCCTAAAAAAATATATGAACGTAAGCCTGAGACAAGTCTTGATGAGGTTACAAGACAGACCAATGTTCTAAAAAGTTTTTGTAGTTGCCGCAAGAATGCTGTCTGGGTTGATACGACACTTGCGCCTGAAGAAAGTATACGACTTGCTAAAGAGGCTATATTGGATATGCTGTCGCAAAGATTTAATAAAGTAACTTTCTTATGAGAATCTTGGTAAATTGTTATGCTTGCTCTCCTTATAAGGGGAGTGAGCCTGGTATGGGATGGAATTTCGTAAAAGGACTTTCTAAATATCATGAGTTATTTATTTTGACTGAAAGTAAATTTAAAGAAGATCTTGATAGATATTTTGAAACTAATCCAGACGAAAAAAGTAATAAACATTTCTTTTTTATTAAAAAGAATCGTCATAAAACATTGCGTAAAATATGGCCGCCATCTTATTATTGGTTCTACAATCAGTGGCAAAAGAAAGCCTTGGAATTTGCAAAAGAATTGGATGCAAAATACCATTTTGATTTGGTACACCAATTAAATATGGTAGGTTATAGAGAGCCTGGTTATTTATACAAGCTTAACAAGCCTTTCGTTTGGGGGCCGATGGGTGGTTTCAATATAACGCCATGGAAGTTATTGCCGTCAATGGGTGTGAAAGGAATGGTCTTTTATGGTATGCGTAATATTATAAATTCTTGGCAAATGAAACATTCTGTTCGTGTAGCAGAAGCCGTGAATGAAAGTGATTCTATAATAACTGCTACAGAAGATGACCATAACACCTTATTGAAATTGTGGAATAAAGATAATATAGTAATACCTGAAGTCGGTTTTCAAACTTCTACCAAACATCAAACCGAAAGTCGTGTCGGAAAATTAAAAATATGTTGGTCAGGATTGCATATTCCAAGAAAATCTCTGAACTTACTCTTAGAGGCTATGGCTTGGTTAAAGAATCCTGATAAAGTGGAATTGCATATTATAGGTGAAGGAGAATGTACTAGGAAATGGAAATATCTAAGTAAAAAACTTAGGCTTAAAAACATTATATGGCACGGATGGGTAGAGAAGACTGAAGCTATGGAGATTATGTCAGCATGTGATGTTTTTGTGATAACAAGTTTGAGTGATGCTACATCGACCGTACTTCTTGAAGCATTGTCAATGGGGTTGCCTGTTGTTGCAACAAACCATCTTGGTTTTGCCAATGTTATTACAGATGCTTGTGGAATAAAAATAGATTTGAAAAATCATAAACAGGTTATTCGTGATTTTGCTTTTGCTATAGAAAAGCTAGAAGGTGACGAAAATTATCGTCAGAAGTTGTCTCTTGGAGCATTGAAACGTGCAAAAGATTTTTCTTGGGAGAGCAAGATTGATTTAATTGATAAAATATATCAAAATGTAATTGAAAAGCATAAATCATGATGAAACTATATAGATTTAAAACATTTACGACTTCCTATTATTTTCCTCACTTGGACTCTTCTCTACAATATATGTATGGCTTGTATAGTCCATACGGAGGACGATTGTCGAAAATATATTGGTGGCTGTTTCAACATTTTTCTGTTGTGAGGTCTTTGACATCTGTGAATGAGAAAGATTTGGAGTTCCCTTATTCAAAAATTAAGGCGTCTGATGGAAATGACACGCTGATGTCTTTCAATATGGGTAGTCCAGGTGTAGAACAGAAAATATCTATTTTGGGATATGACAATAAATTAAATATTCCTTTTTTTGCTAAGTTTTCGCAAAAGCCGAGAGCTATGGCTTTGACACGCAATGAGGTGCTCGTATATCGTTTGCTTGATGGTACAGGTCTTACACCTAGGCTGTTAAAATCGGTAGATACTGAAGACTATGTTTATTTGAAAGCAGAGTACATTAAAGGCATACGACCAAAGTCACGAAATATTACGCATGAAATACTTCATTTGTGTCTTCCATTAGCTAATCGTCACCTTACAGAGCAAAGAACAGATGCCAATGGTTTAAAGATGGGACTTAGTCATGGTGACTTCTGTCCATGGAACGTGCTTATATCTAATGATCAGATTCGGCTTATTGATTGGGAACTTGCTGCAGATCGTACGCTTGGTTACGACCTTTTTACGTATATCTGTCAAGTTGCTATTCTATTTGAACCAGAAAAGCAACTTCTGCTTGCAATAGATGATAATATGAGATTCGTCAAAGAATACTTCTATAGTTTTGGCATCACTGATTACAAGCCATATCTCAAGGCTTTTGCCATGCAGAAATGGGAGTATGAGGAAGGTAAAGGAAATAATCAACTATCTGATAAATATAAGGAGCTTGCCAATATCCTTTAGCCTTATCTGATGAGACGATTTTTTTTTAGTATGTGGGTACAACCCGAACCGAACTTTAATTAGTAAAATTTTAAAGATCTCTCGTGTTTGCAGCGTAAAGCTGCTTAGCTCATTGTTGAATTATTAACGAACTATTGATTATAATGGAGACAATATATAAAAATGAAATCTTAGGTAAATCCGGTTGTTGTAACGTTAATTTTTTAGTTCATGATAATAAATTCTATGTGATGGATAATCACTTGTGTGCAAGTTGGTGTTGGGAACAAAAAATCAATCCTGCATATCAATATGGTATATTTCACATAGATAGGCATTATGATTTATTGAATAATCTAAGTGATGCTTATCTTAGAACTAATCATGATAGGTTAACTGGGACAAATTTTGATGATTTTAAATCATTGGCAGATGCTAATGGTATCAGATATGATAATTATATAGATGCATTTTACCGATTGCATCCAGGTTTATTGACAAAAGCTTATTATTGTACTCATCATGATGGTAGTGATTGGCGTGATATGAGTTTGAAATCCATAAGCTCAGATGCTACAGACGTAAAGATATATGATTTAGTAGATAATTTCACCTATTGGATAGGTGAAATTGGAATTGAGCATTGGATATTGAATATAGATCTTGATTTCTTTTTTCAAGGGCAAGGAGAGGAAGGATATTATCGCTTTCTAACAACACATTATGTTAAAAAGCTATGTCGTGCCATAAAGAAAGTTTTAGATAAGATTGATGTCATTTCAATAGCACTTAGTCCTGAATTTTGTAACGGATGGGGGCAAGCTTTTGATGTACTTCATATATTTGAAGATGAAATAGGTTTTAAAATGCCTTTCAGATATTGTAAGATAGAAGGACGAGATGTTTTAGTATAATGTCATACATAGTTATGAAACAGAAGATTTTATTTATTATGCATATGCCGCCTCCTGTGCATGGTGCAGCGATGGTGGGGCAATATATCCATGATAGCAAGCTCATCAATGAGAAGTTTGAGGGGCATTACATCAATCTGACAACGGCTAAGAATCTGCAAGATATTGGTAAGGTTGGATTCCGAAAGTTTGTTGATTTTGTCATGTTGCTTCGTAGAATCCGTAAGAGTTTGAAGACAATCAACCCAGAATTGGTGTATGTAACACCAAATGCTTGTGGCGGTGCTTTCTATAAGGACTATATTGTTGTTCAGATGATTAAGCGAATGGGATATCAGGTGGTTGTGCATTATCATAATAAGGGAGTTTCAACTCGTCAAAACAGATTCTTGGATAATATTCTATATCAACGATTCTTTAAGGGAATTAAGGTGATACTCTTGTCTGAATGTTTATATAGTGATGTCATGAAGTATGTAAAAAGAGAAGATGTGTTTGTATGTGGTAATGGTATTCCAGATATCACAAATCATTCTACCTGTTCGGATGTTGCAGCAAGTGACCATATTGACGGCAAGGTTCCTCATGTGTTGTTTCTTTCCAATCTTCTGATAAGCAAAGGTGTGGTTGTGCTGCTCAATGCCTTAAAGGTATTGAAGGAGAAGGGCTACTGCTTTGTCTGTGACTTTGTCGGAGGTGAAACTGTAGAGATGGACGCTGCTATATTACAGAATGAGGTTGCGAAGCGCGGCTTGGAAGACATGGTGGTGTACCATGGCAGGAAATATGGTAAGGATAAGGAGGCGTTTCTGAATGCCGCAGACATGTTTGTCTTCCCTACTTTTTATCCCAATGAATGTTTCCCGTTGGTATTATTGGAAGCTATGCAGCATCACCTGCCGTGTGTCTCTACCACGGAGGGAGGAATCCCCGGTATTATAGATGATGGCAAGACTGGCTTCCTCGTTCCAAAGCATGACGCAGAAACATTAGCCGAGAAAATCCAAACTCTCCTTTCTGATGCCACCCTGCGCCAACGTATGGGCGAGGCAGGAAGAGAGAAGTTTGAGAAGGAGTTTACGCTTGAGGTGTTTGAGAAGAGAATGGCGGAGATACTCCGTGAGAATGTCTAAATAGATAACAGATGAAAATACTGTTAACGACACAATTCCTTCTGCAAAAAACACGAAAAGTTATGTGATGGAAAGTTGTTCTATTGATCACAAAAAAAGTTGAAAGGAAAGTTCTTAAATCGTATTAACGAGCTTAGCATGCTGAGAGATAATTGTGACTATGAGGGCGCAAAGCCTATTCATGCAACTGTGTGTAGACAGGCCAAGGCTCTTGTTGTGCGTTTATCTGAAAATATTCTGAAAAGTCTTGTGGATTTTCCTGATGTAGACGGAACTCTATTGTTTGATGTAAGATCTGATAATTCTCATTCCACAATTTTCGTTTGCGATAATTTCTTTTCTTATATATTAAAGAAAAAATCAGGTAATAACGAGGTGTTTTCTGGATGTTCTTGGAATAAGGATTTTGATGTTAATGCAATGATTTCGAAAATTGAAGATTCTTTGTCATGAGTGAAATCGTAAATATGAATGAGGCAGGAATTGATGAAGAAAAGGACTATATCGAAGATGAAGAAATGATAGTTCGACTTCTGTCTTCTCCAAAGCTGTATGATACGGATACTTGTAGGCTTAATGCTGATGAGTTGAAATACTATTTGGTAATACTTGAACTTTGAGAACGGCTTGAGCCTTTTGTCATATTAAAAAAACAAGATTAAAGAAAAATAAAGCTCACTCATAAATGGATGATTGTTTAACTAAGTTTGACAAAATATCTGTTTATTAGAATGATAAAAATAATAAGAATCAAGAAACATTTCAGTATGATGGAATCTGAACACCTATATATCATTGGTAATGGCTTTGATTGCTATCATGGGGCTAAATGTTCTTACTCTGATTTCAGAAATTATTTGTTGAGACACAAGCCTTATGTTTTGGCTACTTTCGATTTGTATTTCGGACCGAGATCGTTGAAAAACAGCTTCGAGAGTTTCAAGGATTTTATGAAATGTTTCGAGATTTCATGGGATTGCACGTTTGATGGTGTTTACCCGAAGACAACATGGGCTGAGAAAGAATTGTGGTATAGTTTTGAAGAACATCTGGCTGACCTGAATAGGGAGAAGGTGTTTGATATTCTTGATATTGTCTTGCCTAACTGCGATGAGGATTCTGATAATCCTAAAATCCGCAACTATCATCCAATACACGATTAAGGGTAGATTTATGA
>OOAA01001038.1_pt1 | contig 15544 bp, 14 predicted proteins | sample 1671671 | NCBI WGS metagenome assembly OOAA01 (sample SAMN06348180, study PRJEB24527) | human gut metagenome | biome: human gut; feature: ankylosing spondylitis patient; material: feces | host: Homo sapiens | place: China | collected 2015-10 | reverse complement strand
GCAAGAATATCCGCTGGGGTGACATGTCGGCCGATGGCGACGATATGAAGGAGTTTCCTGTACTGTATTTCTATGCAGCCAAGACGGCTTATTACATGCTTGTAAAGTATAAGGATATGCAGGACGAATCGTTGGCGGAGTTGCAGCAGAAGGTGCAGTCGATGTATCCTAACAATAAGGTCATCGTGAAGAGTTATGCCTCTGAATTGGCTAACCAGTATGCCTCACAGCTCAATTTCCGCAATGGCATCCTTGTAGCAGGCATCGTGACGATGATTATCGCCCTCTTCGGATTGGTGGGTTATACGAGCGATGAGGTGAACCGCCGCCGCAAGGAGATTGCGATAAGGAAGGTGAACGGAGCGAAGGTGAAGGATATTCTTCGCATCTTCCTGAAGGACATTATGAAGATTGCCTTGCCTTGCATCATCGTGGGCGACTTGGGGGCTTGGCTGATAGCCCGACAATGGCTGATGTCGTTTAGCGAGAAGATTACGATGACGCCTTTGCTGTTTATCGGCGTTACCATCATCTTGCTCGTCATCATCGGGCTTTCCGTCGTCATCAACTGCTACAAGGTGGCGAATAGTAATCCGGTGAAGTATCTTAAGGATGAATAAAATTAAAAGTAAAAAAGTAAAAAGATAAGAAAATGCTTAAAATAGAGAATCTTTGCAAGTCATTCCGCACAGAAGATGTGGAGACGATTGCTTTAAATAACGTATCTTTCACAGTAGAAGACGGCGAGTTTGTCGCCATTATGGGACCATCCGGTTGTGGCAAATCCACTTTACTCAATATCCTTGGATTATTGGATAACCCAACTTCTGGAAAATATTTCCTGGGTAATCACGAGGTGGCAAACCTGAAGGAAAAAGAGCGTACGGATGTGAGAAAGGGAGAAATCGGTTTTGTGTTCCAGAGCTTCAATCTGATAGATGAATTGAATGTAGAGGAGAACATCGAGCTTCCTCTTACCTACCTCAACATTCCGAAGGCGGAGCGCAAGGCTAAGGTGCAGGCGATTATGAAGCGAATGGCCATCAGCCATCGTGCCAAGCATTTCCCTCACCAACTGTCAGGTGGTCAGCAGCAGAGGGTTGCCATCGCCCGTGCCGTGGTCTTCGGTCCGAAACTTATCCTTGCCGATGAGCCTACGGGTAACCTCGATTCCAAGAATGGTGCCGAGGTGATGCATCTGCTTACTGAGCTGAACCACGAGGGCACCACCATCGTCATGGTAACGCATAATGAGCATGATGCCAAGATAGCCCATCGCACCATCCGCCTGTTTGATGGACAGATTGTGGAAACGGAGGGCAATCAGCTTTAGTGTTTCTGTTTCTTCTGAGGGGCACCCTATGCTTTGTTAGAAGAGGAATGTCATAAATCGCTTGGTGTTAGCCTCTTTCTGCTTCAGCTCTTCTTCCATTCTCTGTATTGCCATCTTGAAGAAGAAGCGGACGAGGTGCTCGTCGGTTGCTTCTGTGCGAATCATACGAAGAGCAGAAATATATTCCTGACGGGCTTCGGATGGGATGATGAGGAGAGGATGATTCAATCTTAAGAGAATGTAGTTGCTGATGAGTCGGCCTGTTCTTCCATTCCCATCACGGAAGGGATGAAGATATTCGTAGAAGCCATGGAAGCGGGCGGCAAGAATCATGGGATGAACGGCTGCCGAAACGATGGCTTTTTCGGTAGATTCCAACAGCTTGGGAACTCTGGCGATGAGTTCTTCGTGGTCGCCAAATACCGTATCGCCTGCAGCCATGTCCGTGGTGGTGTATTCGCCCGGAATAGCTTCTGGGGAACGGTAGGAAAGCGTATGGCTGGTAACCCGTCTGTTGATTTCTTTCAGAAGATTCTCGTCGAGTGGATGTTGCGTGTTTTGCATCATGTACTCAAAGGCTTCGAAGTGGTCGAGCATTTCGAAAGCTTCGAAAAGAGTCTTTCCGGCAGGAATCATCCCTAATCCTTTCTCCTTCAGTTCCCGGGTATCATCTACGGAGAATGAGTTGCCTTCAATGGCGCACGAATGGGTAGAGAAGAGTACTTCGTTATATTTGATGTACTCTTCTCTATCCATTTTATTGATGATAAGGGTTTGATATTTTCCTCTCAAATCCTCGTATTCCTTGATTTCCTTTTCGAATGCCATAATCTTCTGTAAGTAATTATTTGACTAAGTTTAATATGGCTTTTATAAAATCGTGTGATAAGCCAATAATTTCCAGGATGTCATTTTCGGAAATTTCGTAGGCGCAGTTGTAATCGGCTTTTTGCCTTAATTGGAACATACGGGCGAGGAAACTGCCATAAGAGATATCTACGATACCAGTCTTTACGAAGTGTAAACTGAATTGGGTATTAATGCCGGCATGAGTGTGGGCATTAACACCTTTTGCTATGAATAGAGCTTGTACGGCATGGAAGCAGGCATAATAATAGCGATTGGCTGCTAAATCCCAATGCTTTAGTTCAACCATTTCATCTGCTTGAGTTAAAAAGCGCTTGGCTTTTTCTACTTGCAGACTGATTAATGTGTCTTTGTTTACTTGATCCATAACTTTTATATTAAACTAATGCCGTCTCGATTTACATTCTCGTAAAAAGGGGTGAAGTTATACGATTCCCATTCTTTCTTTGTGTAAAGAATGGGATTGATTTCTGTGCCGAGGTCGCAACCTAATAAGACAAACGGGTAACTTACTTTGTCATAGTCTGTTTGCTCCAGTTTGGCTTTATCTAAAAGGATAAGAATGTCCCAGTCTGAATCGTTGCGAGCATCACCTCTCGCTCTTGATCCATACAATATAGCCTTGCTGCCTAAAGGAATAGCAGATTTAGCTATTTCTTTTATCTTTAATATGGTCTTATCGTCTGTTGACATAAGCTTAATCTTTTATAATGGCAAAGATATGGTAAAAAAGTGAAAGTGCCAAACTTTCTTCCTCAAAATTATACTTTTTTATGGGATGATGATGCGGAAGGTGGTGATTCCCTGTGCCTTGTCCTGATGGAGCGAGAGGCTGCCGCCGCTTACTCGCATGATTTGGCGGGAGAGGGAGAGACCGATTCCGCTTCCTTCCGGCTTCGTGGTGAAGAACGGGATGAAAATGTGGGAGGCTACATCTTCGGGGATGAGACCGGCGTTGTTGCTCACGTCGATGATGATGGATTCCTGAGCGTTGGCGTAGGCTTGGAGACGGATAAATGATAATTTTTCCTTTTCCCTGAAAGCTTCTACGGCATTCTTCAGAAGATTCGTTACAACGTGAGAGAGGAGACTCTCATCGGCGTAAGCCAGCAAATCCTTGGGAGAAACCGAAATCTCTACTTCGTGGTTGCAGAGCATCGCCATTCTTTCCAGAAATGGCTCCACATAGAAGAGAGCAGGCTGAGGCTGGGGAACATGGGTGAAACGGCGATAGTTGTTGACGAAAGCCAACAGCTCGGTTCCTGTTTTGTGGATGGTTTCCAAGCCTTGCTTCAAGTCTTTATCCTCTGTAACTCGGGTAAGCAGAGTTTCGCTCAACGAAGTAACCGGCGTGATGGTATTCATGATTTCATGGGTCAGCACACGAATCAGCTTGATCCAAGAATCCACTTCCTGGTTGCTCAGCTCGTGGCTCACGTCGCTCAGGGCGATGATGCGCACGTGCTTGTCTTTCAGCATAGCTTGCGTCTCATGTTTTGCCAGGTGCTCATCCTTCAGTTTCCCTTTTACCTGGTTCATGTGGGTAAGCACATCCGTATCGAGCAATCGGAGGGCAGCCTGGTTGTGCTGCAGGATGTTGTCGTGGTCATCCACCACCAGGATGCCCGTATCCACCGCATTCAGAATCTGCTCGTAATATTTCTCCCGATCCATCTGCTCCTCTCTCGTATGTTGCAGGAAGAGTTTGATTCGGTTGAGGGATTTGTGCAGGATCTTATCCTCCTTAAACCCCTTCTCCGTAGGAAAGTTGAAGGAGAAATCCCCATTATCTATCGCATCAAAAAGGAAGGTTACCTTCTTGATGTTCCGGCGATAGTGGCGGTAGAGGCGAATGTAACCCACTACAGCAACGAGCAAAAGCACGATAATTATAATTAGTTTATAATCCATATCGCTTAATCTTATTATAAAGCGTCTGGCGGGAAATGCCCAGTCTTGCGGCTACCACCGACAGGTTTCCCTCACATTCCCTGATGGTTTTCTCTATCATTCGGCTCTCCATCTCGTCGAGTGTCTGAACCTCTTCCAGGGGTTTCTCTCTTCTCTGCTGGTTTCCGCCGTCAATATCTTCGGCAGAAATCATTCCGCCATCAGATAGAATCACGGCTTTCTCGATGGCGTGCTGAAGTTCACGGATGTTACCATACCAAGGCAAACTGGTAAGTTTTTTCTCAGCTTCTTCCGAAAAACGGAGATTCACCTTATTATATAAATCGCCATATTGAAGGAGAAATCTTTCTGCCAATGGAACAATGTCTGTTTTTCTCTGTCTCAGGGCTGGCAATTCCAGATGGATGGTGTTGATGCGATAGAGCAGATCTTCTCTGAATTCACCATCATTTACCATCTGCTGCAGGTTGCGGTTGGTGGCGCAAACCAGTCGTACGTTGATGGGAATCTGCGTACTTCCGCCCACTCTTACGATGCTTCTGCGCTGCAGGGCGGTGAGGAGCTTTGCCTGAAGACCATAGGATAGGTTTCCTATCTCATCCAGGAAGATGGTGCTGCCGTCGGCAAGCTCAAACTTGCCTGGTTTATCCACCTTGGCATCGGTAAAAGCACCCTTCACATGACCGAAGAGTTCGCTCTCGAAAAGGGTTTCCGTGATGGCTCCCATATCCACAGGCAGCATTTTCTTTCCACATCTTGTGGATAAACGATGTATCTCGTTGGCTAACACCTCTTTACCTGTTCCGTTTTCGCCTGTAATCAGGATGTTAGCATCGGTTGCGGCAACTTTTTCCACAATGCTTCTCAAATTGTTCATAACTTCGCTATCTCCCCAATACATAGCACTTTGTGCATCTTTTCCACAAAGTTTTCCACCTTTTTTGCCAATAGCGTTATCCACAGCCTTGTTCTTATCCCTAGCCTCTATCAGCGTGCGGATCATCTTCTCGTTTTCAAAAGGCTTCACGATGAAGTCGGCGGCACCTTCCTTGATGCCTGTTACGGCAAGTTGGATGTCGGCATAGGCAGTAAAGAGCACCACTTCGGTTTTCGGGCTGAGGCTCTTGATTTCCCTGAGCCAGTACAGTCCCTCGTTTCCCGAATTGATTCCGCTGGAGAAGTTCATGTCGAGCAGCACCACGTCGGGATGCTCCTCTCTCAGCTTGGCTGGGATGGAGTTAGGGTTGGCGATGGTGATGATGCCATCGAATATGGGTTCCAGCAGCATCCTTACCGTAGTAAGAATGTTGCGGTTGTCATCAACAATCAATATCGTTCCTTGTTTCTTAATCATGGTTGCAAAGTTACGAAATATCATCGAAAAGCGGTCATTATTGTCTAATTATTAGACGAAAAAATGCCGATAGTGGCGCCAAAAGTTACTTTTTCTGTAGTTTTTGGCACCCTATCGGCATTTATTTATTCCAAATTCTGATTCTTGATGAGGAATTTCCTATTCTAAAAGAGGGAATTACAGTTCTATCGGAACCACTACTTTGATACAGAAGTTGCGCCCCATGTTGTAAACACCTCTTCTGCCCGTAACTGTGTTTTCCGCCAGATACTTCAGACGGCTCAGGTGGTTCTGGTAAGTACGGTTGGTAAGGTTCTCGCCCGAAAGATAGAGCGAAAGAAGGCGCTTGCCATGGAGCTTCACGTCGGTACCGGCATACATATTTAATAAGGTGTACGATGGCGTAGCGGTCTCCGTCTCGTTGGCTGCGAAATAATGGTTCTGGTGGAGATTGCAATCCATCTGCAGCTTGACGAAGAGATGGTCGAAAGTCTTGCCGTCGCAGACAAACTCATACCTTACATCCGAAACCCAGCGAGGGGCTGGGGTGAATGGCAGATACTTTGATTCGGATGGCTGATGCAACTGAACCGAGTTGACATACGAGAAGGTGTTGCCGAAATGCAGATGCTCCACAGGGTGGATGTCGATGCTCGCCTCACCACCCAGAATGCGGGCGTCGCCCGAAGTAAACTGATAGGCTGGCGTGTCGTCGATGAGGACAGGCTGATTATTCTCATCTGCCAACTTCTCGCTATAGATGTAATGGTTGATGCGATTGGCAAATAGCGAGAGCTCTGCCGAAATGATAGGCGAAGAATAATCCAGACCAAGGTCGAATTGCCAGCTGTTTTCCGGCTTCAGACTGGTATTTCCCAATTCGTATCGCTGGGTTCCCTCGTGCACACCATTCGATGATAATTCGCTGATGTTTGGAGCACGGAATCCTCTTGCCAGGTTCAGCTTCAGATTGAAATCGGGCAGGATTTCGTAAGCCAATCCGATGCTTCCGGTTACTCCTTCAAAGCTGCGCTTAAAGGCTTGAAAACGGAAAGAATCCGCTTCGCTGTGCAGGTGGCGATGATCGTATCTGATTCCGCCGCTCAGATTCAACTTGCCTATTTTCTTGCTCACCGTGGCAAACACGCCGTAATCGAAGAGATGATAGGCTGGAATCAGGAACTCTGTTCCCTTGTTAATTGATTGCTGCCACATGCCGTTGACACCTGTTGAGAATTTCCAGCCATTCATTTCCGGCGAGAGATAATGCAGGTCGTAATTCACAGTATGGAGCATGAAGTCGAGTCCGCATTCCTTCGGATTCTCTTCCTCCTCAAACTCCTGACGGCGGTTCTGCTGATAACCCAAGAGGAGTTTCAGATTGCCGTCGCCCAGGAACCAGGAATTGTCGAGCACCGCCTTGTAATGGTGAATCTGCTGATAAGGCATCGGTTTGCCGTAACTCTTGGCATCGTAGCCATCCGGAATTTCCAGTTCGCCCGTTTTCTCATCTCTTTCTCCCTCTACGATGCCCGGAGTGAGATGATAATAATCGAGTGTGAGATGCGAATGTCCCTGGCGATAATTCCAACCGAGGAGCTGCGAAAGGGCCTGTTCTCGGAGTGAAGAACCGAAGACGTAACCATCGTATTTGTTCTTGTAGGCATGCGCCATTTTTCCACTATATCGGGTATTCCAGACAAAACCGCCCTGGTTGCCGGCAAAGTTGAGCGAATAATCAAAAAGTCCGTTGTTGGTTTGGTAACCCGTTGAGAAATTCGCTCTCATGTCGCCCTTAGCAAGGGTAGGAGCGGAATGGAAGATAAGGACGCCAGCCATCGCATCCGAGCCATACATAAGACTTGCAGGACCTTTCAGAATCTCTACGGAATGAACCGAAGCCGGGTCGATTTCTATTCCGTGCTCATCGCCCCATTGCTGTCCTTCCTGTCTTACTCCATCATTCACTACGACCACACGGTTAAATCCCAATCCACGAATCACGGGTTTGGAGATTCCGCTTCCCGTGGTAATCTGCGAAACGCCTGGCTGATGAGCGATGGCGTCGATGATGTTGGTAGAAGGCTGCATTTCGAGTTGGCGGGCAGAAACGAAAGAGATGGGTGCAGGCGACTGCTTGAGTTTCTGGCTGCCAGTCAATCCCGTAACCACCACTTCATTCAGTTTCACGCTCGATTCTGTCAGAGGCTGGTGCTTGATGGAATCGCTGTTTTCCATACCATGAATGCTTGACTTTTCCTTGTTATTATCTGCTCCGTTTATAGCCATAGCAGGGGCTGTTGCCGACGAGCATAGGCTCATCAGCAATATTGATTTCAATATTGTTCTCATTATGTTATTAATTACCTTATTATGTTAATTTTCAATTATTTATAAAAAACTGATAATAAGGTGGAGCACGGGTAGATTTTACCCCCTTCGCCCTGCACAGGCAAGGAGAGCAGAAGGCACGGCGAGGGGAGAGATGGAGCACGGCGATGGCAACGCATACCACGAGGGATGGAGCCAGATAAGGTGTGCTTTGCAATTGGCAGAGCACACAGTCGTGCATGGTATTCTGCAGGGCTATCAGATGGCCGTCGTGATGAACATGATGGGCGCAATCTGCACAATAGAAATCTGCATGAGTTCCCTGCGCTTCACCATGATGGTGAAACGTAACGACCAGCAGCATCGGCAGGTAAACCAATAGCAGCAGCCAGGAAATTCTGAGTCTCTTATGCGTTATCCGCTGCATTTAACAATATTTATTTTCTGCAATTATCTACAGTCTTCTGATTTTTCCGTTTGCAAAGTTAATCATTTCTTCCTAAAATGCTGCAATTCCCAATTATTTTTGTATTTTTGCAACAAAATTTTTAAAATAGGCGTACCCGATTCCAGGGGGATGTTGTATTATGAACAAAGTAGAATCATAAAAACAAGAAAAAATGATGAAAAGAACGACTTCCCTTATACTGTGTCTTGTCTTGAGCATTTCCCTATTTGCTCAAAGCAGAGGTATGACCTTTCAGGTGCATAACGAAACGCTTACTTCCGTGTTGAAGAAGATTGAAAAGGCGGGCGAGAAGAATATCCTCTTTGCCTATCAGGCTACCGACCAATATCACGTAACCGCCAATATCCAGGCTAAGCGACAGAAGGAAGCCCTGGAGATGGTGCTGCAAGGGAAACCTTTCTCCTTCGTAGAGCACAATACCTATTTCGCCGTTCAATACACGGGCAAGACAACCCGGGTGGAACAGATCAAGGGCCGCGTGGTGGATGAGCACCAGAAGCCTCTGCCTTTTGCCAACGTGGTGTTGATTTCCTCCGTCAGCAAGGCTTATGTGGCCGGTTGCGTAACGGCAGAAGATGGAAGTTTCGTGCTTCCTTATGCCGATAAGGATGTGATGCTGAAGGTTTCGTTTGTGGGCTATAAGTCGCAGACCCTGGCCTGCAAGCCTACCATGCATATCGGTCTGCATCCCGACACCCAGCAGCTGAAGGCGGTAACCATCAAGAGTACCCGCCCCAATGTGGTGTATAAGGACGGAGCCTTCACTACCCTGGTATCCGGTACCATCCTAGGCGAACTGGGTTCTGCAGAAGATATGATCAGCCAGTTGCCATTCGTTTCGGGCGAAGCGGGCAGTTGGGAAATCATCGGTCGTGGAGCGCCCGAGATTTATCTCAACGGCAGGAAATTGGAGAATCTGAACGAACTCAAGCGATTGAGCGCCAAGGATATTCTGAAGGCAGAAATTGTTACCGTTCCCGGTGCGCAGTATAGTTCCAAGACCAATGCAGTAATCCGTCTGCGTGCCGTTCGCAAGCGCGGACAGGGCTTGAGCGGAAGCCTTTATTCTGAATATATACAGGGTCGTTATTCGCCTCATGGCTATGAGGATGTGCAGTTGAACTACCGCACGGGCGGACTCGATATCTTCGGCGAAGTGGGAGCGGGATTGGAACGCTCGCACACCACCGCCCATTCCGAAACCCAGCTCCATACTACCAGCGACTGGGAATTCAACAGCCGTAGAACCACGAAAACCCTTGGTGGAGAGATTCTTATGAACGCAGGTTTCAACTATGAGATTTCCGAGCAGCAATCGCTGGGTATGCGCTATGAGACAATCAACATGATAGGCAACAACTACACTCACAGCTGGGGAGCTACCGATGTGTGGGAGAATGGTAAACTGACGGAAAGCATGGGCGTAGATCTGTTTTCGAAAAGCAAGCCCCATTGGTCGCATAGCGTGAATGCCTATTATAATGGCGATTTCGGCAAATGGAACATCAATTTCAATGGCGACTTCTATAATAAGGTGAGCCAGAGCACCCAGACGGCGATAAACGACGGACAGCTGGATGCGGAATCAGAGAGCAAGGTGAAGAGTAATCTCTATGCTGCCAAGCTGGTGGTCTCGGGACCTTTGTGGAAGGGTAGGCTTTCCTTCGGAACGGAAGAGATGTTTACTAACCGCCACAACGACTTCACCCAGAGCGGCTTTTCTGCCGATGCCTTCAACCACATCCGCCAGTCTATCTATGCCGGATTCCTGGAGTATTATCTGAACATCGGACACATGAACTATGGAGCCGGTTTGCGATACGAATACCAGAAAACCGATTATTACGAGAAGGATGTGCTGCAGGCAGAACAGAGTCCCAGCTACAGGGATTGGATTCCATTTGCATCCATCGGCTACAGCAAGGATAATCTGAATCTTGCCTTCTCCTATCGTCTGAACAAGTACAGTCCTATCTACGTCATGCTTCAGAGCAGCATCGACTACGACAGCAAGTACGAGTACAAGTCCGGTGACCCTCATCTCAAGCCTCAGAAGCAGCACAGTTTCAACCTGTCGGGCAATTACAAGTGGTTGTCGTTTATGGCTTACTACAACTATGTACTTGATATGTACATGACCTGGTACAAGCCTTACGATGAGGTGAATCATCCGAGTGTGCTTTTGCAGACGATGGCTTCAGTGCCTCATTCCTACTATTGTGGAGCCAATATCCGTGTGGCGCCTTCGTTTGGAATCTGGTATCCTAACCTCACGGCGAGTGTCTTCTACGGTCATGATAATGTAGATCATCTCAATATCCCCGAGTTTGGCAAAAACCAGCCTCAGTTTACATTCAGTATGAACAATAATCTGAGGCTTCCCCACCGGTGGTTCATGAATCTTTCGGGCAATGTCAGCACGAGGGCGGAGATGGGAATCGGAAGGAGGAAATGTACGGGCAACATGCAGTTCCGGGTTTCCAAGAACTTTATGAAGAATGATGCCCTCAAGGTGATGTTTGTAGTGCAAGACCTCTTGCATACAGGATATTATTATTTCGAGGCAAACGGCACGCAGTCGCATCGCACGTTAACCCGATATGCAGATAATCAGAAAATTCTCATGAATGTGAGATACACATTCAACGCAACAAGAAATAAATATAAAGGTAGTGGCGCAGGACAGAGCGAAAGACAACGACTTTAAGCAGCTATTCCTGGAAATGTATCCTCGATTGGTGCGTTATGCCGTGTCCCTTTTGGGAGACGGCAACGAGGCCCGTGACATTGTGGGAGATGTTTTCGAGAAGGCGTGGAACCAATTCTCCTCCTTGCAGATGGAAACAAGGAGGAGCTGGCTCTACGCATCGGTGAGAAATGCCTGCCTCAACTGGCTCAAGCACCAGCAGGTGGAACAGACCAACGTGGAGGCGCTGATAGAGGCCACCCGGTATGATATGAGTACCCGGTATGAGGAGCACGAGCGCCTGTTGCAACAGGCGGAGCAGATAGCGAGGGAACTGAAGGAACCCACCTGCACGATTCTCCGCCTCTGCTATTTCGAGCATCTCACCTATCAGCAGGCAGCCGACAGGCTGGGCATCAGTCCCAACACCGTTAAGAAGCATATTTCCAAGGCACTCGCCATCTTGCGCGAGCGAATGAAGTATACAAACATAGAGAATTAGGAGGAAAAATCATGAATAAGAATCAAGATCAAGAACTGGATTATAGAATGGATTCTGTATCAGAAAATGTTTCTGAGAATGCTTCTGAGAAAGTTTCAGAAAATGTTTCTGATGCCCGGCTTTCCCAGATATTCGGGGAAGCCTTGGGCGATGAGCCTTCGAAGGAAGAAACGCTGGCAGCTTGGGAAGCCTTCGAGAAGAAGCATATTTCTTCTGAGGAGGAACATCTACAGAAGGCAGAAGATGAATTGTCTGAGAAAAAGATAGAGGATGAAATCGAAGGTGAATCTTCTTCCAGAAAGATTTCCAAAGCCCGAATCCTGGCTTGGATTACTGCCTCAGTTGCAGTAGCGGCAAGCCTCTTCCTTTTTATATTCCGCTCATCTCAGGAGATTTCTCAACCTACGGAGTTCTCCATGGAGCTTTTCTCGGAGGTCACTTCTCCCAAGCAGGTGGAGCAGACCCTGAGCGATGGCTATTGCGTGGTTTCTACCCCGGCAGCAACCACCACATTGGTAACGCTGAGCGATGGCACCAGGGTGATGCTCAACGCCAATTCTACGCTCGAATATCCTGCATCTTTCGATGATGCAGAAGTCCGGGAAGTCCGTCTGAAGGGCGAGGCTCATTTTGAGGTAACCAAGAACCCTCATCGTCCTTTTGTGGTAAAGGCGGGCGAGATGCAGACGCAGGTATTAGGTACCGTATTCGATGTGAAAGCCTATCGCAAGGATGCCCCAAAGGTAACCCTGATGCAGGGCAAGGTGAAGGTGAGCAATGCCGATACGGAGGTAGAAATGCGCCCGGGGCAGACCGCTACGCTCCAGTCGGATAAGATTGTGGTGTCTAAGGCTTCCCCTTCAGCCTCCGACTGGCTGGAAGGCGATTTCGATATGGATCAGGTTACGCTGGCAGAGGCGATGAGCGACATCGGAGCCTGGTACAACAAGACCGTAGTCTTCCAGTCTCAGGCGAATATGGGTAAGCTCATCCACTTCCGCTTCTCCCGCAGGGCAAGCCTGCAGGAAATCATCACGGCGCTGAACGAGATGGGTGTGGCAAAAGTCAGAATAGAAAAGGGCAAGATCATGGTGCTTTGAGCCATGGTCTTGCCCCTTTTCCTATTCCATCAAAATCGATTCCTGCAATCGGCTGCAAATGTAGAAAGTTTCCTTCTAAAAAGGAAAGAAATCGGCAATTATTTCCTTTTGAAAAGGAAAGTTTGTTCTTTCTTTATCCCAATCTTGTATTTTTAATTCAAGTTTCGCATTTCTGAGGGAACATTTGTAATTTTGCTCATGGCTTTGAGCTTTGAGTAATATTAAAAAACTATGGAATATCCGCCGAATTACGTCACTTTATTTGTGCCCTGATCCGGCTCAGACTTGCCTGTGTTATGCCTAAATAGGTAGCAATGTTTCCCAACGGCAACCGTTGCAACAACTCGGGTTCTTTCTCTAACAACTCTTTGTACCGTTCCGAAGCAATGGCGGACAACATGGAAATCAGCCGTTCCTCGGTGGCAAGCAATTCCATCTCCGCATAACGCCGACCCCAATTGGCAATATGCAAGTCTTCCGTAAACAATTCTTTCAGCTTTTTCTTCTTCAATACGTATAAGACAGAATCTTCCATCAGCTCCATCGTCTCATATCCCGGCTCATCGTTCACGTATCCTTTCATGGAAACAAGGGTCGCTCCTTCCTTGCCAACCCAAAAGGTGATTTCTTTCCCGTCCACCGAAGTGTAAGCGCGGACAATGCCGTTCTTGATAAAAAAGATATCCTTTTCTATCTTGCCGTTTTCCAACACGCGGAATCCTTTGGGGTACGAAACCTCACTCAGGCATTGCCGCAATCTATCCAAAGACGCATCCGGCATGGCATATCTTTGATTGATGATTTCCTTTATATCCATAACTCATTGTTGTATTTGGTGTGCAAAATTATAAAATTGCACATAAAAACGGAAATGAACGGCTGTTTTTTTGCAAATGTAAAATCAGTTTTTACCAAATGAAAAAAGCAATTAGAGATTATTTACTTACTTTTGCACCTGAATTTAATAAATCATAGTTATGAATTGGATAATCTTATTATTGGCAGGATTGTTTGAGGTGAGCCTTACATTCTGCTTGGGTAAAGCGAGAGCTGCGTCAGGACTTGTTTTTTATCTGTGGGGTAGCGGCTTCTTGGCTTCCACAGTATTGAGCATGACCCTGCTTGCCAAGGCGGTTCAGACTTTACCTTTGGGAACGGCATACGCCATTTGGACGGGTATCGGGGCGGTCGGCACGGTCTTGATAGGGATATTCGTCTTCAAGGAGCCGGCCTCTCCCATCCGTCTTTTCTTTCTGTTCACGCTTATTGCTTCCCTGATTGGATTGAAAATCGTGTCATATTGAAAGGAGGCAGAAGATGAAGTATGAATTGAGGGAGAACCAAGGCATTTCGGCGCCTCTGCTGGCGCTGATGGCAGTCGCTACCGGGCTTTCCGTTGCCAACTGCTATTATAACCAGCCTCTGTTGGGCAGCATGGCTAAGGATTTCGCGGTAAGCGATTTTTCTGCCAGCATGGTGGCGACATTGACCCAGATAGGCTATGTGGCAGGGCTTGTATTGGTCATTCCGCTTGGCGACCTGGTTTCACGAAAGAGACTGATATTGACCAATTACATCGTTTCTTCGTGCGCCTTGCTTGCCATAGCGCTCGCCCCGAACATCTACTGGGTGTGGGGCGCATCCTTGCTTGCCGGGGCATCTTCGGTCATGCCGCAGTTCTTCATTCCGTTGGTGTCGTATAATTCAGCTCCGGACCACAAGGTGCGCAACGTGGGGATTATACAGTCCTGTTTGCTCATAGGCATTCTTGGGTCACGGGTATTCAGTGGTTTTCTCGCCGATATATGGGGATGGCGTTCTGTCTATTTTGTGGCTTGCGTGTTTATGCTTGGGTGTTTTCTGATGATTCACAAAATGCTGCCCGTGTTGCCTGCCCGTTCACGAGAAAGTTATGCAGGGCTGTGGAAATCCTTGTTGCGCCTACTTTCCAAATACCCGTACTTGCGTATCGCGTCGTTGAGGGCGGCATTGGCTTATGGCTCGTTCTTTGCCTTGTGGAGTTGCCTTGCTTTCCGAATGAAGCAAGAGCCTTTCTTTGCAAGCGACGATATTATCGGAGCACTCGGTTTGTGCGGATTGGCAGGTGCATCCACGGTGGTTTTCATCAGCGGATATATCCAAAAGTATGGCGCAAGATTCTTCTCTATTGTCGGAGGATGCGTCATCCTGTTTGCATGGTTGTTGGCATTTTGGGGAAATGACAGTTACTTGTGGATGATAATCGCCATCCTCTTGATTGATGCCGGAATGCAAAGCGTCCATCTGTCAAATCAGACCAGTGTGGTCGCTCTTGACGCATCCGCCATCAACCGGGTCAATACCGTTTATATGACCATTTACTTCTTGGGAGGTTCTACCGGTACATTTGTTTCAGGTCTATTCTGGCAACATTATGGATGGACGGGTGTGGTAGGGGTAGGAGTTGCCTTTACCGCAGCTTCCTTGCTTGTTAATTGCTTCAACTCAAAAACGGCATAAGGGTGGATGCCAAATATTCTTTCTGCTTGAATATAGTAATGCAGACTATATGGCGCCAAAAGATGGTTTTATCATCCGTCCAATCAAGAAGATGGATAATGCTTAAATGCAAATGCAGAAATCTCGAACTATGCTGCTACGCATAACATCACGGATTGGGTTGTGGAGTGAGAAATGCCTTCCAGAGAAGAGGGGATTTTCTCGGGGCTGCGTTCCGGTTGTTCCAATTGTTCCAGTTGTTCCAATTAATTTTGAGTGGGTTTATATCTTTTGCTTGTCCTTTTTCTTTGCTTCTTTATATTATATAACTTATTAATTATTAATTATTTATATATATAATATATATAAATATATATAAAATAGGGGTAGGTGGGATATGCTAAAAAAATAATTGGAACAACTGGAACTGGAACGCTTCCTCTTTTTCTAGAAGGCTTATTATCAGATAGCACCGTAGGGTTCACAAACATGGCGGCTTTAAACAGGCCGGTA
>OOAA01001032.1_pt1 | contig 15612 bp, 14 predicted proteins | sample 1671671 | NCBI WGS metagenome assembly OOAA01 (sample SAMN06348180, study PRJEB24527) | human gut metagenome | biome: human gut; feature: ankylosing spondylitis patient; material: feces | host: Homo sapiens | place: China | collected 2015-10 | reverse complement strand
CCGGAAAATCGACGCTTTTAAACGTGCTGGCCGCCATGTGCGGTGCGGAGGGAGCGTATGAGATCAACGGACGGCCCGTGCATGATTATGCTTACGCAGATTTCCGCAGGCAGGTCACGCTCCTTCCGCAGAAATCCTTTGTATTCAGCGCCTCCATCCGCGACAACATCAGCATGTTCTCCTGCGGCGCACAGGAGGACGAGGCGATGAGGCCGAACGCAGCTGGCAGAAGGGCGGCACTCTGTCCGGCGGGGAACAGCAGATGTTGGCCGTGGGCCGGGCGCTCATGAGTCAGCCCGATCTGGTCATGCTGGACGAGCCGACGGCCGGACTTGATGCAGGGACGCGCGCAGCGCTGGAAAAGCAGATTCTGACACTTCCGTGCGACATACTTCTTGTGACGACGCATAACGCCTCCCCTGAGTTTCTAAAGGCATTCACGCATGTCTTTTCCATGCGGAACGGAGCGCTGTGCGATGCGCCATAGGTGCGCGTGAGCGCTGCTTTCCGGAGAAAAACAAGACAAGGGCAGAGACTGCCATTGCAGCAGCCCTCCGAATATCAAAATGCCGCTCGGACGGCACAAAAGGAGAACTTCATGGAATTTATCTACAAGGCCCTGCGGGGCACGCTTGAGCACACGAGCGTTACTGAGGACGAGGTCGATCGCCAGCTCACCCGCCTTCAGCAGCAGACGCCGCGCATGACGCAGGTGACGGACCGCGCGGCAAAAAGCGGCGACGAGGTCATTCTGGACTACGCCGGCTACTGCGGCGGCGTGCAGTTCCCCGGCGGCACCGCCGAAAAACAGACCCTGACCCTGGGCAGCGGCATGTTTATCCCCGGCTTCGAGGAGCAGGTCGTTGGCCACTCTGCCGGCGAGGAGTTCGACGTGAACGTCACCTTCCCCACCGAGTATCAGGCTGCTGAGCTGGCTGGCAAGGCTGCTGTCTTTAAGATCAAGCTGCACGAGGTCAAGTACAAGGAGCTGCCCGCTCTGGATGACGAGCTGGCAAAGGACTGCTCCGAGTACGACACTCTGGACGAGTTCAAGGCTTCCATCCGCAAGAACAATCAGGAGCAGCTGGACAAGCAGGACGATCTGGCTGTCGAGAATGCTCTGGTCGATCAGGTCATCGAGAGCATGGAGGGCGAGATCCCTCAGGCTATGTACGATGTCCGCATGGACGAGATGGTCAACGACTTTGCTTTCCGTGTGGAGCAGCAGGGTCTGCGTCTGGAGGACTACCTGAAGTATATGGGTCAGTCCATGGAGCAGTTCCGTGCCGCTTTCATGCCGCAGGCTGAGAAGCAGGTCAAGATCGGTCTGGCTCTGGAGGCTGTTGCCGCTGCTGAGCACATCGAGGCTTCCGAGGACGAGATCAATGCCGAGATCAAGCGCATTGCTGACCAGTACAAGATGGAAGAGGACAAGGTTCGTGAGCTGATCAACCTCGAGGATCTGAAGCAGGATCTGGCTCGCACCAAGGCCATCGACTTCATCAAGAGCCACGCTAACATCGTGGTGAAGCCCGCAGAGGCTGAGAAGGCTGCTGACGCTGAGTAATCAGTGCCGGGCCCTGTAAAGCGCCGCAGGCGTTTTATCAAAGGTTGTTAAAATTGACCGGTACGGCTGAACTTTACAGGGGACCCGTATCGGTCAATTTTGCCAATAAACTTAAACCATTTCAGGAGGCGAACTTTATGAGTTTTGTTCCTTACGTTGTCGAGCAGTCGGCGCACGGAGAGCGTTCCTACGATATTTTCTCTCGTCTGCTGAACGATCGCATCATCGTGCTGAGCGAGGATGTCAACGATACCACCGCAAGCCTTGTGGTGGCACAGCTGCTGTATCTGGAAGGGCAGGACCCGGATAAGGACATCAGCCTGTATATCAACAGCCCCGGCGGCTCCATCAGTGCCGGTATGGCCATCCATGACACCATGCAGTATATCAAGTGCGATGTTTCCACCATCTGCATGGGCATGGCTGCCTCTATGGGCGCATTTCTGCTGGCAAGCGGCACCAAGGGCAAGCGCTTTGCCCTGCCCAACGCCGAGATCATGATCCACCAGCCGCTGATCGGCGGTCAGGGCGGCGGCCTTTCCGGCCAGACCACGGATATCAAGATCCATGCCGAGCACATGGTCTATATCCGCGATAAGATGAACCGGATGCTCAGCGAGTACACCGGCCAGCCGCTGGAAAAGATCCAGCAGGACACCGAGCGCGACAACTACCTTACCGCGCAGCAGGCAAAGGAATACGGCCTGATCGATGAGGTCATTGCCCACCGGTAAACCGCTATAATCTATCCAGGATAAGGAAAAACAGCTATGGCAAATAACAATTCCGGCAAAAACGAAAAGGATCTGGTTTGCAGCTTTTGCGGCAAGCATCAGGACGAAGTGGAGCGCATGATCATTGGCCCCGGGGTCAATATCTGCAGCGAGTGCATCGGCCTGTGCCACGATCTGCTCTCTGACAAGCCGGATCAGCCCAAAAGCGCCCGTCCGGCTCGCGGCAGCGCAAGCCGCGCCCATGTCCAGCCCGCTGCTGCAGATCTGGATATCAACATCATGACCCCGGCCGAGATCAAGGAAGGTCTGGATCAGTATGTCATCGGTCAGGACGAGGCAAAGCGTGTGCTGTCCGTTTCGGTCTACAACCACTATAAGCGTATCCTCAGCGGCAAGGGCGGCGATGTGGAACTGCAAAAGTCCAACGTGCTGCTGCTGGGTCCCTCCGGCGTGGGCAAGACCCTGCTGGCGCAGACACTGGCTAAGATGCTGGGCGTGCCCTTCGCCATTGCGGATGCTACTACCCTTACCGAGGCCGGTTATGTGGGCGAGGACGTGGAGAACATTCTGCTCAAGCTGATCCAGGCGGCAGATTTTGATGTGCAGAAGGCACAGATCGGCATCATCTACATTGATGAGATCGACAAGATCACCCGCAAGAGCGAAAACCCCTCCATCACTCGCGATGTGGGCGGCGAGGGCGTACAGCAGGCACTGCTGAAGATCTTGGAGGGAACTGTCAGCAACGTGCCGCCGCAGGGCGGCCGCAAGCACCCGCAGCAGGAGTTCATCCAGATCGACACCACCAACATCCTGTTCATCTGCGGCGGTGCCTTTGACGGTCTGGACAAGTATATCCTGCGCCGCACCGATAAGTCCGCGCTGGGCTTCGGCAGTGCGCTGAAGGATAACTCCACCGAGGCTGAGCGCGCATTGCTGCGCAAGGTAGAGCCCCACGATCTGGTCAAGTTCGGCCTGATCCCGGAGCTGATCGGCCGTCTGCCGGTCATCACCGTGCTGGATGATCTGGACGAGGATGCGCTGGTGCGCGTGCTCAAGGAGCCCCGCAACAGTCTGGTCAAGCAGTATAAAGAGCTGCTGGGCATGGATAACGTGGAGCTTACCTTCACGGACGAAGCTTTGCACGCCATTGCCCGCAAGACCATCGAGCGCAAGACCGGTGCCCGTGGTCTGCGCAGCGTGATGGAAAGCATTCTGCTGCCCATCATGTACGAGGTGCCCAGCGATGCCACCATCATCCGCGTGACCGTGGATGAGGACACCGTGGAGGGCGGCGAGGCACATCTGGAATACGGTGCCGTGCGCAAACGCTATAAAAATCAGGCCGCTCTCAGCTGACGGTATCGCCGCACAGCAGGGGAGTGTTCCTGCCTAAAAGCCCTGTTTCGAAAGCTTTTTGCTTGTGGCAGGGCTTTTTGCTTTCAAATTCTTGTTTCTGACAGGAAAATGTACTATAATAGCAAAGTGTGGATCGTGCGGCATGTGCTCTCTGGCAGGGGCATACCGCAAAAGACGAGCCATAGTATTGGGTAACAGGAAGAGTACTATAAAGGAGTGTGTTTTTAATGGCAAATTATCACGAGATGGATCGCGATGCGCTGACCGCTGAAAAGGCAGCGCTGGAACAGGCTTATAAAGAGTTTCAGGCAAAGGGTCTGAAGCTGAACATGGCACGCGGCAAGCCCGGCCCCCACCAGATGGATCTGGCAATGGACCTGTTGAAGATGACCGACTACACCACGGATGCAGGCACCGACGCCCGCAACTACGGCGAGCTGGAGGGTCTGAGCGAGGCACGCGCCCTGTTTGCAGATGTGTTCGGCGTAAAGCCCAACGAGGTATTCGTGGGCGGCAACTCCAGCCTGCAGCTGATGTATAACCTCATCAACATCGGCTATGTGTTCGGCTTCCCGGAGTCTCCCTGCCCTTGGTCTCAGGTGGAAAAGCGCAAGTTCCTCTGCCCGGTGCCCGGCTATGACCGTCACTTTGCTATCACCGAGGAGTTCGGCTTTGAGCTCATCAGCGTGCCCATGACCCCCAACGGCCCCGATATGGACGTTGTGGAAAAGCTGGTAGCAGAGGATGATACCATCAAGGGCATCTGGTGCGTGCCGCAGTACTCCAACCCCGATGGCTACACTTACAGTGATGAGACCATCGAGCGCTTTGCCAAGATGAAGACCGCCGCCCCGGATTTCAAGATCTTCTGGGATGAGGCCTACATCGTCCACCACTTGACCGAGGAGATCATTGAGACCCCCGTGCTGCTGAACGTGAGCAAGAAGTACGGCACGCAGGACCGCGTGTTCATGTTCACCTCCACCAGCAAGATCACCTTCCCGGGTGCCGGTGTTTCTGCCATTGCCTGCAGCGACAACAGCATGAAGTATATGTGCAAGCGCTTTTCAGTGATGATCATCAGCTACGATAAGATGAACCAGCTGCGCCACGTCCGCTTCCTGAAGAACAAGGAGGGCGTTCTGGCACACATGGCAAAGCACCGCCGCCGTCTGGTGCCCTGCTTCGATGCCGTCAAGACCGCTTTTGCCGCCAACCTCACCCCCTGCGGCGATATTGCCCACTGGACCAACCCCAAGGGCGGCTACTTTATCAGCCTGTATGTCATGCCCGGCTGCGCTAAGCGCGTGGCGGAACTGTGCAAGAACGCAGGTCTGGTGCTGACCGGTGCAGGCTCTGCTTACCCGTACCACAAGGATCCGCAGGATTCTCATCTGCGCATCGCCCCCACTTACCCCAGTCTGGACGAGGTGGAGACCGCTTCCGAATTGCTGTGCGTCTGCGTGCGTCTGGCTGTTGTGGAAAAGCTGCTGGCTGATATGGCTTAAGGCTTAAAATAATTTGTATATTCTCCTCTGCGGGGCTCTTTGCAGGGCTGGCAGGGGAGTTTTATCACAGAAAGGTCGGCACGACGGCTGCTCTGTGAGGAGAGGAACCGTCGGCAAAACTTGCGGTTCACAACAAAAACGGCTGCGGCTGCACAGCCGCCGCTTTTGGAGGTTCCCGACTTATGAAAACAAAAGGCAAAGCATGGCAGCTGGTCGTTACCGCGCTGCTGATCGTTGTGTTTGTTTACACCGCCTTTTTTGGCGTGGCGGCAAAATACGGCGATGTGACCACCACCTATATCAAAGGTGCAAAGGATATCCGCTTTGGTGTGGATATCAAAGGCGGCGTCAACGTCACCTTTGTGCCCTCGGATGGCTATGATGCCACGGACGAGCAGCTGGATGCCGCCCGTCTGGTCATCGAGAACCGTCTGGTCGCGTTGAACGTGACCGACTACGAGCTGTATGTGGACAACAACTCCGACAGTCTGATTCTGGAGTTTCCGTGGCAGTCCGGCGAGACGGATTTTGACCCCGAGTCTGCCATTCAGGAGATCGGCACCACCGCCTACCTGACCTTCCGCGAGGGAGCCAGCAAGGACGGCGAGCTGATTTTGGACGGCTCCATGGTCGAAAGTGCTTCGGCACAGTACGGTGCTGTGAGCAACGGCGGCAGCTCTGAGTATTACGTTGCCCTCAAGTTCACCACCGAGGGTGCCAAGGCCTTTGGCGATGCCACCACCAAGCTGGCCGCCGATAAGGGCAGCATCAGCATCTGGCTGGACGATGAAAACGTAAGCACGGCCACCGTCAACACCGCCATTACCGACGGACAGGCCATCATCACCAGCTCGGCGTCCAATCCCTTTACGCAGGATGCCGTGGTCAAGATGGCACGCCAGATCAACTCCGGCGCGCTGCCCTTTGCCCTGAGCGTAGACAGCTACTCCACCGTGAGCCCCAGTCTGGGCGAAAACAGCCTTGGTGCCATGGTGCTGGCAGGCCTGATCGCCTTTGCCCTCATTGTGGTGTTCATGACGGTGCTGTACCGTCTGCCGGGCTTTCTGGCCTGCATCGCGTTGGCCGGTCAGGTGGCGGCTACGCTGGCCTTTGTGTCCGGCTACTTCCCGGTGTTTGAAAGCTTTACCCTGACCTTGCCCGGTATTGCAGGTATTATTCTGGCCATCGGCATGGGCGTGGATGCCAACGTTATTACCGCCGAGCGCATCAAGGAGGAGCTGAAAAACGGTAAATCTCTGGACGGCGCACTGAAAAGCGGCTTTGCCCGCGGCCTGACCCCTATCATTGACGGCAACGTGACCATCGTCATCGTGGCCATCGTGCTCATGGGCGCCTTCGGCCCCTCGGATGGCCTGTTTGCTAAGGCGCTGCATTTTGTATTCTTTGCCTTCGGCCCCTCTACCGCAGGCACCATCTACGCCTTCGGCTATACGCTGCTCACCGGCGTGCTGCTGAACTTTGTGTTCGGTGTGTTCGCTACCCGTGTTATGATCCGCGGCGCAGCCGCCATCAAGGCACTGCGCAATCCGTGGCTGTACGGCGCTGCAAAGCCCGGGCAGGAGAAGGCCGAAAAGAAGCCGGTGGATTTCGTATCCCTGCGCAAAAAGTTCCTGACCTTCTCTGCCTGCCTGATGGCAGTTATCCTGCTGTGCGCCGCGGTGTTCGGTGTGCATCTGGATACCGAGTTTACCGGCGGTGCTATGATCACCCTGTCCTACGAGGGCGGCTTTGACCAAGCCGCTGTGCAAAAGACCGCTGCTGCGGCGCTGGAAAACACCGGCCTGACCCTGCAGACCGGCGAGAATGTGGCCACCGGCGACCAGACCCTGAAGATCTCCATGCCCGGCACCGAGACCGTGACCACCGAGCAGGTGGAGAACCTGCTGGATTCCTTGAATGAGAACTACCCGGACAACCAGTTTGCCCAGCTGTCTCTGAGCAACGTCAGCGCAGCCATGGGCACCAAGTTCCTGCAGAAGAGTCTGGTGGCTGTGGTGTTTGCACTGGTGCTCATTCTGCTGTATATCGCCCTGCGTTTCAAGAACATCGGCGGTCTGACCGGCGGTATGATGGCAGTGCTGGCGCTGGTCAACGACCTGATGGTGGTGTTTGGCACCTTTGTGCTGCTGCGCACCGCACTGGACGGCAACTTTATCGCCGCCATGCTCACCATCCTCGGCTACTCCATCAACGATACCGTTGTGGTGTACGACCGTATCCGTGAGAACCGCGCTCTCATGGGCAAAAAGGGCAGCTTTGAGGAGCTGGTCAACCAGTCGGTCAATCAGTCTGCCCGCCGTACCCTGATCACCACCATCACCACCGTGATGGCACTGGGTGTGATGTGCATCGTGGCAAAGCTCTACGGTCTGGACAGCATCTTTACCTTTGCATTCCCGCTGATGATGGGTATGATCAGCGGTGTGTACACCTCTCTGTGCGTTTCCACCTCGGCATGGGTGCTGTGGAGCGAACGCAGCAAAAAGAAAAACTGAGGCGGAGGAACAAGAGATGAAGTGCCCTTATTGCGGCGCGGAGGAATCCAAGGTGATCGACTCCCGCCCCACGGAAGATAACGAGCGCATCCGCCGCCGCCGCGAGTGCCTGAACTGCCACATGCGCTTTACCACCTACGAGGTAGTGGAAACGGTGCCGCTGGTGGTCATCAAAAAGGATAACTCCCGCGAACCCTTTGACCGGCAGAAGCTGTTCAACGCCATGCTGCGCGCCTGTGCCAAGCGTCCTGTCAGCTACGAAACGCTGGAACGTGCTGTCAGCAGCATTGAGCAGGCTTTGTTCAGCTCCTACGACCGCGAGATCCCCAGTGTGCGCATCGGCGAGCTGACCATGGAGGAACTGAAAAAGATCGATGAGGTGGCCTATATCCGCTTTGCCTCGGTCTACCGCCAGTTTGCGGACGTGGAAAGCTTCCTTGACGAACTGAAAAAGCTTGTGGGCGACCGCAAGGAAAATCAGTAAACTATCATGAAAAAAAGGACACTGCACGAAACACTGTGCAGTGTCCTTTTTTGCTCATCTTATACCAGCCGCCGGGCAAGCCATTCCAGCCGCTCCACCTCCACCTGTGCACGGCGCAACTCACCCAGCGCATCCTCTGTGGCTTGCTGCTCAAGGTATCCGTCTGCCGCCCGCAGTGCAGCTTCCAGCTCCGTGTAGTCGGCCGTGCGCAGCAGATGGCTCATAGTTTCCCGCATGGTATCGCACAGTTCTGCACCCTCGGCAAGCGCCTGCCGCGCGGTGGGGAAGTCCTTCTGCCGTACGGCCTCAAGGGCACAGTCCAAATCGGCTGAAATATCCTGTGCAAAGCCCTGCACCCGTCCGCTGCTGTAAAGGGATACTGCCAGCAGCGCCGCCACAATCAGGATACACGCATAGATCCGCTTCATCGCTTTCCTCCCGGCTGGCGGCCTTCCTTCTTCAGCAGAAAATAGTCCTCGGTCTCGTTGCCGATAAGCAGTAAGATCTCCTGTGGCAGCACCGTGTTTGCCGTGGCGGTGCGTTCCAGCCACGCACGGTCCTTGCCGCACCAGCGCAGATTATCCTCCAGTACCTGCCCGTCCAGCACAAAGGGGATGGTGGCCTGTGTCTGCTGTACTTTCAACTGTAAATCGGAGAGGGTGGCTGCTTCCTGCTCCGGGCGCAGCGCCGCCGACAGTGTGCCGTTTGTTTCAATTACGGCATAGGACACCTTGCGCGGGTCAAAGATATCCTTGCCGCGCAACGCCTCCATCAGGTCGGCGGTGGTCAGCCGCAGCATCCGCAAAGCGTTCTGGTCGATCTTTCCGTCCAGAATGACCGTTTTGGGACGCCCGGAGAGAAAATTGAAGAACTTCTGGCTGCGGAAACTCACCACCGACCCCAGCAGCTCCAGTGCCGCAATGAGGAACAGCGGGATGAGGCTGGCGGTGATGGGGACATCCTCCGATTCAATGGAGATGGACGCCAGATTAGAGATCAGGATGGTGGATACCAGCTCCTCCGGCTGCAGCTCTCCCAGCTGACGCTTGCCCATCAGCCGCATGGCAAACAAAACGCAGAGATACAAAATAATAGTGCGGCAAAGCAGCAGTTTCATGCACAAACCCTCCATGGTGGTGTGCGCGGCGTATTCCGCTGCGGCAAAGCGGGCATACTGCACACACAAAGGAGTGATGGATGTGCAGCAGCTTTCGCAAAGCCTTGCGGAAAACCTGTCCGCGCTTGATGCTAGGTTTGGTCAGTCGGCGGACTATTATGCGAAGAAGATCGTTTTGTATGGCTGCCCAGGGTGCATCGTAATGTTTGACGGCATGGCAAGTCTCGATTCACTCTGGGAACTCTTGCTGGACGCCGCCGGGCGGCAGTCTGCTTCTGTCCGGCTTACTGGTACGCAAGCTTATGCGCATATCCTGCACGGCTCGGCGTTTCCGGCCGAGAGCACTCCGGTGCAGGATATGTCGCAGCTCGTAGCGCGGCTGACGGCGGGCATGGCGGTGCTGCTTTTAGAGGGCTGCAGCAGTGGTATTGTTTTTTCAGTGCAGGGGCTCAAATTCCGCTCCGTGGAAGAGCCATCCGCCGAGGGCAATCTGCGCGGCAGCAGGGAAGGCTTTACCGACCTTCTGCGGGTGAATCTGAGCCTTCTGCGCCGCCTTGTCCGTACCGATACCCTTATGCAGGAGGCCGCACAGGCGCACACCTGCTGCAATACAGAGTATGCTCTTTGCTACTGCAAGGACCGTGCCGACCCCGCCATGGTGCGCCGGGTGCGCACCATTTTGCAAAGCGCACGGCCGGAGCTGCTGCTGGATTCCAGCTATTTTGTACCGTGGCTGTTGCCCGGCAAGGCGCGGCTGTTTACCCCGGTGCACTACACCGAGCGCCCGGCGGTCGCTGCCGCCAAGCTCTGCGAGGGCAAGCTGGTAATTTTAGTCAACGGCAGCCCCTCGGCGCTGGTGCTGCCCGCTTTGTTCAGCGAGCAGTTCGAGTGTCTGGACGACTACGCTTCCACAGCGATGTTTTCCTCTTTTCTGCGGGTGCTGAAGTACTTTTCTTTCTACCTTACGGTGTTTTTGCCGGGGGTCTTTGTGTGCGTGGCGGTGCATCTGCCGGAGCTGCTGCCCCCGCAGCTGCTGTATAAGATCGAAGCAGCCGAAAAGGCCACCCCGCTGCCCCTGTTTGCCGAGATGCTGCTGGTGATCCTACTCTTAGAGATTATCCGGGAGGCCGGGCTGCGGATGCCGCAGTCGCTGGGGCACTCGGTCAGTCTGGTGTCGGCGCTCATCATTGGCGATGCCGCCATTGCCACCGGGCTTATGAGCACCCCGGTCATCTTTGTGGCCAGCATCACGGCCATTGCAGTCTTTGTCACCCCGGGTCTGTACGAGCCTGCCACCCTGCTGCGCATCGGCACGGTGCTGTTGGCAGGGCTTGCCGGACCAGTGGGACTGGCAGCAGCGTTTTTCGGCTTTTTGCTCAGCCTCGTCAGCACCGAAGCATTGGGTGTGCCGTATCTTGCGCCGCACCCCTTCCCGCAGCAGCCGCTTTCCGAGGACGGCGTTCTGCGCCGCAACTACCGGCAGCTGTCCCGGCAGGGGTTCAATATCTGGCAAAAGCGGGAGAGGGGGAAACGGCGGTCATGAAGCAGCAAACAGAACGTTTTACCCCGGCGGCGTTGACCCTCAGTTTGGTAACTGCAGCGCTGGCAGACGGCATCCCGCAAAGCGTTCCGGTGCGCCGGGCGCTGTGGCTGGGCGTGGTCAGCGCGGTGTGCCTGTGCATCCTTTCGGCGCTGGCAGTGGCAATGTTGCAGAACAAAGCGCCCTCCCTTGCGGTGCGGCTGGCACTGACAGCTGGGCTTTTTATGGAACTGATGCACACCCTCGTGCAGGCACAAGGGCTGTGCACGGCAGAGTTTTCCTCCATGGCGCTGCTGGGCTTTCTGCCGCTGCTGCTCTGGGCGGGGTGGGCTGTCCCTCCTGCAAGCTGGAACGCTTCGGCGCGGGTGCTGTGGTGGTTTGCCGCTGTGGGCGGCGTGGTCTGCCTGTTGGGGCTTGCAGGGCAGCTGCACTGGTACCGGCTGTTTACCCCGGCACAGCCGACTGCAGCAAACTGGGACATACCGGTCTACGCTGAATATTTTGCAGGAGCCCTTCTGTGCAGTGCACGGTCTGCCCGCCGCACGGTCTGGCTGCCGGTATGGGGCTTTGCGGTGCAGGCTGCGGCTTTGCTGGGCAGTGCTTTGCTGTTTGGCAGCGAAACCTACCCCCGGCTGGAGTTGCTGCGGGCGTGGAGTAGCGGCAGCTTTTCCCGCATGGATGCGCTGCTTTTGCTGCTGTGGCTGCTGTGCGCTGTCTACCGGGCAGCCATGCTGTGTGCCGCTATCCGCTTGCTCTGGCAGCAGCCGGAAGCCGAGGTGCAACCATGAGAAAACAGAAATCTTGCAAACCGATGCTGTATTTGCTTCTAACAGGATGGTGCCTTTTATTCCTGCGCTGCGAAAGCACCGAGAAAAGCATGGTGCGGGCGGTGTATCTTTCACAGACAGGGCAGGGGTATCAGGCAGGGCTGCTCTATCAGGCACCGCAGGCCGCCGCCGATGCCGCCGAAGCCTCTGCCGCGTTACAGTTTGTGCAGGCAGAGGGGCAAACGATGGAACAGGCGCTGGCTGCGGCAGAGCAGGCACTGCCCCAAACCGCAAGCTACCGCCTGTGTGATTATCTGCTGCTGCCAAAAGCGGAAGAGCCATTACTAACAGAGTACGAGCAGCTGGTGCTGCGGCGCGGCTGCGGACGCACGGCGGCAAGGCTGCTTTGCGCAGAAGGAGAGACAGGCCACCTTGCCACACGGGCCGCCCTGCCGGATGCTCTGATGGCACAAATAAAGGCCGCAGCACCCACCGCACCCCGGCTGTATCAGCATACAGAGCCGGGGCTTCTGCCCATTCTCCGGTGGAACGCGGAAGAGATAACGATACAGGAGGGCGGTGTTCTGCACACCGTAGCGGGCGATACGCCCTTGTCCTCGGAGCAGGCCGAGGTCTACCGGCTGCTTACCGGGCAGGGCGGCACCCGGCAGCTCTGGCTGGAAGGGGAGCGCATCGGCATCCGGCGCTGCATCGTTTCAGTCACCTTGCAAAAGGCGCAGGTGCTTGTGCGGCTGGACTGTCAACGCGCTGCCCACAGCCCATTGCCCACGCAGGCGCAGCGGCAACAGCTTGCGGCGCAGTGCACCGCACTTTTGCAAAGCTGCTGGCAGCAGGGCGTGGATGTGCTGCACCTGCAAGCCCGGGCAGCGCTGCGGAGCGGCAGCGGCGCAAGCTTTGACCCAACAAAAAACGCCTGCCCGCAATGGCGGACAGACGTGCATTTCATGCTGTATTAAGAGGCAGTAGGAAAGGTGACGGTAATGGTGGTGCCAACGTCCACCTGACTTTCCAGTTTGATGCGGGCGTTGTGGATGCGGGCAATGTGCTTGACGATGGCAAGCCCAAGCCCGGTGCCGCCGGTGGCCTTGCTACGGCTCTTGTCCACCCGGTAGAAGCGCTCGAACACGCTGGCCTGAGCTTCCCGCGGGATGCCGATGCCGTTGTCGGCCACGGTCAGGGAGCAGTGTCCGTCCCGGTTGCAGGTGGTGATGATTTGTACCTTACCGCCCGGGCGGTTGTAGCGGATGGCGTTGTCGCACAGATTCTGGCACAGTTCATCCAGCAGCGCGCGGCTGCCAAGCACCGGGGCGCTCTCGCCCAGATAAGTCAGGGAGATATAGGCGCGGCGGGCGTTCAGTTTCTGGCGCTCCACACACTCCTTGGCAACCTCCAAAAGGTCTACCGTTTCCATTACGGGGGTGTCCCCGGTCTCGCTTACAGTGTCCAACTTGGAAAGCTGCAAAATATCGTTGACCAGCTGGATCATGCGGGTGGCCTCGCTGTGGATCTTGCGGCCGAAATCCGGCACATCCTCCGGCTTTGCAATGCCGGTCTCAATCAACTCTGCATAGCCGGAAATGCTGGTCAGCGGGGTCTTGAGCTCATGGCTGACATTGGCAGTAAACTCCTGCCGCATTTTCTCGTTGTTTTCTCGCAGAATGCGGTCGGAGTGGATGCTCTCTGCAAAGGGGATCAGTTCCCGGTAGGGCACATTTTCCTGAATGTGATCCAGATCCTCAGTCATGTTCAGCACCGGCTGTACCAGTGCTTTGGTCAGCAGGGCGGCCAGCACCGCAGCAGCCAGCATCAGCGCCACGCAGCTCAGCACGATGGCCGGGATAGTGGCATCATAGATGGACCACACGGTCTCGGCGTCCTGTGCCACGCGCAGCACATCCCCGCCGGAAAGCCGGAGCGCATAGTAATAGGTCTCGTAGCCCATGGTCTGGGAATCGCGAATGTCCCGACCCTCGCCGTTTGCAATGGCATCGCGGATCTCCGGGCGGGTCAGATGGTTCTCCATGGGCTGGTCGGTGGCAGATTCAAACAGCACGCTGCCGTCCTGACTGATCAGCGTCACGCGCAGATCATCGGTCACAAAGGCACTCAGCTGTGTGGGGTCTCCGGTCTGCTCGTACCCGGCGCGCACAAGGTCGGTCTCGCGCTCCAAAGCCGACCATGCCTGCGCCGTAAAGGCCTTATGGAACACAAAAATGCACAGCACTGCGGTGAATATAAGCCCCAGAAAGCCCATCAGGAACAACCGGTAGCTGATCTTTTCTTCCATGCTGCGCAGCTTCATTCTTCTTCGGCCTCCTCATCGGTCAGCTTGTAGCCCACCTTGCGCACAGTGCAGATGTAACGCCCCGCATCGCCCAGCTTTTTGCGCAGGGTGCGGATGTGCATATCCACGGTACGGCTTTCCACCGAGATGTCGGTGCCCCACACTACCTGCAAAATGGTCTCGCGGGTCACCACCAGACTGGTGTTTTCCAGCAGCAGACGCAGCAGGCAGTATTCCTTGTAGGTCAGCTCCACAGGGGTGCTGTTTACCGTAACGCTGTGGCGGGCGTTATCCAGCTGAATTTCATGAAAGGCCAGCACGTCCGGTCTTACCTCCGGGGCAGAGCGCCGCAGCGCCACACGCACCCGGCTGAGAAATTCCATAATGCCGAAAGGCTTTGCAATGTAGTCATCCGCGCCGCAGTCCAGCCCGCGCACGGTGTCCAGCTCGCTGGATTTTGCAGTGACCATAATGATTGGCAGCCTACGCAGGGAAGGGGTGTTGCGCAGCTTTTTCAGGATGGAAAAGCCGTCCTCGCCGGGCAGCATCACGTCTAAGATCACCAGCTCCGGCTCGGCAGTGCGCATGGCCTGCCAGAAGGGCTCGGCGCTTTCAAAGCCCTGCACCTCGTAGCCGTTGGATTGCAGGGCATACTGCTCCAGCTCCCGGATAGAAGCATCGTCCTCTACGATATAGATCATAACTCAGTTCTCCTCAGCAGTCTGTCCGTCCGGGAACAGATACCGCTCACGGTAGCGGCCCAGACGGCGGTGGAATTCTTCACTTTCCTTGGTGTCGTTGCCGTGGCGCAGATCGTTCAGATAAGCGTGGGTATCAAAGCTGTCCTGTGCAACCTCGATCTGCGCAACTGCCACGTTGCTGCAATGGTCGCACACACGCTCGTAGTTGGTCAGCAGATCGTCCAGCACAAAGCCGTACTCAATAGAGCAGCTGCCGGCCTGCAGGCGGGCAACGTGTCGCGCCTTAATGGCACGCACCAGCTCGTTGACCACGGCCTCCAGCGGCTCCACCTTGGAGGCAAGGTGCAGATCTCCCTTGCGGAAAATGAAACGGTCACGGCGGACAGCGAACGCTGGTCTTCCGCCCATCCGGGGCACGATCCCAGTGAGACCTTCGGATTCCGTACATACGTCCCCGGCGATCCCATCCGGCAGATCCACTGGAAGCTCTCCCAAAAGACAGACTCCCTGATGGTGCGGGAACTGGGGCTTCCGGTAGCGGAGGAGGTCCTGCTGCTGTTGGATACCTCCACCACTGGGAAGGAAGATGCCGCGGATGCGCTGGACGCGGCCATGACAGCGCTGCTGTCCTTGTCCCGGTCCTTGACAGAACAGGGGATCACCCATTCTGTTGGCTGGAAAAACAGGGAATTAGAGGAGCTCTCTCTGTGCACGGTACGGGATCAGCAGGACTGTACAGCGGTGCGTGAGCAGATTTTGACTGCCGCTGCCGCACCGGATGCGGAAAGCATCTGCGACTGCTTCCGCAAATGGTCCGGGGATGTCTATGCGCATACCGTTGTCTGCGCGCCGTCCTTGCCCCGGGGCCTTTCCCTGCTGCAGGCTGGCAACCGTGTGACCGTGCTGCTGTCTGACGGCGGCGCACAGAGCTGCGACGGGGTGATGGCCATACCCTTTTCGCGGAAGAACATGGCGCAGGAATTGGAATATCTTGAAATTTAAGGAATGTTCATG
>OOAA01001031.1_pt1 | contig 15621 bp, 18 predicted proteins | sample 1671671 | NCBI WGS metagenome assembly OOAA01 (sample SAMN06348180, study PRJEB24527) | human gut metagenome | biome: human gut; feature: ankylosing spondylitis patient; material: feces | host: Homo sapiens | place: China | collected 2015-10 | reverse complement strand
GGTTGATATACGATTTAGTGAGACTTACAAGATTGCCGAATAATTTGTTTTAAGACGATTAAGAAAAAGAATCATTCAATTTGAAGTATTTGTGTCAAACATACAAGCCAAACAAAACCTCTGGAGGGATAATCATGGAAATGACGGAAGTTATTCAATATAAGAGCTGCTTTACAGACTTGACATTCAGACATGTGTCAAAATGCTTGCAGGCATACGATTCCGGTGAGTTGTTGTCTTCTATTATTTGGGGCGCAGTGTTTGTTGAAGCTTTATTAAAGGATATCCTTTTTGAACTCGACAAAAAAGAGCATGATGTTGAACTGAATCAGCTAATAATAGATTTGAATATTTCATTCAAAACAGAAACGATGTTTTGCCAAGCAAAAACAAGAATATGTTTCGGGATATCCACAACAGATGTAATGAGATTCGAAACAAAAGAAATCGACTTGTTCATGATACCGGCGTCGAAAGAGGTTCTTTAGAAGTTGATGCAAGAGATGTACATGAGAATATACTTCAAATAATAAAGCAGTATATCAAAACGGATATCGCTAAGAAAAAGCAACAAGAGAATAAAACGGCTAATTCCCGGGGAAGCGATATTACAGAACCGACTTTCCCAATCTTTATCAGTTCGATTACTCCACATACTTTTGAACAAGGTGAATTTATAAACTCGTTTTGTGACAAATTAAGAGAAATCGGTGTAAAACCGATCAGATGCGTTTTGACAGACTTCGATAAAAAGGATCCTATGGGAAAAGTCAGAGATACCATCGAGGCTTGCAATGCGGTGATTATTATTGGGCTGGAAAGAAGTCATGTGTATTATTACAGAGACAAGGAAGGCTCAATGTACGAATCGGAAAGCGTTCACAGAAAATACACTTCGGGATGGTTGCAAATTGAGAGCGGAATCGCTATTGCCTTAAAGAAGCCTCTGTTTGTTCTTTGTCAGAAAGATATTCATAGTGATGGAATATTTGACAGATCGTGGAATTCATATTTGCCAATAGAAATCGATATGCCTTTGGATGTTGATCAACAGAATGTTGTGATGATGCTTCAAAAAATCAGAGAGTTTGTTGCCAATTATAAAGAATGAGTAATTGTGGCGAACCACCATAATGTTAACTTGAGGTTTACATTCCCCATTAATTGTAGCGTTTTTATTGACTTTTGCGCTTTTTTTGTTATAATGAATTTGGTTCGATAGGGTTGTCCTTCTTGCCGAAGTTTTAGTGATTTTATAGGCTATATGCCACACAAAAAACTTAGGAGGAAGAACAATGAGACGCATCAACTATGCAAATTCATGGCTTATGGGGATCGACCCTGTCGCAACCGGGAGACAGCTTAAGAAGCTTCGCCGTCAGCACAATTTCACGCAGGAGGATTTATCCGAACTGTTTGAGTGGTGCGATATATCGGCATCCAGGGTTTCCATCAGTGTGTGGGAAAACGGTAAGAAAACGCCGTCGCTCTTACATATTGTGTTCCTGGCAGAGCTTTACGGCTGCACTCTCGACGAGCTGGTCGTAAGTTATCGACGCTCTCACGAACGAGAGTTAGAGGACAGAGACCAGCCCGTCCCTTTAATAAGTATTATTACATTTAGACGAATGTATGCGTTTGCATATGTTCGTCTTTTTTTATTTTGTAAACTTGCGGTTTCTGGGAACCACCTCTCAAATCAGTATAATAAAATCATAGATTTTCGAGGAGGTCTCAGCCATGAAAATATCCGAAGAAGTTGTTTTCCTGGAAGAAGCTTTTGATGTGCTTAATGAAAGATATTTTGAAAGTGCACTTTCAAGACCGGCGATTACAATCCAATCAACACCTCGTGCGCACGGTCATTTTACTCCGTATGATGCTTGGGATAACCGTCATGGATTAAAGCTCAAGGAAATCAATCTCGGCGCCGAGTCACTTCGCCGACCTGTGTCTGAAGTCATTGCCACATTAATGCACGAAATGGTTCATTACTATTGTCATGTTCAAGGTATTAAAGATGTTAGTCGCGGCAACACATACCACAATAAACGTTTTAAGGAAGAAGCCGAAAAGCGAGGATTGATTATCGGCTATTCTGCCGGCGTTGGGTACAGTTTGACACGACCGTCTCAAAGCATGGCGGATCTGGTTCGTGATTTAGGCTGGCTGGATAAGCTTCAATTATACCGTAACCCCGAATACAAAACTTCTGCTGATGGTAGCAAAAAAGGCAACGGTGAAAAAGAAGGACCAGAAAGCAAGAAAAAATCTTCAACAAGAAAATATGTCTGCCCTAAATGCGGATTGAGCATTCGAGCAACAAAAGAGGTTAATATCGCCTGCATTGATTGCGGAAACATTCCGATGGAACAGGTTTTGGAAAACGCAAAAAGCACACAAAGAGCCAAAATGTCAACCGTAGGTTAATCGAAAGCGCATGATAAAAAATGGTATTCTTTTATCGAAAGGTGATTAAACCCGAATACGACAAAGAACGCTGTTAATGTCTGGTTCGTGCAACCGGACAGCAGTCGATGATACAAAGAATCATCCTGATGAGTCGTTGAAAACTGCAACGAAACCGCTCAAACATATTAACATTGCTTTTGATAACCGCAAGTTAATGTACGATTTTTCGCATTTATGAGACAATGAATACACAATGAATCAAGGAGGAACTACCAATGAAAAAGATTAACAACTCTTCAGCAAACCAAAAAGACAGAATCGTATGCGTCACTGTTACAGGTGCGCACAAGTTCTACTATCAACCCAGTAAGTCAAAAGAACGTCTTTATCTGTTCACGACAGAAGACTTCTCCGGCTCGGTTTTTTCGTACTTCCGTGACAATGGCAGATGCATGGGCGGACGCGGCTTCAGCCTTACCATTAAGGAACTCTACGAAGACCGTAAGATGTACCGCAATCCCAAAATCGGAAAGATCTTCGACCGTCTGCCCGGAATGATCGACTATGTGCTTCGCGAAAACGCCGAGCAGAAAGAACAGGTCAAGCATAACAAACATGTCAAAAATGCGGACAAGGTCATCTATGAAGACCGCGAACTCGCAGCTTAAGGGAGGTATACATTATGAAAAACAATCAGCAGAAAACAACACGCCTTTCCAGTCTCAAAAAAGGAAAGATCAAACGCGTCGGCTTCTTTGAAAAAATCGGACTCAAGCTTGCTGGATATGCGGATGGCAAACGTAGCCTTCCTCGTGACGGCGTTTCAGGGTGGATGTCTCCCCATCTTGACAAGGAAGTCCGTTCTTATGACGAGTTTGCCAGTCGTATGTGGGGGCGTTTGCAGGTCGAGGAAGAGGAGGATTACGCCCGTCTCGGCGAATTGATGGACTCGATTGCGCATACCAAATCACTCCTTGATGAGGCTAAATCCGCGCTTGACGGAGCTGAGACAAAGGAAAAGTCGGCAGACAATTCGCGCAAGAAGGGCGAAAGTAAACTGACAGATGCTCAGGTGTCCGCCAGACGTTCTAACGAGAAAGCGAAGAGGCTTGCTCCGCTCAAAGGTCGCGTAAGCTCTCTGCAAAGCAAACTCACTTCCGAAATCGACGAGTTTTCCTGGCTTCGCAACAAGATCATTGAAGATAACAATTCGACCAGAATGATCTGCAACCGTGTCAGAGACCATATCTATCAGAGACTCGATATCTACTGGAATGCCGCTCTGCGCAAACACACCGACAAAGCAAAGATGCCGGTTGTTCCGTGCGTCGAAGTTGCATCCCGCTCCGAAGCCGTTTATATGGAGCCTCACAAGCTCCTTATGCAGAAAGCTGAAATGTTCAGCATGGAACTTTCAAACAATGAAGAAACCGAAGAGGAGGCAGCGTAATGTTCAACAAGAAGAAACAGCAGTCATTGTACAATTCGGTGGATGACAGCAGATCAACTGTATACGACTTCACATTAAGGTCGACGCCGGTTGGCTTTGAGTCTTACCGCACAACCGAATACACTCTCTACCACAAGCTTGACGAGGCGGAAATGATTCCCAAAATCGATGATCATCTTGAAAAACTTTTCGCCGGTTCCGTGGATGATGCCAACGGAGATATGCTCGATGAGATCATTTTCGGCGCCGCCAGGGAAGCTCTGCCCTACCTTTCCAAACAGCACATCGACCACAACGATACCATCCGTCGTTTCATAGTTCGCCGTACTGCGGATCGCGACGATATCCGCCGTATCAGGGACGAGCGCGTCAAGGAACGCGATACGATGCAGACAGAATACGACAAAATATGCAAAGCGCTTGAAAAAACGGAGGAGGTTTAATTATGACAAAGGCAAAAAGCATTTTCAGCCGCGACCCCAACGGCGAGTTCATCTACAACGGACTCAACGCCCATACATCAAAGAAATACAAGGCGGATACTCCGTTGGACAAGTCATTCGTCCCGTATCTTATCATGATCTTCTGCGCCGTAGTAGATGCTACCGTCTTCATCAATCTGTTCAAGCTGATCTCGTACGATAGCCCGGTCATGCTTGGCGTAGAGGTCGCGGGGTTCCTGTTTGCTTTTGATGCGGTTCCGCTCTATCTCGGCATTCAACTGCGCAGACTCAAGCAAGGAATCAGCAAGGACAAGTTCATCGTATGGATTGCCGTCGGCGTCTGTGCGCTGGCGTGTATCCTGAACGTTTTCCTTAGAATCAGCACTATCGATCTAATGTCTCCTGACGCTGCATCCGCGTCGACCAGTTACTTCGGCACGGTTGCCGAACAGACAGCTTCAACTGAGGCTGACCCTGCAGCTATTGCTCTAACGGTATTCGGCATCTGTCTGCCCGTGCTAACATCCTGCGGCAGTTTCTTCATCTCTTACCTGACCTATAATCCCCTCAAGGTGAAGAAACGTGCTGCCGAAGAGATGCTTACGGAAAAGACGGATGAGATCCGCAGAATCGACGCTTATATTGGAGAATATGAAGCGGATATCGATTTTGCCGAGCACCTCAAAGAGGACGATGAGGGCAAATACCTCGAGATGCAGAAATTCCAAAAGGCACTTGTTCTCAGTTATGCGGACTATGTCCGTCAAAGACTGAAGGAGCATATCGGCGATCCCACGTCGACGAATGTCCTTTCCGAGGAAACCTGCATTGTTATTCTCGAACGACTGGAGAAGGAACTCGCCGCCCTTGATACGCTTGAACACGGCGAAACGGGATGGCACTCCGAATCCGCAGACCGTACTTACATTTCAAATAACACTGCTGCTTAAGGAGGCAACATTATGAAAAAGACAATTTCTATGATTCTCGTTCTTGCTTGTGTTATTACCATTGTTTCCACTCTTGCCGGATGCTCCGGCAACGGTGTAAAAGCACCTGCGGAGAAAGCCGCTGTTTGCTACATTATTGCCAGTACGGCAAACTCCAAAGGTTTGAACTTTAACAGTCCGCTTGTTCAAGACACTGTATACAGCACTGTCAGAAATTACGGCTTTATTGCCGTTGTCAATGCGGACGGAAATCCCGAAATCGTTCATGCGGCAAGTTATGACCTTGATGACAAATACAAGTCTGCATCAAAGGAGAAACTCGACATGGATGCACGCTCCAAAGCGACAAATATCGTCTTGAGTATGCAGAGTATCGTTGCGGATGATCCGGAGATCGATTATCTTGAGTCTCTTCGGCTTGCTGTGAGAACCCTTTCTTCCCTGAACGGATATGACACAAAGAGCATAGTCCTGATCGGGACAGGTCTCTCTACTGCCGGAGTGATGAATTTCAGCAACAATCTCATCTCTGCCGAACCTGAGACCGTTGTCAATCTTCTTAACGAGAAATCGGAAATTCCCGACTTCACAGGCATCACAGTATATTCACAGCAGCTGGGCGATGTAGCCGCACCTCAGAAGGAACTCACAAGCGCACAGCGGATCAAACTTGAAAAAATCTACGGTGGCATTGTCGAAACCGGAGGCGGAACCTTTATCTACAATGACATTATTGCCAATCCCGTTGATGAAACGAAGCAGTATCCTTCTGTGACCCCTGTTAATCTTCCTTCAGACACGCCTATCTCATTTGAAGAAGTCGTATTTGAGGAAGATAACATCTTTGAAGAGCCTGTTTTCCTTACCGAAGAGAAAATCGGATTCGTAGCCGATAAGGCTGTCTTTCTCAACCCCAATGAGGCAAACGAGATTCTTCAGCCTGTTGCAGAACATCTGGTTAAGCATCCATCGGTATCCATCGTTCTCGCCGGAACAACAGCCGGAGACAAGGATTCGGATTTTACTTTGTCGCTTTCAAGACAGAGAGCGGAAACCGTAAAAAATGCGCTCGTTGAACTCGGAGTAAGTGCGGACAGAATCATCGCCATCGGTCTTGGCTCGGAAAAAGACCCGTGGCATGTGTATAACGCCGGTTATGACGGCTCGGCGGCATCCGGAAACCGCAAGGTAGTACTGCTTGATGCGTCTTCGGAAAGATCCGTTTCTATTCTTGAAACATGTGCTCATTAGAAGGAGTTGGAAAAAGCAGTCTTTCATTCAGAAAGGGGTGTCCGAAATGTATCGCGCCATACTCTTAATTCTTTATCTTATCGTCCTCGTTCCCGGGGTCACATGTTTAATACGGTATAGACAGATCCCTTTTTCGAGGCGGTTAAGCATAGGACTCTCCGTTCCTGCTATTCTCTTCGCTCCGACTTTTGCAGGATTCCTATGTGATCTTTTAAGCTCCTTGCTTAGCATAGGTCTGTTACTGCTCATTATCATTGGCGGATTTGGATTGACGCTGAAGTCACTTTTCAGATAGGGGGATTCTCATGGAAACATTGAGTATATTGGCATATGGCGGTATTGGGTTGCTTGGTTTCCTTCTGATGGTGTTTGAAATTAGGGACATCAGAACTGGAGGGAACAAGATACCAGGCAATACTGCATATGAGTTTTACACTTCAAACGGAACACGTGTCCGTATCTCAAAAACTTTTGGTTCGGGATACAAGGTTTATGTCTACGGTAATTGCCCAATACAAACCAAAAAAGACCGATATGGTCGAAGCTTTTTTACCGTGAGAGCAAGATCCGCATCAGAAGCCGAGTATGTTATAGACGATTTGATGAGGTGAATGCGATTTATGAGTAAAGATCATGTTCCAAGTGACTTTGCAAGATCGAGCGGTTACAAATCAGATCTTGAAAACGCAGAAACCGGACCAATGGTGAAGTCTGTCAACACTTCTTTTGGCAGCAAAAACCACAATGCCTATATAATGCGTTCCGACGGAACACACGAACATTTTTATTATGATCCGCAATCCCAAAAAAGCGGCTGGCACGGTCATAAATATCCAACTAAAAACAATCATCCTAATTCACAACCAAAAACAGATTCCAAAGGAGGAAAGCAGATGGACAGAAATTCCTTTATTGAAAGTATTAAAGCGGATAAAGCCACAATAGAACGTTGCAACGAAGTGTCAAAAAACGCCGCAAAAAACATGAATACGCAATCCGGCAAGAAAGGCGGACTTGATAACGGAGGAAGAGAAAGAGGTGATACCGGACCGATGAGTCACGGCCGCGAGGGCGGCAACAAAGGCAGACCCTCTCCGTCTCCACACAGTTCATCCGGCGAAGGTCATTCTTCAAACGGTCAGAGCAGCTCTCCCGGACATTCCTCAGGAGGTCAAGCATCCTCATCCGGACACGGCTCTACCGGCTCAAGTTTCAGTAGTGGGCACAGCTCCGGTGGGTCGGGAACCGGCGGACATAGTTCGGGTGGTCACGGTTCCGGTAATGGAGGTCATTAACAATGGTTAAACAAACAATAGAAGGCTTATCGATTCTTCCTTCACCCCCTCAAATCGAGGGACGGTTAAAAGAGCCTGTTATCCGGCTTGCGGACGGTTTGGTCCTTGATGACAATATTCTTGAATTGGCCACCTTGCTGGAGGCTCCTCCGGGTGGTGGGAAATCAGTTCTTCTCAGCCAGATTATTAAGCAGGTTTTACCTCATGTCGCTTCCCGCAAGGCAAACGCTTTTCTTCTTGATGTAAAAGGAGAGTTGTGGAAACAGTTTGGCTCCTTCCCGGGTGCAATTCGTATTTCTCCTTCCGAAGCAGATGATCCTAAGTCATGTTGGAATATTTTTCGCGAACTCGAAGTTGGGAAAAATGCAGAGGTTGTTGCAAGAGACATTTCGAGATTGCTTTTGAGAGATCAAAGAAGCGAAATGCAACCGTTTTTTGCCGAAAGTGCTGACGATATCTTTGTAAGCACAGAGTTGTGCATGGACAATATGAGACGAAGCACAGGAGAGTTTTATGGCAATTGGCATCTTACGGATTTCCTCAGACGCGTGTCTATTCGAAAGGATGCTGAGCTCAACTGGTATGATTTAGCAAAACAAAAACCACTATTCTTTGGTCATATTCCGAATTACCTCGGTGATGAACTTGGTCAAGGATATGGAATCATAAGTGAACTGCTCGTTTTGCTTAATTCTGCATTCTGGGGAAGCTTTAACACTCCTAACGGAACGTTTTCCTGTATTGAGACGGTAAAGTCCGGTGGTCACCTTGTGTTTCTTTGTATGGATTATGCCAACGAGAGCGAAGGTGCCAGAAAAATCTTTCAAACAATGCTTCATTTATTACTTAAGCATGCTACAGATCCGGAAAACCGTTGCCTCAATTATTTTTTTCTTGACGAAGGCAGCGTGATTGGTCAGGTGGGAACTGCTGATGCACTTTCTCTCGGAAGAGCTTGCGGCGTGCGGCTTTTTATGGCCATACAGAATCTGGATCTTTTATCGCTTCGCATGAAGGAGCAGGAACGAAGTGCACTGCTTTCCCTCTTTGGGAATCTAATCCTTCTAAACGCTCAAGACCAGCTCTCAAGAAAGCTACTCTCAGACCGGTATGGCGAGGCGCTTTGCAGCTATACATTCAGCGGAGCCATGCAAAAAGTGGAAACCCATGTAAAAAGCCGTCCCGTTGTTGCAGACAGCGATTTTTCATTACTCAAGCGAAAAGGAGATGCAATTTGTTCCTTTCCGCGACTTAGTAACCAACCATTTTATTTTCACGGATTTCGAGAGGAGCTACAGACGTTATGAACTCAATTTTTCGACCTTCAGAAATATCGGTTATCAGCATGCCGGTTACTTCATCCAATCGTCGCAATGCAGAAAAGCATCCGGCGGTTGATTTGGGATGCGCCACGCCATTTCAGTTATTCGCAAGAGCAAGTATATCGCGCAACGGAACGATTTGCATATTAGGCAAACCGGGTAGAGGCGCCGGAATCGCCAGGGCTTTAACAGCCAGAAGTGAAAAACCGTTTCTTTTCTTAGGAACGGTAAGGGACAAGGATTACATATCTTCGTCACTTAACCCTGAATGGATGCGAGATTCAGCACAATCGAATCTGCCTTGCGGTAGCGGAACTATCCTCTTTGCAAACCCTCACAATGCCTACTTGGAAATTTGTCAGTATGTGGAAGAATGGTCGAAAAACTATTTTCTGATAATTCATCTTGGAAATGGTTTGCAGGCAGGAACAGAGTTGTTGAATATATTCAGCGCTATAGAACAATGCCTTGTCTTTTGCGATTCTATTCCGCGGAGCATTCGGAACACTGATACACGGTCAATTACTCAGCTGGAATTTCTGCAACAAATGCATTATTTATTTGTGTTCTCTTCTGGCGCAGAAACCGAATCGCTCGTCAATTTGCTCCCAACTTATCAATACGAAAAAACAAGTAATACAACGAATTTAAACACATACAGAGGCAGATCGATTTTTCATCCTTTCCATGGACACCACGGACACGGGATCTCTGTAGGACAAACCCGCGAAATGGAATATAAGAAAAACATCTTTGAGGCCGATGAACTTCAGCGGATTTTCTCAGATGGATATGCGCTCGTATACAATACTGTTCTCAACAGCGTTTACTTGGTGCGAATTATTTAATTTGGGGTGATTAAAACGTCAAACGACACACATGTTTATATTGTTAATCAAATATTGAAGAGCTTAGAAATAGATTATCGGACAATTAAATTTAAAAAACGGAACTTATACTTTTGTGAGCTTCCTGACGGTCACACTTTTGATTTATGTGTGGGAACTGATCAAACATTAAAGATCTGGAGTTTTGTTGGTTCCGTTCCCGTGAAAGATTTCAACGTTCGATATATGTATAAAAAGTCAAATGATTCTTCTCCGACGGTCGGCATTGAGATTACAGATGAAGGGGATATCTGCTTCTATGTACTGCAGAATTTGGATATAAAGAATCAAAAAAGTCGGATTCGCTTGCTGATAGAGGGCTATTCAAAAGTGATATCTGATCCTGTTTTTCAAGTCGCAAAGATGTAAACCTACGGTGTATCGAACCAGAAGGAGATATTGTTTATAATTAAATCACAGAACAAAACCAGTAAAAAGGCCAAGGAGGACTCATATGGCAACGGTATTTAAAAACAATAAGTTTTTCCCGCAAAATTTCTATCTGAACTGCAATGATAATTTGGAGCTAGATATCCAAGCCATGACAATCTGCACCGAAGCAATACAATTGTCACCGGAAAGCTTTAACGGAGAAAAACCTTATTTTAAATTTATTCTTCGTTATTGTCCTCCTTATGAGCATGAGAAGTTTTGCGACTTGAAACGCCTACAGGAAGCTGCACGTAGCAACACCAGGTTTAAAGATGAATACAGAGGGTACATACTAATAGATATTGCCGAATGGAAAGGACATTTAACAGAAGAACTGTTTGCAGATGTTACAATGTCATTTTTAAGCGATATGTCAGGGTACTGGAAATACATATTTGTATCACCCGGATATGAACTTTCCGAGGATGACTTAAATGTTTTGCAAAGGTTTTTTAGAGTTAAAGAGTTGGATCAAATCTCTTTTTCCAATCCGGATTTGTACAAAGCATTTTTTGAGTCAATAGATGAGAATCACAGAATTTGCTTGTCATCTTTAACTCAGAACTTGTTCCGCCGATTTGTTCCTCAAAAAGCCATGAGGACAAAAGAGTCCGTCATTGCTATCGAAAATGATCTAAAATCGTTTTTTGGGTCTCAAACAAAGGTGAGAGCGGAAATGATGGCTGATTATCTAAAGAATCCGGATGGATTTTGTTTCGGCTTTATTTCAGAACAAGATATGAAAAAGATTCTGCACATCAACAAAGAGGAGATCACACTATGAAGAGTAATGAAGCTGTTTACAGAGAATATATTCATCCGGAAGCCAGAATTAACTGGACATCGAATGAAGATGTTATGAAAAAACTTTCATCGGTTAACCTTTTGGATAACAAAAGGATTGACAAAGGAGGACTGCCGATTATTTCTGATGGAAAAAATGCGGCGGTTGACACCTCCGATTCGCATTGTATCATTTACGGAGCGAGCGGGTTCAAAAAGAGTTTATGTGTGTTTATGCCTTTAATATGCACTTTGGCTAAAGCCGGTGAAAACATGTTCATCACCGATCCGAAAGGGGAACTGTATAAACGCACAGCAAATTACTTAAAGCGTATGGGTTATAGAATCCGTGTTTTAAATTTTCGTGACTATAACGGTGAAGGATATAACCCTCTGTCTTATCCAACAAAACTGTATAAAGCCGGTGAAATCGATAAAGCAACTACAGTATCCAGTAACCTCGTAGCGGCTTTGGCTCAGGAACAATTGGACAACAGCAAGGTGGATGTTTTTTGGCCGAACACAGCTATGGCTGCGAACAACGGTATTCTCCCGTTTATGTATTCCTCATATCCGAATCCGGACGCTGTAAATTTCATCAGCTTGGCTGATTATTACACAAATCGTACAGCTGGATATCTGAATGAGTATGTGAATCAGGAATCAGCTCTTGCAAACGCAGCGATGCAGAATCTGCGAACGGTGCTGTCTGAACCGGAAAAGACACTAATGTCAACTTTAAGTACATGTTCAAGTTTTATCCAAAAGTTTATTCAAAACGACCATCTTGCACGTATGCTTGGTCACAGCACTTTCGAATTGGAAGAGTTGACAGAAGAAAAAACAGCTTTTTATGTCATCACGGATGATTCCAGTACGGTGTGTGATCCTATTGTAGGCATTCTAATATCTCAGGCACAGAACATATTGGTTGATAGAGCTTTCCATTCTAAATCAGAAAAATTAAACACCCGAGTCAATTTCGTGTTAGATGAGTTTTGCTCTTTTCCGATACCCAATATGCCAGCCGCGCTTGCGACACACCGGAGTAGGAACATCCGCTACTACTTGTGCTGCCAAGCGATTGATCTCTTGGAAAAGCGTTATCCGAATTATAAGAATATGATGACGAACTGTGCGACAACCATTTTCCTGGGTTCTACTGAAATTGAATTGCTGGAAATGATAAGCAAGCGCTGTGGAACAACGGAAATAACAATGTCAGGGCACGAAGAACCGCTGATTTCTGTACCAGAGCTTATGACATTGAAAAAGGAATGGTATTTCAAAGAAGCAATCTATCTGAATTTGGCGTCCGGCATACGTTATTGTACATCGCTTCCATCCATTGAGAAATATGAGGCTTTTAGCAAGGATGGCGAGGCCGAACTGCCGAATATTACACATCCACCGGTGTGCTTCTATTCTTTCGTTGATCTGATGAATGACATTTCGGATGGCAAAGCTAACAAACCGTTCCATTCCATGCAAAAAAGTCCCCCGAAAACAGAAACCATGCGCAAAAGAATTACGAGAAAAAAACAAACGAATAAATCCGATAACAGTATATTGGATTCAGATATCCAAAAAAAACTCGAAGCTAAATTTGACGAATTGTTTGGAGCACTTGAAGATGAGGAGGATAACTAAATGATTCCATCGGTTATTAGCGTATCAAAATCAGGGAAAGAAGGGCTCGATCTCTTATCCTATGATTTCACCAAGAACAGAAAAATCTACTTGTTTTCTGAAATCACTGATGAAGTTGCTATGGAGGTAATTGCTCAACTTGAGTATCTTGACAACAACGGAACAGGAGACATAAAGGTATATATCAACAGTCCGGGTGGGTCTGTTTCTGCCGGATTTGCGATTGTGGATGCGATAAATCGCTGCAGATGTGACGTGTCTACAATTTGTACAGGTATGGCTGCAAGCATGGGGGCTTTCATTCTATCCTGCGGCACTAAATCCAAAAGACTGGCTACCCCTTTAAGCGAAATCATGATACATCAGCCTCTGGGCGGTGCCCAGGGACAGGCATCGGATATTCAACTTGCGGCCGAACACATAACTAAAGTCAAGAACAAACTTCACGGGATTCTGTCAGAAAATACCGGCCAGGATATTCAAACAATATCCCGTGATTGTGATCGTGATTTTTGGATGGGGTCGGATGAAGCGCTGAAGTACGGAATTGTGGACGAAATTCTTGGTTAACATTGTTGATTTGCGCAATGACTTACTTTATAAAACGATTAATCATCAGGCATCAGAATAAGAAAAATCAAAAAAGTGCGGATTCTTGAAGCTCTGTAACCTGACGGTTTATAGTGTTACTGTTCAAAAACTTAAATACTATTGAGTAAGAAAAGACTGGAGGGGTTGCATGAAACGAATAATCTACAAGGCATCTATCATCGTACCGCTTGCAATGATTTTCTATAGTTTTATAGAGCCGTTCGCATTTTGTGTGCCGGAAATCGGTCTGTATATGGAGACCTACTCTTCAAGAATATTGATTGTTATGGTCTCGGTAATATGGCTTTGCTGCTCTCCATTCAGACGCGGCACCTGCAATGGTACGATAACGGAGCTGCTGTTCAACATTGTCCCCGTTGAATTTGTGCTTATGCTCGTTTTTACACAATGGCATTTCGTAATTTCACTTCTGATCACTTTTGTTTTGGTTGGAGGAGAGATCGCTCTGTTCTGTTCATTGAGAAAAGACGAACTTAAGCATAAGTTCTCACGAAAAAGGCATCGTAGATACCAGTTCGTTTTCAGAAGGTGTTCCGTATTCGGCATAGCCGTTCTTTGTGCTATCCCTTGCTTGCTTTCAATTTTCATATACGGCTTTGAGTCACCTACATATAAGGCTACAGAGGAACTGTGGAATCAACTGTTTTCTGAAACTGAATCCGTTGTTGAAGAAAACAAGTCGGATGATTTGTATGAAAAAAACACGGAACTATGGAGCTATCTGCAGAACAAAAACTGGAATCAGCTTTCCATTCAGGAAAGGATAACCGTGATGCAGAAGCTTGTCGATTTCGAATCAGATGTTCTTGGCATCCCAACTGTTCCAGTTACTTCCGCCATGATTGGAACAGCTACACTTGGCGCATATGATAATGAGTCGGATCAAATGTTGATCAATACCGAGCATCTGGCAAATTCTTCTGTTCAAGAGGTGATAAACACAATATGCCACGAAGTGCACCATTCATATGTTGATTATCTTGTCAGCACCCTTGACTGGGACAATCCGGCAATGAACAGCGCATACTTTGCGGAATTAAGGGAGTTGATGGATTCGCAGGAAAACTACAAAAGTGCATGGAACTACGGCTTTGCCGCTTACGAGAACCAGCCGCTTGAGGTTGCGGCAAGGGAGTATGCTTTGGAAGAATCCTCGAGAATAATGACATACTTAGATTGAGTTTTTTAACCAGATTTGTCATCTGCAAAATTATGCTTATCAAAAAAGAACACATAGTGGAAATAATTGACTCTTTGTAGTATTATAAAAATTGAAATGAACCTAACTAACTATTAAATTGGAGGTTTTATGACATGCTGATTACAAACGGCAATTCAATGTGGGGAACGGTTTTTGATCCCCCAGGCAAAAAAGCAATGCGATTGAATATCGGCGATTGTCTTACGTTCGGCTCTTTTGTGCCTCCTGTTGATTCTTCGGATCTGAAAATCCGTCTGCCGATGCTCTGGCATGTAATCGGAAAGGATGGGAATAGGCTTAAACTGCTGTCATACTTCTTTTTTGAACACACAGGGTGTTGGCCTGTGGAAGGCAGTACCAAATCAGTTACTTGGGAAAACTCTGAAATCAGACATGACCTGAACAATAAATACTTATATGATTGTTTCGATGAGAATGAGCGGATTGCAATACTAACCACCGAGGTAAAGACAAAATCAACCGGCGAGTCATATATAGTAACACGCGATAAACTTTATGTGCCTGGGTTTGAGGATATCGAAAACATTCCGGAACATTTGAAAATCGGAAGGTGTTTATTTACCGACTCAGCTGATGACGGCTCTTCTTTTGTGGACTTAATGTACTGCTTTTATTGGCTGAGGGATCCAGGAGAATATGAGGATGAAAACCTTGTGGTTCAGGGATTTGCAAATTCAAAGCTGGTGCTTGACAGCCTTGACTATGGTTCAGACGAGGTGGGAGTCAGAGCTATTATGTGGGTAGACGCTGAAAAAATCAAGGAAATAAACTTGTGATATTTTATGAAAAAGGAGACTTTACAACATGAAAATGAATGATGTTGAACTCTTTGCAAAACTCAACGAGGCCTTCAACGAATTATTCGGTTCAGAGGTTTCCGAAGACACATCTGACTCATCGCCTTTCGATAAG
>OOAA01001029.1_pt1 | contig 15656 bp, 13 predicted proteins | sample 1671671 | NCBI WGS metagenome assembly OOAA01 (sample SAMN06348180, study PRJEB24527) | human gut metagenome | biome: human gut; feature: ankylosing spondylitis patient; material: feces | host: Homo sapiens | place: China | collected 2015-10 | reverse complement strand
GACGACAAACAGCGCACAGGCGCAGGCGGCGAGCTTTTCGCCGCCATATATCACGCTCCACCGAGCCGTCCCGGCATTCATGCGCCTTGACACATCGGCTATCCACTCGTTTCGCTCGCCGAGACGGTCAAAGCCCGATGCCGTGAGCAGCGAATAAACCTCGCGCAAATCCGGGTATCTCGGCATCGCAGCCTCGCCGCGCAGAGGGCGCAAAAGGCGCTCGAAGCGAACTATGTTGCCGCTTCGAGTCGGCGAAAGTCCGAGCCTTTTGCACACGCTCTCCTCGCACGAGAGCGTCGAGAAGCCTATCATGCGGAGAAACTGCACAAGCTCCTCGAAATCGGCTTCGGGCGCGGCACTCAGAACCACGCTGTCATAGGCGCGGCAAACTGCGGCGGTGACGGCATTTCCGCCGTTTTCCTGAATCCAGAAGCGAACGCCCGGAAAACCGTCCGAATAGGTTTTAAAATATCCGGCTATCTTCGTGCCAAACGCATCGCGGCGGCAAAAGTCCGAAAGCTGTTTTTCCTTAGCCTGTTTAAGCATCGGCAAGCTCCTCGAGCATAACCCTTGCAAGGCGGAGAACCTCGTCTCCGTCGCTGAGCTTTATCACGCAGGAGGGCGAATGGAGATATCTGCACGGGAGCGAAATCGCAAGCGTCCTGACTCCGCCCGCGCTGACATGGATGGTCCTTGCGTCGTTTCCGCCGGCGACCATAGTCTTTGTCTGTATCTTTATGCCGTTTTCCTCGGCTTTTTTAAACGCAAGCTCATAGAGTGCGCTGTCATAGATAGTTCCCCTGTCCATAAAACCGACTACCGCGCCCTCGCCCAACGCGCAGACGCGCTTTTCGCCTTCGACTCCGGGGATATCCGCGGCTGTGGTAGTCTCAAGGACTATGGCGTAATCGGGTCTTACGGAGAAAGCCGCGGTCTGTGCGCCGCGCGTGCCTATCTCCTCCTGAACGCTGAACGAGAAGTCCGCGTCGTACTCGAGCTCGCTCTTTATCAGCTCTATCATCACGGCGCAGCCCATTCTGTCATCGAGCGCCCTGCCCTGAACGAAGCCGTCGCCGAACTGTCTTATTCCCGAATCGAACACGACCGTATCGCCCAAAGAGACATATTCGCGCGCCTCGTCCGCCGACTCCGCGCCGATATCTATATACATCTCGTCGCCCTTGGGCATATCGAGCTCCTCTTCTTTTGAGAGCATATGAATAGGCTTCAGGCCGATAACGCCGCTTATTCCTCTGTCACCGACCTTAACGCTCCTGCCGAGATACACGCGCGGGTCGATACCGCCGACTGCCGAAAATTTCAACATACCCTCGTCGGTTATATAGGTGACTATCATGCCGACCTCGTCCATATGGGCGTCAAACATGACTTTGTTCTTCGCGGGGTTCTTTCCTTTTTTGTGCACGATAAGATTGCCGAGAGGATCGACGCGCCAATCGGCAAAGCCGTCTATCTCGGAGATTATGAACTCGCGCACCTTATCCTCCCTGCCGGATACGCCGCCTATCGAGCAGAGCTTTTCGAGCAGTTCAAGCATTATGCGCGCCCCCTTTCAATTATATATTCCGCCATGAGCCTTGCAACCGATTCGATATCGTTGAGGTCTACTATCTCGGCCGCCGTGTGCATATTTCTCTGCGGAATGGAGATAAGTCCCATGCGAACGCCGCTTCCCGCCGTCTGAATCCCGTCGGCGTTGGTGCCCGTGCTTCCGCTCATAATCTCGCTCTGGCGCGCTATGCCGTTTTCGTCGGCGATGCGCTCAAGGGTGCGGGACATAGAATAATCGAGCGAGGGCGAGAAGCCTATCATTGCGCCGCCGCCGAGCTTTCCGCACTTCTCCTTTTTGAGTCCGGGAGCCATGGCGAAGCTCACGTCAACGGCTATTGCCTCATCGGGAGCGGCCGCAAAGCCGCCGGCTATCGCGCCGCTGCCGCCCGTCTCCTCCTGAGACGAGAACAGCACGCTTATGCGGCAGCCGTGATTTTTGCCTTTAAGCAGCTCAAGGCAGCGCAGTATCGCCGCAACGCCCGCTCTGTCATCGAGCGCGGCGCAGCTGACCCTCTCGCCGAGCAGCTCTTTCGGAGTGCTGTTGACTGTAATCCGCATTCCGGGGCGCACGATTTTTTTGACCTCGTCGGCGGTCATGCCCACGTCTATGGCGAGGTCGTCTGTTTTCTTCGCCTTTTTGTCATCGTCGCCGGAGGCGAGGTGCGGCGGGGTCGAGATTATAACGCCGAAAAGAGGCTCGTCACCCCAAACGGTGACCTGCTCCGCAGCGAGGACGCGCGCGTCAATTCCGCCCACACGCGCAAATTTTATAAAGCCGCTGTCGTCAACGGCGGTAACAGTCATTCCGATTCTGTCAATATGCGCGTCGAGCAGGATATGCACTCCGTCGCCGCCCGTGTCTCCGCAGACGCTGCCGAGCACGTCGATATGCGCGGGCATATACTCCTCGAGCATGGATTTTGCAAGCAAAGCCGCCTCGTTTTCGTTGCCCGAGGTACCGTTTGCGGCGGCGAGCGCCAAAACTACGGCTTTTAAATCTTTATTTTTGAGCAAGTTACATCTTCCTCTCTATTTTTGAGTTGAAAATTACGAGAATATAGAGTATTATAATAAACGGCAAAATAAGTAGAGTATTGGAGAGATAGCAATGAGTCAGTCGCATCATCACCATCACCACCATCACCGCAGCCGCCGTAAAAAGCAAAAGATGAAGAACAGAGCTCTGATTATATTGGGCGTAGTTCTTCTCGTCATAGCGATTCCGCTGACTGCGGGAATAATCACGTTCAACCACTATCTGAGCAAGGTCAACTACGAGGAGGAGACCAAGGAAATAAATCCCGAGCTCACCGAGAACATCTCCGACCCCGAGGCGGACAAGGATATATCCGAAAATATAGACGATCCGCGTATGTGGTATAACGACAACATCATAAATATCCTGCTCATAGGACGCGATCTCGGCAAGGGGTCAAAATATTATCCCCGCGCCGACTCCGTAATAATCGTCTCGATAAACAAGCTTAAAAACGACATAAAGCTCGTCTCCCTTTCGAGAGCCACTTATGTCTCAATTCCCGGCCACGGCAACGCCCGACTCAACGCGGCGCACGCCTACGGCGGAGCGAAGCTGCTCATTGACACTATAGAGCAGAACTACAAGATAAGAATCGACCACTATGTGAGCATAGACTTCAACGGCTTTATCAAGGCCGTTGATGCGCTCGGCGGAGTGGATATCGCGCTGACGGAGGCGGAGATAAACGCTCTTGCTCCGATACTTCGTCAGAACGGCACCGTAATAAACGGCGCCGGAACATATCATCTCAACGGCAACGAGGCTTTGGAATATGCCCGTCTGCGCGATATAGACAGCGACCGAGCGAGAACCGAGCGCCAGAGAACCATTCTCCTGTCCATATTCACAAAGTTCAAGAAGATGTACTCGACAGAAAGCTACTCTACTCTGCTGAGCAAAGGTACAAAATTCCTCGACCAAGTCCTCCCGCTCGTAAGCACAGACTTTACAAAGAGCGAAATAATCGGGCAGGCAACGACCTACGCGGGATATCTCAAATGGCCCGTCACCGAGGCTATCATACCCAGAAACAAGACCCCGCTGACAAAGATAAACGGCGTTGAGGTTCTGATAGTAAACTGGGCGAATATCAAGCACGACATTCACGAAGTCCTCTATCCCGGCATTGAGCCCCAGGAGCAATCCTGAGGCTCATCAATAGGATAAATTACAGCTCTACGCCGCCCACCGGGCGAACCGAGAGAACATAGCACGAACCCGAACCGAATACTCTTTCCATCAGGTCTTTGTACTCATCAAGCTTATTGAGCGGTACAAAGGCCTGAATTGTTCCCGCGAAGCCGCCGCCGTGGACTCTCCACGCGCCGCAGCCGTCAAGAAGCTTTTCGCTAAGCGACAGCGCGAGCGAAACGGGCTGCTCGGCTGCCTTCTTGCACGAATAGACATTCTGGTTATACATATAAGAGGAGCGGCCACTCTCGATTATATATTTCATAAAGGTTTTGAAGTCTCCCGCTCTGAGCGCGGCCGCCTGCTTTTTGACGCGGGCATTGTCGCCGTAGAAATGCATGGCGCGAAGCACGGCCCTGTCTCCGCAGGAGGAACGGATATCGGCGATGTTCTTCATAAACTCGCTCTCGTCAACCTCGCGCAGAACGCTCTTGCCGAGATATGCCGCAACGCTCTCCATCTCCTTGCGCACGGCGGCGTACTCGTCGGTGAGGTCGGAGTGGCTTCCGCCGGTGTCCACTATGCACAGGGCATAGCCGCAGGAGGCAAAATCGAAGTTAACCTTCTCGATAACGGGCTTTGCGGGGTCGGCGAAATCTATCTCGACAAACGAACCGACGGAGCTTGTCATCTGGTCGAGCAGACCGCAGGGCTTGCCGAAGAATTTGTTCTCCGCCGCCTGCGCTATCTGCGCTATTTCAACGTCGCTGACCTTTCCGTCGTTAAACAGGTGATTTATTATAGTTCCGAGTAAGACCTCAAACGCCGCTGAGGACGAAAGTCCCGAGCCGGAGAGCACGTCGGAGGCAGTAGTTGCGTCAAATGCGCCGACGTTGTAGCCGCGGCGCTTAAACTCCGAGCATACGCCGCGCACAAGGGCTCTCGACTTGCCGAACTCCTTTTCGTGCGGCTTAAGGTCGCTGATATCCACTGTGTCCATGGCGTAGCCCTCGCTCTTGACATTGACTACGGTGCCCTCGCTCTTTGCGGCGACGGCTATAGCGTCGAGGTTGACGCTCGCGGCGAGCACTCGGCCGTGGTTATGATCGGTATGATTTCCGCCTATTTCGGTTCTGCCGGGTGCGCTGAAGAGTCCCGCCTCGCGGCCCTCTCCGTAGAACTCCTCGAACTCGCCGATAACGCGGCAATAGCGCTTTCTCTGGGCATCGATTGTGCCAGCGGGATAGAGCCTCGTCAGCTCTGCGTCATAGGCGCCGTCGATCATTCTCTTTTTCAAAACATCTGTGGTATACATAAACCTACCTCGTTTCCGTGATATTAATTATCTTTATTTTTCTTTGAGCTTGAAACGCTCTTTTCAACTAAAAGCCATATGAGGTTGACGCACAGCAGAGACACTCCGCTTATGGTCAGCACTATCACCAGGGGCACAAGGAACGCCTTGGAGAGAGGGTCGAACACATTTGTACCCATGAAAGTATAGGACAGCAGCTTCGGCGCAAAGCCTGCCGCGGAGAGCAGAATGAACTGCCAATACGGGAACTTCAGCGAGCCGTAGATTCGGCTGACGCTCCCGAGAGGAAATCCGGGGATGAGACGCAGGGCAAAGAGCAGAGCCTTGTTGACCTTGCCCGAGTTCTCGATTATCCTGCGCGCCCGCTCGTTTCGGCTGATCATCTTCCACGCGTTGCCGCTGCCGAAGCGTTTTCCCTCGAAATATTTTATGGTCATCATCATGATGATACCGAGAAAGTTGACCGCCATAGCCCAATAGGACGGCAGAACGGCGCCTGTAAAAACGCAGATAGCCGAGACCGCCAAAAACGGGACGAAGGTACGCACAAAGAATACAGCCAGCATAGCGAGCACAAACTTCCAGCTTACGCCGAGCGACTGAATGAACTGCTCAGCCTCGAGCAGCTTTTCCTGATAGGCCTTATACCAGAGCCACAGCTGATCGTATCTCAACAGATAGACCACCACCGATACGGCTGCGGCGGATATAAGGAGCGCTAAGCCCGCGGCATTCATTATGCCGCTTCGTGTCCAATGCTTTTTCAAGCCTTCACCTCAAAAAAAGTTTACATATAATTGTATAACATATTTCAAATCTTTTCAACTCAAACAGTATAAATTTAACGCAAATATCTTTAACATATGCCCGCATTATGATATAATAATATCATAATCCGTAAGAACGGATAAAAATATCGTTATTACATCACAACAGGAGGAATTTTCATGGGCAAGAGGGCTGTTGTTCTAAGCGGCGGCGGAGCTAAGGGCGGCTATCAGATAGGCGTGTGGAAGGTGCTTCGGCAGATGGGCTTCACCCCCGACATAGTTGTCGGCACATCGGTCGGCGCGCTCAACGGCGCACTCATGGCGCTCAACAACTTCGACGCGGCGCTCGACATCTGGGAAAACATGAGCATGGACAGCGTGTTTCAGAATTTCGTCAATATGTCCGACGAAGAAAACCCCGACCGTGAAGAATACATAAAGGAACTCGCAAAAGAGGCTATTTTCAAGGGCGGAGCGGACTATACCCCGCTCCAGGAGCGCGTTAAATCGCTCATGGACGAGGAAAAGCTTCGCACCTCGCCCATACGCTTCGGACTGGTTACGACGATGTTTCCGAAGATAAAGCCCGTTGAGGTGTTTATCGAGGATATCCCGGAGGGCAAGGCCGCAGACTACGTGCTCGCGAGCGCGGCTGCGTTCCCGTTCATGAAGTCATACAAAATCGGAGATTCCTCTTTTGTCGACGGCGGATATTCCGACAATATGCCCGTCAAAATGGCCATTGAAGCGGGCGCGGACGATATTGTTGTCGTCAACATCGGCAAGAACCCCGGCGCGAAATTCGGCGAGGCAGACAATGTCTCGTTCAAATACATCAGCAGCAAGAAGCCGCTCAACGACGTTTTCGGCGGAATGCTGATGTTTGACGGCGATATGTCGCGCGGAAATATCCGCCAGGGCGAGCTCGACGCATACAAGGCTTTCGATTTGCTCGACGGTTATTACTATGCGTTCAAGAAATACGAAAAATACAAGATTGCTCCGTTCGAGCCCTACTGCGCGAAGAAATTCGACGCTGTTTTCTCGGGGCTTCCGAGCGCGGGCAGGATAGAGAAAAGCGGGCGCGAGAGCGTATTAAGCTTCCTGCGCGGATATGACGACAGACCGTTCGAGTTCAACTCCAACGTCCTCTACTGCGCGGAGACCGCCGCCGATATCTTCGGCATAAGCACGCGCGAGGAGTACACCGTCGCAAGCCTCGACAAGCTCATAAACGAAAGCGCCACGGCGCTCATCACCGAGGAATACGGCACGAAGATAGACGAGCTGAGCGAAAAGCTCGACAAGGGCTTGAGCCTCGACCTGCTGAAAATGGTGGCGAACAATCTCGACAAAAAGTTCCTGCTCGCCTACACGCTGAAAATATTACTCGGCGACAGCATTGAATATGCCGACAAGCGCAGGCTCTGGCTGGTCGGAGATATTATGCCGCAGGTTTTCTGCGCCGCGCTCTACTGCTGCGCGTCGATACTCAACGCAAAAAATAACGGAAAGGAAACACAGAATGAAAATAGTAATTCTTGACGGCTACACGACAAACCCCGGAGATCTCAGCTGGGATTTTCTCAACGAATTCGGCACCTATACGGTCTACGACCGCACGCCCAAGGAGAAGATAGTCGAGCGCGCAGCCGGCTGCGATATTATCATAACCAACAAAACCCCCATAGACGCGGAGACTATAGCCGCTCTGCCGGAGCTGAAGTTCATCACCCTGCTGAGCACGGGCTTCAATGTTGTGGACGTTGATTTTGCGCGCGAAAGGGGTATACCGGTCTCTAATGTGCCTTGCTACAGCACCTCGGCGGTGGCTCAGCTCGTGTTCGCTTTCATCCTCGAGCACACAAACCGCGTCGCTCTGCACAGCGAGGCGGTGCACGCAGGCGAATGGAGCAGCTGTCCGCACTTCTGCTTTTGGAAATCCCCGCTCACGGAGCTTCAGGGCAAGACCTTGGGCATAATAGGCTACGGCAAGATAGGAAAGGCGGCAGCCAAAATAGCGGAAGCTTTCGGCATGAACGTGCTCGCAAACTCGCGCTCCGCGAAAGTCGGAGACCGCGACGGCGAGGTGAGATTTGTCGAAACAGACGAGCTGCTCGAAAAGTCCGATTTTGTGACCCTTCACTGCCCGCTGACCCCGCAGACGACGGGAATGGTGAACGCACGGTTCATAGAGAAGATGAAGCCGAGCGCATTTCTGATAAACACCTCGCGCGGCCCCGTTGTTGACGAGCAGGCGCTCGCCGATGCACTGCACTCCGGCAGGATAGCGGGCGCGGGAGTGGACGTTCTCTCGACCGAGCCGCCGAAAGAGGATAATCCGCTGCTCAAATGCGATAACTGCCTGATAACCCCGCACATCGCATGGGCGGGATTCGAGACGAGGACGAGGCTCGTCGGAATAGTCGAAGAAAACCTCAGAGCGTTCGTCAAGGGCGAACCGATAAATGTGGTGAATGAATAATAAAGAAAGCGGACAGGGTCTGTGCCTTGTCCGCTTTCTTTACAGGAGTATATTTGGAGGTAAGATTCGAAATTCATGCCTCTTTTTGAGGTAGCTTAATTTTAACGTATTCGGAGCCGAAAGTGGGAATATTTGCAAAAACGATGAGTTTTTTGGCAAAAACGATGTTTTCAGTAGCTTTAATTTGCCGAGGCCGCAAAACTTTATTCGGGGTGTGACCGACACTCCGTAAACAATAATGCCCAACGGCATTTTACGCTTTTTCTGTTTGCTTTTTCGGCAAAATATGCTATAATATTTGCAGGAGCGTGATTCTTTTGATTGATATACTTGTCTGCGACGACAGCGCTGAAATAGTCGAGCAGGTGAAAAAGCTGCTGTGCTCATGGGAAAGGGAAAACTCGGCCGGTTTCAACATAGATTGCCGCCAATCGGGAAAGTTTATACTTGACGGTCGGCATAAATACGACATTGCATTTATCGATATCGAGATGCCCGACATGAGCGGGCTCGAGCTCGCCGCAGAGCTCAAGAAGCAAAATCCCGATGTGCTAATAATCGTTCTGACCTCGTTCCCGCGATATCTCGACGATGCGATGCGCATAAACGTTTTCAGATATCTGTCAAAGCCCATCGATGTCAACCGCTTCAACAAAAATCTTTCCGAGGCGGTTCAGGAATACCGAACGCTGAGCAAGACGATAATTCTCGAAACTCACGATATAGTAAAGAAGATAAAGACAAAGGACATACTCTATATCGAAAACAGACGTTACGGCGCATTGCTCGTAACCAAAGACGCCGAATATGCAACCGCAGTCAGGCTCAAGGACTGGATAGCCAAGACCGGTCAGCCGGACTGCTTCATATATTCGCACGCGAGCTACATAGTCAATTTGCAAAACGTCATCGACTTTTCAAAGGACAGCGTAACGCTCAGAAAGGGCGACGGCGAGACGGTCAGCGTATATATGTCCCAGCGCAAATATCCCGCCTTCAAGAAGGCTTTCTTCAACTTTGCGGGAGGTGTATTATGATGGACGCACTGTATAATTTTTTTGCCTGCGCTCTCGGTCAATTCGCCGCATATGTTTATTTTTCGAGCCGATTTGAGCTAAAACGCCCGCGCGCTTTGGGAATTGTTTTTCCTGCGGCGGCGGCCGTTCAGTTCGCTCTTAGCTTTGCGGGGCTTGCCGCATTAAGCGTAGCTTTTATGTTTGCGTGCAGTCTCTGCGCCTCGCTTATTATATACCGAATAAATATAAAGCAGGCTCTGCTTCATTCCGCGCTGCTCGAGGCTTTTGCGGCTGTGTCCGCGCTCGCCGTGCTTTTCGCCGTTCCGAAAATTTTCGGCGCTCCGGCCTCCGAAAGCGCGGCTTCTATGCTCGGGATATCCTCCGGCACACTGTACTTCACCTTTGCCTATGCAGTATCGAAGCACCGCAGGGGCACCTTCGCATATTTCGTACTGCTGACCGCTCTCTCGCTCGTCTGCGCCGCGGTTATTGCGGGGCTCGCGTTTTCGACGGGCTGCAATATGTTTTTTGCACTGATATCCGTTGCCCTGCCCGCGCTTACGGTAGCGATTTGCCTTGTGCACAGAAAAGAAGTCGAAAACTTCGCGGAAGCCACGGAATCGAGCCTCGAGATACAGAGGCAGAGAATGAACAGAGAATACTATGCCGAGCTCGAGCATCAGTATGACCTGCGCGACATTCTCATTCACGACATGAAGGGTCGGCTTCGCACGATAAAACAGCTCTCGCAGGACGGAGAATGCGAGCGCATAAGCAACTATATCGACTCGGTATACGATTCGGGTGCGATGGGCGCCGTGAAGCAATTCAGCGGCAACAAGCTTGCGAACGTGATAATCAGCAGATACGCGCACCTGTGCGCAAATTCGGAGGTAAAATTCGGCTGCGATGTTCGCAGTATCGACTTTTCGTTTCTTTCGTACAGTGACCTCACCGTTCTGCTCGACAACATTCTTCACGGCGCGTACAAGCAGGCCGTCAGATCCGACAAGCGCTTTATTGACATAAATATCGCCAGCTTCAACGAGGTCTATGTTGTGCTGAACGTCAGCAACAGCACGGACGGAGCTCCCAATATAAAGAAAAGCGAGCGCGCCGGGCGCATAGGTCACATAGTCAAAAAATACGGCGGTCAGGTGTCGTTCGAATGCCCGGACGGAAAAATATTCACGGCGAAGATAATGCTGAAATCGCCTGTTTCAAACATAAAATAATCGACTGAAAAGGGGTTGCTTCCAGAGAGGCTCCATAGGAAGAAGGCAGCACGGAATTTGTGCCGCCTTCTTTTTGTACTATTCCAAAAAGAATCCATAAGGGATTTTGGTGACAAACCCGAAGCTTGCTGTACCTATGGACAAAAGTGATATTTCCCTTTCGGAAAGTGATATAAAAGCCTGCCGGCTTTCGTGATATTATATTCGCCGGTTAAACTGCCGCAGGCAATATAACTATGCGAAGCGTGATATCACTGTCCGAAGGACAATATAACTCGCCGTCAGGCGAATATAACTGAGGCGCACTTCCTTACGGAGTGCGCCTCTCGGGCGACCTTTTTTGCTGTTTTTCTTAAATTATATTGACACTCATATTGACAAAGGCGTATAATTAATAAGTATTTTCAGGCAACATCAAGCCTAAAAGGAAGGTGCGGAAAATGAAGGAAGTAAAGTCCCCGAAGAAGCCTCTGATTTTCTATTACGGCATTGCGCTGCTTGTCATCGTGCTCTTCAATGTTATTGTGTCTCCCCTGCTTATAAAAGCGAGAGTAGTCGAAGTTGACTACGGCACATTCATGAGCATGATAGAGCAGAAAAAAATCGGAAATGTCGAGGTCAAGAACGATCAGATAATCTTCACCGAAAAGGACAATGAAAAAGCAATCTACAAGACCGGCGCGATGAACGATCCGACGCTGACCCAGCGGCTCTATGACTCGGGCGCGAAGTTTTCGAAGGATATCGAAACCACAACCTCGCCCATTGTCAGCTTCCTGCTGACCTTCGTGCTCCCGCTGCTGATTTTCATCGGACTCGGTCAGTATATGGCAAAGAAGCTGATGGAGCAGGCGGGCGGCAAGGACTCCCTGGCGTTCGGCTTCGGCAAGAGCAACGCAAAGGTCTATGTCCCCTCGACGCAGGGAATACATTTCAGCGACGTTGCGGGCGAGGACGAGGCTAAGGAGAGCCTTGCAGAGATAGTCGACTATCTCCACAACCCGAAAAAATATTCCGACGTCGGCGCGTCCATGCCTAAGGGCGTACTGCTCGTCGGCCCTCCCGGAACAGGTAAAACCATGCTCGCAAAGGCTGTTGCGGGCGAAGCTAACGTGCCGTTTTTCTCGATGTCCGGCTCGGAATTTGTCGAGATGTTCGTCGGCATGGGCGCTTCAAAGGTCAGGGATCTTTTCAGCCAGGCAAAAGAAAAAGCTCCCTGCATAGTGTTTATCGATGAAATCGACGCCATAGGCAAGAAGCGCGACGGTCAGCTCAGCTCCAACGACGAACGCGAGCAGACCTTGAATCAGCTGCTCACCGAGATGGACGGCTTCGAGGAGAACATCGGCGTTATCATTCTCGCGGCGACGAACCGCCCCGAGACGCTCGACCCCGCGCTCACCCGCCCCGGCCGCTTCGACAGGCGCGTGCCCGTTGAGCTGCCCGACCTTGCGGGACGCGAAGCGATACTGAAAGTCCACGCAAAGAAGATAAAGACTGCGGATGACGTTAACTTCCACACGATAGCACGAATGGCATCCGGCGCATCGGGCGCGGAGCTTGCCAATATTATAAACGAGGCGGCTCTGCGTGCGGTCAGAAACAACCGCACGGTAGTCACCGAGGCGGATCTCGAGGAGAGCATCGAAACTGTCATTGCGGGCTATCAGAAGAAGAACGCCGTGCTCTCGGATGACGAAAAGAAGGTTGTCGCCTACCATGAGATAGGTCACGCGCTCGTTGCGGCGATGCAGTCGCACTCGGCACCCGTGCAGAAGATAACGATAATCCCCCGAACCTCCGGCGCGCTCGGCTATACAATGCAGGTGGATCAGGGCGACAAGTATCTGCTGACAAAGCAGGAGCTTGAGAATAAAATTGCAACGTTTACGGGCGGACGCGCCGCTGAGGAGCTCGTTTTCGGCGAGGTAACGACGGGCGCATCGAATGACATCGAGCAGGCGACCAAGCTCGCCCGCGCGATGATCACGCGCTACGGCATGAGCGACGATTTCGACATGGTCGCGCTTGAAACGGTCAACAATCAGTACCTCGGCGGCGACGCGTCGCTCGCTTGCTCTGCCGAGACGCAGACGAAGATCGACCAGCGCGTTGTGGAGCTGGTGAAAGCGCAGCACGAAAAGGCTGTGAACATCCTCACCGAGAACCGCGCGAAGCTCGATGAGCTGGCGCAGTACCTCTACGAGAAGGAGACCATCACGGGCGAAGAGTTCATGAACATCGTGAACGCGAAGTAAACTCCATAAATAGAAAGAAGGCACAGCCGAGCGGCTGTGCCTTCTTTTTGCTATTTACAGGTTGCTTTCTTTTCTGCTCGTGCGGCTGCGCAGGTAGTCGCCGAGGGTCGTGATGCAAAGGAGCGTCACGACTAAAAATGCGCCGGGGATGAGCAAGATCCACCACGCGTCGGTCATCAGCGCCTTTTCCGCGAGCGAGAGCATGCTGCCCCAGGTCACGACCTCGATGGGCAGGCCGAGGCCCATGAAGCTGAGCGTCGATTCGGCGATGATGGCGCTGCGCACATTCATCACCACCATGAAGAGGATGGACGAGAAGAAATTCGGCGCAAGGTGACACCGCAGAATGTGGAAAAAGCTGCCGCCCATGCACTTCGCCGCGATGACGTACTCGCTCGCGCGCAGCTGCCTGACCTCGGTACGCACGACCTTGGCGATACTCGTCCAGCTCGTGAGGCCGATGACGAGCGCGATGCTCCACGCGCTCGGCGTGCCGATGACTGCCTGCAGGAAGATGACAAGCAGCAGGTTCGGCACGCTGAGAAGAATTTCGGTCAGGCGCATCAGCAGCGCGTCGAGCCATTTGGGCGCAAGTCCGCTGACCGCGCCGAAGAGGATCGCGAGCAGCGTCGAAATGACGGTCGAGCCGACGCCGATGAACAGCGACAGCCGCCCGCCGTACCAGATCATCGAGAAGATGTCGCGCCCCATCGTGTCCGTGCCGAACAGGAATTCGCGGCACGGCGCAGTGGAGCAGTGAGCCAGGTCGAGATACGCCGGGGCCTTCGTCATGATAATACGCCAAAACTTTCGCAAACAGAAAAGGATGATATCACAATGAAAGAAAACCGTAAGCTTTTGAGAGAAGTCCTCAAGGATATCCGCCACGATATGACGGACGAGGAAGTGCTGAACCTGCTGGCAGACAGCAAAATTTCCGAAAGCCCCACCGCGGAAAAATACACCCTCGGGCAGCGCGCGGCGGACGCGATCGCAAAATTTGCGGGCAGCTGGGCATTTATCTTCGCGTTCACGGGCGTGCTGATCTTGTGGATGGTCATCAATACGATTCTTGCCGCGAAAGCCTTTGACCCGTATCCGTTTATTCTTCTCAATCTGGTCTTATCCTGCGTCGCTGCTATTCAGGCGCCGCTCATCATGATGAGCCAGAACCGGCAGGAGGAAAAGGACCGCCGCCGCGCGGAAAATGATTACAAGGTCAATCTCAAAACCGAGATCATGATCGAGGATCTTTATGATAAGGTCAATGCCATTCTTGCAAAGCAGTCTGCGCTGGAGAAAAAACTGCAGGAGCAGGAAGACCAGACAAAATCCTGAATTTCGAAAAAAGGACCGGCGTATCGCCCAATCGGACGGTACGCCGGTTCTTGCTATTTTTATCTCAGAAGCACTTCTGGTCGCGCGCCTTGCGGCAGGTTTCCTTGCGCTCGCAGTGGTAGCAGACCTCGGTATCTGGCGACGGCTCGCCGCGCTCGAATTTCAGGAGGTTGTCCACGGTCGTCGCGGCGATGTTGCTGAGCGCTTCTTTTGTGAGGAACGCCTGATGCGAGGTGACGATGACGTTCGGCATGGAGATCAGCCGCACCAGCGTGTCGTCTGCGACAATCTCCTCCGAGCAGTCCTCGTAGAAGAGGTCTCCCTCTTCCTCGTACACATCCAGACACGCCGCGCCGACCTTGTGGCTTTTCAGCCCTTCAATCAGCGCCTCGGTATCCACCAGACCGCCGCGGGACGTGTTCACGAGCACGACGCCGGGCTTCATCTGCGCGATGGCGTCTGCGTCGATCATGTGCCGCGTCTCGTCGGTGAGCGGGCAGTGAAGCGAAATGACGTCCGCCTGCTCAAGTAGCTCCGACAGCTCCACATAGTCAAGACCGCTTTCCGGATTCGGGAATTTATCGTATGCCAGCACGCGCATCCCGAAGCCCTTGCAGATACCGGCAAAAATTCTTCCGATCTTGCCTGTGCCGATTACGCCGACGGTCTTGCCGTGCAGGTCGAAGCCTGTGAGTCCGGACAGGCTGAAATTGAAGTCGCGCGTGCGGATATACGCCTTGTTTGTGTGCCGGTTGACGGTCAGCAGCAGCGCCATCGCGTGCTCCGCCACCGCATAGGGGGAGTACGCCGGAACGCGGAAGACATGCAGCTTTCCGAAGCAGGCTTTGGTATCCACATTGTTGAAGCCCGCGCAGCGCAGCGCAATGACCCGAACGCCCAGATCATAAAGCTCGCCCGCGACCTTCGCGTTTACCGTGTCGTTGACGAACACGCACACACCGTCAAAGCCCTTTGCCAGTTGGACGGTGTCCTCGCCGAGTCTCGTCTCAAAATACTTGATCTCAATGTCCGTTCCGGCAATATGCTCGTCAAAGCCGGGCTTGTCGTAGGGTTTCGTATCAAAAAATGCAAGCTTCATGATTGCATTGCACCTCCATGATTTTTATGGCGCCAGTGTAGTCCTTTCTGCAAGACACGTCAAGCATCATTTTCTACAAAATAAGCGTTCCAAGCAGAAACCGTTTTGATTTATTTTCTGCCGCACGGCGGGATTTAATCTTTGCGGAAATTATTTTTCGTAAATTTTCAAAACACGCCTCTGTTTTTCCTTTTATGCTTCGTTCAACGCCTCGGCAACCTCCTGCGCGATGCGCTGCCGTTCTTCCTCGCTTTCTGCGCGTGCATACGGTTCCAGCGCGGCGTCCCGCTTTTGCTCCGCGTCGCGCGTCCATGCCTCAAACTCGGCCTTGGTCATATCCTTTCGCATCGTGCGCGCGTAGTATTTCTTGTATGCCCGCTGCTGCACCTGCCAGACTT
>OOAA01001017.1_pt1 | contig 15941 bp, 13 predicted proteins | sample 1671671 | NCBI WGS metagenome assembly OOAA01 (sample SAMN06348180, study PRJEB24527) | human gut metagenome | biome: human gut; feature: ankylosing spondylitis patient; material: feces | host: Homo sapiens | place: China | collected 2015-10 | reverse complement strand
CCCTTTCCCTGTCCCCGGACTATGCCCTCATCGACGGCAACCGGGACCATGGGCGGTGCGCCTCCATCGACCTCCCCCATGAGACGGTGGTAGGCGGCGACGGGCGCAGCATCTCCATTGCAGCAGCGTCCATCCTGGCCAAGGTCACCCGGGACCGGTATGTGACGGAGGTGCTGGACAAGGAGTACCCCCAATATCACTTCGCCCAGCACAAGGGCTACGGCACCAAGCTGCACTATGAGATGCTGGACAAGCACGGCCCCTGCCCGGAGCATCGGCGGAGCTTCCTGAAAAAGTGGGAGGCAAAGCGATGAGCGGGGCGCGGTCTGCGCCGGAAAAGGGCGGACGAGCCGAGGGTACGTGGGGCGAGGCGCTGGCGGCGGACTACCTGCGGCAGCGGGGATACCGGTTAGCGGCTCACAGCTACCAATGCCGGTTCGGAGAGATCGATCTCATCGCGTGGGATGGGGATATCCTGTGCTTCGTGGAGGTCAAGACCCGCACTAATACGGACATGGCGCTGCCCCGTGAGTATGTGACGCCTGCCAAGCAGCGGCGGCTGAAAAAGACGGCGCTGTGCTATCTGCAAGAAAAAGCGCTGGACTGTCCGGCACGGTTCGACGTGGCGGAGGTCTACACCGATGTGCACCGCAGCGCGGGCAAAACGCGCATCCGCTACATCGCAAACGCATTTTGATCTGACTTTGGAAGGGAGGCACGCGATGGCATTATACGCGATCGGCGACCTGCACTTATCGCTCGGCACGAACAAGCCCATGGACGTGTTCGGCCCCAAGTGGGCAAACTATGTCGAGCGCATTCGGGAAAATTTCTCGAAGCTCAACGATGACGACGTCATCGTCATCGCGGGGGATATCTCGTGGGGGATGTCGCTCGAGCAGTCGCTGCCGGATTTTCAGTTTATTGACGCGCTGCCGGGGAGGAAGATCCTCTTAAAGGGCAACCACGACTACTGGTGGGGCACGGCGTCGAAGATGAAAAAGTTTTTTGCCGAGCACGACATCACAACGCTCGATATCCTCTACAACAATGCCTTTTTCTACGGAGGCCACGCCATCTGCGGTACGCGCGGCTGGTTTTATGAAGAGGACGCCGCGGGCACGCACACGGGCAAGATGCTCGCGCGCGAGGCGCTGCGGCTTGAAGCGTCGCTCAAGGCGGCGGAGGGGAAGCCCATCTACTGCTTTCTGCACTATCCACCCATCTATCAGGGCTACAAGTGTCCCGAGATGCTCGAGCTTCTCGACAAATACGAGGTCGAGCGCTGCTATTACGGGCATCTGCACGGCTATACGCACCGCCGCGCGTTTGAAGGAATGCGGGGAAAAACCGAATATGCGCTGATCGCGGCGGATTATGTCGCCTTTCAGCCTGTAAAAATTTGCAATTAAGACATAAATTGATGCAAAAAAGGGTGGAAATTTTGAGGAAGCTATGGTATAATTCCACTTTGCAAAAGCATCATTATCTGATGTTAAACGGAGGAAAAAGAAATCATGACTGTCAAAAATGTTGAAAAGCTGGAAAAGAGCAGAGTCGCGGTGACCGTCGAGGTCGGCGCGGAGGAATTTGAAGCCGCCGTTGCCAAGGCCTACGCCAAGGCCCGCGGCAAGCTCAGCATTCCCGGCTTCCGCCCCGGCAAGGCCCCCCGCAAGATGATCGAAAAGCTCTACGGCGCGGGCGTTTTCTACAGCGATGCCGTTGACATCGCCCTGCCCGAGGCATATACGCAGGCCATCGGCCAGAGCGGCCTCGATGTTGTCGGCTATCCCGAGATCGAGATCGTGGACGACAAGATCGACGAGAACGGCTTCACCTTCAAGGCGACCGTTGCCGTGTATCCCGAGGTCAAGCTCGGCGAGTACAAGGGCCTGACGGCTGAGAAGGAAGAGATCAAGGTCAGCGCCGACGATGTCAAGGAGCGCCTCAATGAGATGGCCGAGCGCAACGCCCGCCTCGTCTCCGTCGACCGCAAGGCCAAGAAGGGCGACATCGCCGTCATCGACTTCGAGGGCTTCGACAACGGCGAAGCGTTCGAGGGCGGTAAGGGCGAGAATTACGAGCTCGAGCTCGGTTCCGGCAGCTTCGTCCCCGGCTTTGAGGATCAGGTCATCGGCATGAAGGCCGGCGAAGAGAAGGATCTCGACATCACCTTCCCCGAGGATTATCACAAGGACCTCGCCGGCAAGAAGGTCGTCTTCCACGTCAAGGCCAAGGAGATCAAGTGCAAGGAGCTTCCCAAGCTTGATGATGACTTCGCCAAGGACGTGTCCGAGTACGACACGCTCAAGGAGCTCAAGGACAGCATCAAGCGCGAGATCACCGAGCAGCGCGAGCAGTCCGCCAAGTATACCGTCGAGAACGAGCTGATGGAGAAGGTCGCCGCGAACATCGAGTGCGACATCCCCGATGCGCTCATCGATGAGCAGTGCGCCCGCTTCCTCGAGGAGTTCAAGCAGCGCTTACAGTCTCAGGGCATCCCCTATGACCAGTACTGCAAGATGACCAACATGGATGAAGCCAAGTTCCTGGAGGAGGGCAAGGAGCCCGCGACCCGTCAGGTGCGCATGGACCTCGCCGTGAACGCCATCATCAAGGAAGAGAAGCTCGAGGCCACCGACGAGGAGGTCGAAAAGCAGTACAACGACCTCGCTGAGAAGTACAGCATGGACGTGGGCGAGCTCAAGAAGTATCTTGACGCCATGTCCGTCCGCACGCAGATCATCCGCGACAAGGCCATCAGCGTCGTCGTGGACAGCGCGAAGATCGAAAAGAAGAAGGCTCCCAAGAAGGAAGCCGAGGGCGAAGCCGCTGAAGGCGAGGAAAAGCCCGCCAAGAAGACCGCTGCCAAAAAGTCCGCCAAGAAGGAAGAGGAAAAGGCTGAATAATCGGCAAAGCGGCCATAATAGATAGAAACGACGATCAACCACAAATGCCTGCCATTTGTGGTTGATTGTGTACATACCAATTTTTTGAACAGGGTATGAACAAGGAGGTTACCAAGATGAGTTTAGTCCCTTACGTCATTGAACAGACCAACCGCGGCGAGCGCTCTTACGATATTTTCTCCCGCCTTCTGGAAGACCGCATCATTTTCCTCGGCGAAGAGGTCAACGATGCGACCGCGAGCCTGATCGTTTCGCAGCTTTTATTCCTCGAGGCCAAGGACCCCGACAAGGACATCCAGCTCTATATCAACTCCCCCGGCGGCAGTGTGACGGCCGGCATGGCGATCTACGACACGATGCAGTATATCAAGTGCGACGTGTCCACCATCTGCGTCGGCCTCGCCGCCAGCATGGGCGCGTTCCTGCTCTCGTCCGGCGCCAAGGGCAAGCGCATTGCGCTGCCGAACGCGGAGATTATGATCCACCAGCCCTCCGCCGGTACGCAGGGCAAGGTCACGGATATGGAGAGCGACGTGGAGCACTTCCTGCGCATCAAGCAGCGCTTGAATAAGATCCTGGCCGAGAACACCGGCAAGACGCCCGAGCAGGTCAAGCTCGACTCCGAGCGCGACCACTGGATGACGGCGGATGAGGCGCAGGCCTACGGCCTTGTGGACAAGGTCATTTACAAGAGATAAGGACAGTTTGACTTATGAGTGAAGATAGGAAAAAAGAGCTTCGCTGCTCGTTCTGCGGCAAGAGCGAGCACGAAGTGCACCGCATGATCCAGGGGCCTGGCGTGCGCATCTGCGATGAGTGCGTCCGCCTGTGCATGGACGTGCTGGAGGACGGCTATGAGCCGCACGACGAGCTGGAAGCGCCCGACTCCATCCCCACGCCGCGCGAAATTCGCGAGGTGCTCGACCAGTATATCATCGGGCAGGAGGCGGCCAAGGTCGCGCTGTCCGTGTCCGTCTACAACCACTATAAACGCATCTTCTTCGGCGGCGACGACGAGGTGGAGCTGCAAAAGAGCAACATCCTGCTCCTCGGCCCCACTGGCAGCGGCAAGACGCTCTTTGCCCAGACGCTCGCCCGCATTCTGAAGGTGCCGTTCGCCATCGCGGACGCGACGACCCTCACCGAGGCGGGCTACGTCGGCGACGATGTGGAAAACATTCTGCTCCGCTTGCTTCAGGCGGCGGATTACGACGTGGAGCTCGCCGAGCGCGGAATCATCTATGTCGACGAGATCGACAAGATCGCCCGCAAGAGCGAGAACACCTCCATCACGCGCGACGTCTCCGGCGAGGGCGTGCAGCAGGCATTGCTGAAAATCGTCGAGGGCACGGTTGCCAACGTCCCGCCGCAGGGCGGCCGCAAGCACCCGCATCAGGAGTTCATCCAGATCGACACGCACAACATCCTCTTCATCTGCGGCGGTGCGTTCGAGGGCATCGAGAAGATCATCGAGAGCCGTCTCGACCGCAAGTCGATGGGCTTCGGCGCGGAGCTCAAGAGCAAAAACGACGTGGATGAAAGCAAGATTTTACGCGAGGTGCAGCCGCACGATATCTTGAAGTTCGGCATCATCCCCGAGCTGGTCGGCAGACTGCCGGTCATCACGGCGCTCGACGCGCTGACGCGCGACGACCTTGTCAAGATCCTGACCCAGCCGAAAAACGCGCTCGTCAAGCAGTATCAAAAGCTGTTTTCTTACGACGACGCTGAGCTCACGTTCGAGCCCAAGGCACTCGAAGCGATTGCCGACAAGGCCATCGAGCGCAAGATCGGCGCGCGCGGCCTGCGCGCGGTAATGGAGGGTCTGCTGATGAACGTGATGTACGACATCCCGTCCGACCGCACGATCGACCGCGTGACCATCACGCCGGGCTGCGTGGAGGGGACGGAACAGCCGAAAATTTCCCACCGCACAGAGAAAGAAGGGGAGGCGCCGCAGCCGTCGCTGCCGGCAGACTCCGCTTCATAAGGAGAAACCCCATGGAACCTGTAACAAAAAATCTTCCGGTCATCGCCATGCGCGGGCTCAATGTGTTCCCTCGCATGAACACGAGCTTTGACCTCGAGCGTCCGATCTCCGTGCACGCGCTTGAGCGCGCCATGGAAAACGGGGAGGAGATTTTTCTCGTCACCCAGCGTGAGATCGGCGTGGAGCAGCCGGAGGAAAAAGACCTGTACGAGATCGGCACGGTCGCGCGCGTGACGCAGATCTTGCGCGTGTCTGACCGCGTGCTGCGCGTGATGATGGAGGGCGCGTGCCGCGCCCGCCTCAAGCGGCTGTGGCAGCGCGAGCCGTTTTTGCAGGCGCAGGTCGAGCTCATCGACGAGCCGGTCACCTCGTGCCATAGCAAGCGGACGGAAGCGATGCTGCGCCAGACCTACGCCAGCGTGACGGAATATGCCGAGCTTGCACAGAAGCTGCCGGACGACGTCTATGCCGCTATCCTCTCGACAAACGATCCCGGCTATCTTGCTGATTTTATTGCCCAGCAGCTCAACCTGCGCTATCAGGACAAACAGGATATCCTCGACGAGCTGCGCCCGCTGCCGAGATTGCAGCGCATGAACGAGATTCTGCGCCGCGAGATCGAAGTTACCGCCATGGAGCAGGACATTGAAAGCAAGGTCCGCTCCCGCGTCGGAAAAATTCAGAAGGATTTTGTCCTGCGCGAGCAGATCAAGGTCTTACAGAACGAGATCGGTGAGGGCGGGGAGGACGAAGAACTCGACGAGTATCGCGAGAAGATCAGCAAGGCGCACCTGAGCGAAGAAGTGGAGCGCAAGCTGCTGAAGGATGTGGACAAGCTCGCCAAGCAGCCGTTCGGCAGCGCCGAGGCGAGTGTGCTGCGCAACTATCTCGACACCTGCATGGAAATGCCCTGGGGCGAGGAGACGAAGGAGCGCGCCAGCGTAGACGCCGCGCGCAAGATTCTTGACCGCGACCACTACGGCTTGCAGAAGGTCAAGGAGCGCATTTTAGAGTTCATCGCCGTGCGCCAGCTCAACCCCGAGGCGAAGGGGCAGATTTTATGTCTCGTCGGCCCTCCGGGCGTTGGCAAGACGTCGATCGCGCTGTCGGTCGCCAAGGCGATGAACCGCAAGGTCGCGCGGCTGTCGCTCGGCGGCGTGCGTGACGAGGCGGACATCCGCGGCCACCGCAAGACCTACATCGGCGCGATGCCCGGCCGCATCATCGAGGCTATCTCCCGCAGCGGCTCGATGAATCCGCTGCTCGTGCTCGACGAGGTCGACAAGATGGGCAGCGACGGGCGCGGCGACCCCGCGAGCGCACTTCTCGAAGTGCTCGACAGCGAGCAGAACTACGCCTTCCGCGACCACTATCTTGAAATTCCCGTCGATCTGAGCCGCGTGATGTTCATCATGACGGCCAACACGCTCGACACCATTCCGCGCCCGCTGCTCGACCGCATGGAGATCATTGAAATCCCCAGCTACACGGACGAGGAGAAGGTGCAGATTGCGCAGCGGCACCTGCTGCCCAAGGAGCGTCAGGCCCACGGGCTGACGGCCTCGAGCCTGCGCGTGGACGAGAGCGCCATCCGCGCGGCCATCGCGCTCTACACGCGCGAGAGCGGCGTGCGCTCGCTTGAGCGTCAGCTCGGCAAGATCTGCCGCAAGGCGGCAATGCAGCTTGCTACAAGCGATGTAAAGCGAGTCACCGTGACAGAGAAGAACATCAAGGACTTCCTCGGTGCGCCGCGTGCTGCGCAGGAAAAGATTCCCGAAAAGGACCTTGTCGGCGTGGTGAACGGCCTTGCGTGGACCGAAGTGGGCGGCGAAATTCTGCCCGTCGAGGTCGGCGTGATGGACGGCAGCGGCAAGGTCGAGCTCACGGGCAACCTGGGCGACGTGATGCAGGAGAGCTGCCGCGCGGCACTCTCGTGCCTGCGCCAGCGGGCGCAGGAGCTCGGCATCGCGCCGGACTTCTACAAGACGAAGGACATCCATATCCACTTCCCTGAGGGGGCCATCCCCAAGGACGGACCCAGCGCCGGTATCGCCATCGCGACAGCGGTGCTCTCCGCGCTGACGGGGCAGGCGGTACACCGCGATGTCGCCATGACGGGCGAGATCACGCTGCGCGGCCGTGTGCTCGCCATCGGGGGCTTGCGCGAAAAGACAATGGGCGCGCTGCGCGCGGGCGTACATACCGTCATCCTCCCGAAGGAGAATGAAAAGGACCTCGACGAGATCGACCCGCTGGTGCGCGAAAAGCTGCGTTTTGTACCGGTCGAGACGGTGGACGCCGTCTTTGCCGAAGCGCTGGTGCTGCCCGAAAAATGCACCGCTGCCGCGCACGAGAGCTATCTTCCTCCCGTGCAGGAGAGCGCGCACAGCGCGCTGCGTGCGGGCGAAATGAGCTGAAAGGAAACGAAAACCATGGCGATCAACTTCAACAAGGTCGAATTCATCCTCTCGGCGGCGTCGGAAAAGCAGTTCGTGCGCGACGGGATGCCGCAGCTCGCGTTTGCGGGGCGGTCGAACGTCGGCAAATCGTCCGTCATCAACCGGCTCGTCAACCGCAAGAACTTTGCCCGCGTGGGTGCGTCCCCGGGCAAGACCTCGCAGATCAACTACTTTAAGATCGACGGCAAGCTCTACCTCGTCGACCTGCCGGGCTACGGCTACGCCAAGGTCTCCAAGACCGAGCGCGACCGCTGGGGCAAGCTGATGGAAAACTATTTCCAGTCTGCGGGGCTCATTCACCTCGGTGTGCAGATCGTCGACGCGCGGCACAAGCCGACGGCGGACGACGTGACGATGCACGACTACTTCGTGCAGACGGGCTGTCCCGTCGTGATCGTGGCAAACAAGCTCGACAAGCTCAAAGCGCGCGAGATCGAGCCGAATCTTGCCCAAATTTGCGAGACGCTGAGTTTGCGCGACGATGAGCCCGTCATTCCGTTCTCTGCCGAAAAGGGCACGGGCAAGGAGCAGCTGATCGCGGCGATCCTCGACCATTTGAACGACTGAAAAGGAATAATACTTCACAGAAAAGCCTCTGTATGGAATGACCATACAGAGGCTTTTTATCGTATTTCCCGGGGAATCAGCGGCGCAGCGTCAAAAGCGCGGTGCAGTGGGAGAAGGATTCAAACGTCAGCGCAGGGAAGTGAGGGCGGAGCTCGTCATAGACGAAGTAAATTTCATCCTCGTCCCACTCACTGCCTGCCGCAGTTCGACACGCTTCGAGCTCTTCGCGCGTGCGGAAGGCGACGTCGCCGATGAAAAGACAGCCGTCCTGCTTCAAAAGCGGCAGAAGCGCGCGAAGAAAGTCGATTTTCTGCGTGTCCGTCAGGTGGTGGAGCGAGTAGGTCGCGACGATGGCGTCGTACTGCTGCGCACAAAGCTCGGGCACAAGGCCTTTGGAAAAATCGCCCTGATAGAGCCGCGCGTCCGGCATTTTTGCCTGCGCCAGTTCGATCATGCGCGCGGAAAAGTCCTGCCCATAGATTTGGCAGCCCTGCTCGTAGAGCCGCGAGGTCAAAACGCCTGTGCCGAAGCCAATGTCCAGCACATCACGCCCGCTCTGCGCGAGCACGCGCTGATAGAGCGCGTTCATCATGGCGCGGTAGCCCGCAAAGGGGTAGCGGTCGTTCTCGTCGGAGAGGCCGACGCTCTTGTCATAGCCGTCGGCCCAGAGGTCGAAGCCGGTATTGTTCAGCATGTCAGTCCTCCTTTTCGTTCAGCGGGGGAAGTCCCAGCTCATAGAATGCCACGGCGCTCGCTGCGGCGACATTGAGCGAGTCGACGCCGTGGTACATCGGGATCCTGACCGTGTAGTCGCAGCTCGCGATGGTCGAGGACGCGAGCCCGTCACCCTCCGTGCCCATGACGATGGCAAGCTTTTCTTCGGCGGCAAGGCGCGGATCGTCGAGCCGTACGGAGTCGTTGCGCAGTGCCATCGCGACGGTGCGGAAGCCGAGATCGCGCAGCAGCTGCGTCCAGTCGCCGCTTTCGGGCAGGTAGGTCCACGGGATGAGGAACACATTTCCCATGCTGACGCGCGAGGCGCGGCGATAGAGCGGATCGCTGCCCGCAGTCGTGAGCAGCACCGCGTCCATGCCGAGCGCGGCGGCAGAGCGGAAGATCGCGCCGATGTTCGTCGGATTCATCACGTTTTCGAGCACGACGACGCGCCGCGCATTGCGGCAGACGTCCTCGACGCTTGGGAGCTTCGGCCGCCGCATGGCGCAGAGCATGCCGCGCGTCAGGTGAAAGCCGGTGAGCTGTGTCAGCACGGATTCATCAGCGGTGTAAACCGGAATATCTTGACAGCAGCGGGCGAGAATTTCGCGCCCCTTGCCCTGCGTATGCTGCCGCTCCATCAGAAACGACACCGGCTCACAGCCCGCATCAAGCGCACGGCCGATGACGAGCGGACTTTCCGCGACGAAGAGCGCGTTGTCGGGGTCCGCGCGATTGAGCAGTTGGTTTTCAGTCAGGCGCGCGTAAACGTCGAGCGCGGGATCGGAAAAATCGTGGATTTCGATGATGTTTGCCATAGGTCTTCCTTTTTAAGATTCTAAGATGTTCAGCAGTGCGGCGACGTCCGGCAGAACGAACGTCGGCTGCGGGTCAGCGGTGGGAAGGTCTTCTTCCTTCGTTTCGCCCGAGAGAACGAGCAGCGTGTCGATGCCCGCGTTTGCGCCGCTGGCGATATCCGTGTAGATGCGGTCGCCTACGAGCAGTGTTTCCTGCGCGGAAACGCTCGCCTCAAGCATTGCGAGCTGCGGCATCAGCGGTTCGGGCTTGCCGATGACGATGGGGCGGCGGGAAGTCGCGCGCCAGAGCATTTCGCACACGCTGCCGCAGTCGGGCACGAAGCCGTAGGCCGTGGGGCAGACCCAGTCGGGATTTGTCGCAACGTAGGGAACGCCCTGACCGAGCAGGATGCAGGCGTCCTCCAGCTTTTGAAATGTCAGCTCGGTGTCGAAGCCCATCAGGAGCGCGTTCGCGTCCTCACGCCGTTCTGCGACGGTAAAGCCCGCCGCGCGGAGCTGTGATTTCATCGACTCCGTACCGCAGACGTAATAGCGTCGGTCTTCTCCGCCGTGCTCGCGGAGATAGTGAATCAGCGCGTCGACCGAGGTGAGAAAATCGGCCGCCTCCGTCGCGACGCCGAGGCGTGTGAGCTTTTTGACGTAGGCCGCTACGCTGCGCGAGGAGTTGTTCGTCAGAAAGCGGTACTGCCCGCCGCGTGCGCGGATGGCAGAGAGCAGCTCGCGGACGCCGGGAAAAAGCCGGTCGCCCAAGTACAGCGTGCCGTCGAGGTCGAAAAGAAAGAGCTTTTTGCACTGAAGCGGATTATGGTCAACCATCAGTCACGCCTTCTTTTTGCTGTCGATCGCAATGAAGAAGAATGAGCTCACCGCCAGAAGATAGGGGTAGAAGAGGTTTGGGATGATGTCGAACGCCGAGATGGCGTAGCCCAGCTCGTGCGCCGCGGAGATCGCGACGAGCATCTGCGCGCCGTAGGGGATGATGCCCTGAAAGATGCAGGAGAACGTGTCAAGGAGCGACGCGGCCTTGCGCGGGGTGATGCCGTATTCCTCGCTCATTTCCTTGGCGATGGGGTTCGCCATAACGATGGCGACGGTGTTGTTCGCGGTGGCAATGTCCATCGCGCCGACGAGAAGGCCCATGCCGATCTGGCCGCCGCGCTTGCCGCGAAACGCCTTTCTGATCCAGCCGAGCAGCGCTTCAAAGCCGCCGTACTCACGGATCAGCGCACAGATGGCGGAGACCAAAATTGCGACCATCGACGTTTCAAACATGCCGGCCGCGCCGCTGCCCATGTTCTCGAGCAGCGCCTTGACTGCGAGGATGCCGGTCTGCCCCGTCGCGCCGGTCGCGAGCGCGATGACCGCACCGGATACGATACCGATGAGCAGCACGACAAAGACGTTGATACCGATGATGCCGCCGATGAGCACGAGCACATAGGGGATGATCTGAATGAGATTGTAGGGCGGAATCTCCGCAGGTGTCACGTCGGCGTGGAGCGTCAGCACGAGGATGAGTGCGAGCGACGCGAGCGCGGCGGGGAAGGCGATGTGGAAATTTTCGCGGAATTTGTCCTTCATCGCGCAGCCCTGCCCGTTGCAGGCGGCGATGGTTGTGTCGGAAATGAAGCTCAGATTGTCACCGAACATTGCCCCGCCCATGACGGACGCGACACACAGCGGCAGGGAATAGCCGCTGGCCGCGGCGATGGGGATGGCAATGGGCGTGATGAGCGTGATGGTGCCGACGCTCGTGCCCATCGCGGTGGAGACAAAGCAGCTTACGACGAACAGCACCGCCACGGCGAATTTCGACGGGATGATCGAGAGCATGAAGTACGCAACGCTCTCCGCACTCGAGCGGCCCACGACGCCGACGAACATACCTGCGGCTAAGAAGATGAGCAGCATCGTGATGATGTTCTTATCACCCACGCCACGGCCCATCAGCGTGAGCTTTTCGTCGAACGACAGCGCGCGGTTCTGACAGCAGGCTACGAGCAGCGCGATGAGAAAGATGACGACGATGGGGATGGAATAAAATCCCATCGGGATTTTGAGCACGTACTCAAAGATCAGGCCGAGGCCCAGATACAGGACAAGGAACACTAAGATCGGCAGCAGCGCCGCGGGATTGGCTTTTTTTGACATGGGATGACACTCTCTTTCTCCAAACATAAAAAAAGCTCCTGCGCGGAGCTTTTTGTGCGATATGAATTATTATAAGGAGCGTGGAGGACCTTGTCAAGTGAGATTTGCCCAGAATTGAGCGCAAAAGGGCTTGACAGAAGGAGTCTAATCTGTTAGTGTACAAATGTACTCTAACAGATTAGAGAGGGAGCAAGATGGAAACGCCGAAAATTTTTGAGAGCGAATACCGCTTTTGCCAAATCCTGTGGGCACACGAGCCGGTCAAGAGCCGTGAATTGGTCGCGCTCTGCGCCGAGCACCTGGGCTGGAAACCGACGACGACCTACACGGTCATCAAACGGCTCTCTGAGCGCGGGGTGCTGAAAAACGAGAATACTGTCGTCACGTCGCTCATCTCACAGGACGAGGCGCAGACCGCCGAGATCGACGAGCTGCTCGACAAGCTCGCTGCCCGCGTTCGTCGCCGCGTTTACAAAGTCGAGCCACGTGAGCGACAAAGAGCTTGACGAGGTGCAGAAAATGATCGACCTTTATCGAAAGGAGAATCATCATGGATGACGTCTTTTTGAAGCTCGTGAACCTCAGCATCAGCGCAAGCTGGCTCATTCTGGCGGTGCTCGTGCTGCGGGTTGTCCTCAAAAAAGCGCCGAAGTGGGTCATGCCGCTTCTCTGGGGTGTGGTCGCACTGCGGCTTGTCTGCCTGTTTTCGATTGAAAGCGCGCTCTCGCTCATCCCGAGCGCCGAGACCATCCCAAGCGAGATCGTGACCGAAACGCGCGAGCCGGTGCTCTACGAGCAGGCGACGCTTGACATCGTCACGAATCCGACGCTGCCTTCGGCGGCGGAGGTCCCCGTCGGCGTGAGCCGCCAGCAGGCGCAGGTGGACTTCAACATCTACAGCGTCCTCTGGCTCGCCGGCATGGCGGCGCTGCTCGTCCACGCGCTCGTGAGCGCGGGAAAGCTGAAAAGAAAGCTCGCAACGGCGATTTTGCTGCGAGATAACATCTACGAGAGCGAATTTGTCGATTCGCCGTTCGTCTTCGGCGTGGTGAAGCCGAACATTTATCTTCCCATGCACATGGACGAGGGGACGGCGGCGTATGTCATCGCGCACGAGCACGCGCACCTCGCCCGCCGCGACCACTGGTGGAAAGTGCTCGGCTACCTCGTGCTCGCGCTGCACTGGTTCAACCCGCTGGTGTGGGTCGCCTACATCCTCTTCTGCCGCGACATCGAGCTCGCGTGCGATGAAAAAGTCGTCAAGGGGCTGGACGGTGCGGCACGCGCAGACTATTCACAGGCGCTATTATCCTGCGCCGCGCCGAAAAGAGCCGTCGCGGCCTGCCCGCTGGCGTTCGGCGAGGGGAACATCAAAACGCGCGTGAAAAGCGCGCTGCACTACAAAAAGCCCGCGTTTTGGGTCGCCGCCGCGGCGGTGCTCGCGGTCGTGATCGTGGCCGTGTGCTTTTTGACGAATCCGAGGTCGGAGCGCGGCAGCCTTGTCTGGGCGCAGAAGCTGAATGCGGCGGACATTGCATCAATCGAGCTCTACGTTCCGGCGGAAGGGGAGGCGCGGCAGTATAAAAAACTCGATACGGAAGAAATGGCACAGGCAGTCGAACTGATCAACAGCAGCCGCGGCACATATATCGAAAAACCGGAGACGGTTTACGCCGGCTTGCCGGTGTGGTTCCTTCTCACGATGGACGACGGCACGGTGCATGCTGTCGGCAGCGTAGTGGGCCATTATCTGATCATCGACGGCGATACTTTTGATGCGGACGTCGAGAATCAGGCGGAATGGGAAAACTATGTGCTAAAGGGCGATTCGGCAAGTCCGATCGACATGGCAGACCGGCTGTCGTATGCACTCTATGGGATGACAACGGGGGTGTATACGCTCGGCGAGGCCGTTTTCGAGGATTCCGTCTGGGAAACCAGCTATGAGGAGACCTTTGCCAATACGAAGTCCACGCCCGAGCTGTGGCTTTCCTCCGCACTTGGCACGGACATGACCGGTATTCTGTACGGTACAGTGACGGCGGCGAGAGGATACAGCTACCGCTTTTCGGAGTGGGAAGAGATCGACCTGACCGTGAGCAACTTCGACTGGCTGTTCCGCAGCGGAAGCGGCGAAGATTGGGACGGTACGAGCGCCGCGAAGCTGCGCCGCGAAAACGCCCATGCCTGGCGCGGCACGAGAACGGGCGAGGACGTCAATGCGGCAGTGCCGATGGCGGAGATCAGGCGTCAGGACGAGCTCACGGCGATGGACCAGTGGCTCTTATTGCAGCAGAAGGACGGCAGTCTTTACCTCGTGATGGGCTATCGCAGCGGGGGACTTCCCTACAGCGGGGCGCATCCCTACCGCTGGATCGTCCGCCTGAACGGCGGCGCGACCGAGCTGACCCGCGCTGACCTGAACGGCGACGGGATCGAGGAAGTGATCTCCTATACCGGCACTTCCACGCAGGAGCCGTACCGGCTGCGGGTGAGCAATCAGAGCGGCGAAGAGCTCTGGAGCGCGGAGCTGGGGCTGGCGCACGTGGGCTGGAGCAGCTATTTCCTCTATCGCGACAGCGTCAAGACGGCGCTATTGCGCTACGAGCCGACGATGTATCAGGGCGAGGCATCGTATTCCTACGAGCTCTTTATGCTCAGTGAAAACGGGACGACCACGCTGGCGGAGAATTCGGTGAGCTTCAGCATAAATCCCGATTCCGCCGATTCATGGCCCGCCGAGGCACAGAAATTCGCGGACGAGGTCAACAGGCTTTTAGACAAGAGCGAGCTGCTGTTCTCCACGCTGAACGCCGAGCTGCATTCCTACGGCGATGGCACGGTCATCCGCTGCGCAGAGCCGTCGGAGAGCGACGGAAGCAGGGCGCTGGCGTCCGCCGACCTCGACAACGACGGCAGGGCAGAGCAGATCATCTGCGAGAAAGCGTTCGGCGGCTATGAGCTGTGCGTCGCCGACGACAACGGCGAGGAGCTGATGCGCGACCGCATGTGGGAGGGCGACGTCTACTTCCTCTGCCGCGAAAACGGACGCGACATGCTGCTGCAATACAGCTTAAACGAGGGCAAAAATCAAGACGCGATCAGCTATTGCGCCTACTACTACGGCCTTCACACCTTTGACGGCGGCAAACTGAACATCGTGGAAAACAACAACACGAGCATTTATCTGAACTGGGACGGAACGCAGAACGGCGATTGGGGCGAATCGCAGCAGGCATTCGCAGCGCGCGTCAATGAGCTGATCGACCAGAGCGAATTTCTCATTGCCCAACAGGACGGCGAGCTCATTTTGACGAGCGAGGTGCAGCGCTGGTACTGCGTATCGCCGAAAACGATCAGAGTGGCAATGGATGACACAACGATCTATATCGACAGAAAAAGCTGGGACTTTGCCGAACAGTACCCGTCGCTCAAAGGGTTTGAGGACATTGGGACCGCAGGCAACTACTTTGTGGCGTTCGGTAGCCTGGGGGAGAAAAACGTCCTCTACGTGGTTTTCAATTTCGTGGCCGGCACGCTGCTCAAGACCTTCCCCGGCAACAACCTTATCTGGCAAGGAGATGACCTTTCCACCGCGGTCTACTCCTACCGGTCGGACGTCTACGCGCTCAACGGGACGAAGCTCGCCGCGCTCGAACTCGCGAGCGGCGAGGAGATCAGCGGCCTTGCCTTTGCGCCCGACGGCGTGTCGATCATTGCGACGGTCTCCGGCAAGAGCGGCGAGCGTAAGGTGACGGTCACGCGCGAGGGCAGCGCGTAGCAGACCTCGCTCACCGACTGGACGGAGGGCGACGGCGCGGAGCGCACGTACTTTGCCCCTGTCGGGATCGAGGGGAACGAGACATTTCTGGCGACGGTCGGCGTGAGCTACCGGCTGGAACAGCAGTCGGACGGCACATCCCGCATCGCGGAGATCACAGGCGCGGAGGGGCTCACGCTGCCGCGCTACCGTCACGGCTGGGTCAGCGTGGACGAAAAGGCAGACGTCCTGGACGCCGTGATCGCGGACGACGGCAAGAGCGCCGACGTGACGGTGCAGTATTACGCGAGCCTTGGGTCGGGGTATCAGACGTACACGGCGGGGGTTCATATTGTCGCACCGTAGGGTGCGAGGGGGATTCCTGCATCGTGCAGGAGTGCGCTAAAGGGGGATACTCTCTTTCTTGAAAGAGAGTATCCCCCTTTATAACCCCCGAGAGAAAGGACGAGGGGCCTTCCCCCTCGACCCCGCACATTGTGAGTTTGCAGCTTGAATGACTGCACGCGCTGCGCAGTGTGGGTGCGGTGTACATGGCTTCGCCATGAATCCCTG
>OOAA01001013.1_pt1 | contig 15969 bp, 7 predicted proteins | sample 1671671 | NCBI WGS metagenome assembly OOAA01 (sample SAMN06348180, study PRJEB24527) | human gut metagenome | biome: human gut; feature: ankylosing spondylitis patient; material: feces | host: Homo sapiens | place: China | collected 2015-10 | reverse complement strand
AAGCTCATTTACACATGCCGCCTTATATTTTTTGAACATTTACTGAATGTCCCTACTTTATATTGGGTTTAACAAATGTCTTCACTCCAATCGCATTACCATAAGAAACAATCATCTGATAGTTTCCGGCTTTCAAATCCCGGATGTCAATCATCATCGGAGAAACATATCTGACAGCCTTCACCAACTTTTCTCCACTGGCATCGTAGATGGCCAGTTTAGCAGGAGTGTTGTCAGGCAACGTCAGACGAATACCTGCAAATCCCGGAACATAAGTCACGCGGGCATCTGCCAAGGCTCGTTCATGATTGATTGGAAGAGCCGACAAGTCGCTCGGCTTGTAATCCACATCAATGCGCAACGTGTTTCCATTGACATTCTTCGGACGTACATAAACAGCCTGACGGATACCCGGTTCAGTTGTACCGAAATCAAGTGTCAGGTTCAACAGGTCAATCGAATTTTCAAATTCAAGATTTGCATTGTCAACCGTAAATGTTACCTCCACATCGTCAGCCAGTCCTCCGTTCAAGCGGAACACATAACCTTTACCGCCCTGTACTTTTGGCTCCGACAAAGCTTTCCAATTGAAAGCAGTCGGGTCAGCTGCATGCATTCGAGTGTCGTACTCATAAATAGTGTAGGACTTGCCCAACCCTTCCGGACTATAGGCAAAACCGAGTTCTTCAAAATTGCTGACCTGCGCAAGGTTCATGCTGGACGGGAAGCTCACATATGTATATTCCGACGGACGAAATGTATATTTCAAGATAAGATTCTTGACAGTTACAACACCGTCTTCCACCAAAACCTGACCGGAAGAATAGGCATCAGCATAAATTGTCAGTTCGTCAAGCACGTCACCGCCGTTAAGTTTCAACGTCTCGTCACGCTCAACGACAAATCCATTGCTTACGGTAAACGTACAGATTTTCAACGGTGCTATTGCCCAATCCTTATCACCCGGCTGGAATGCTTCCACCTTTAAAGTTGTAATACCTTCTGGAACTGTATGGATGTGCAAAATACCTCCTTCTCTGATTTCAGCCCATTCATTACCTTCAATCACACGATAGCCTACCGGCAGACCAGAGCTGGCTCTTGCTGTCAGTTTAACATCAGTCGGCTTATAGGCAAGTACCGGCTTAGAATCAAGCCAAGCAATCGTTTGTGCCTTGCGCTCCTTCGGAGTGTAATACAAACGAGTTCCCCCCATAGTTCCGTGGTCGGCACCGTTGCCGTCACCACCTTCTTCTATGTTGATTGTCAGCTCATATACATCTGAAGCCAACGGAAAGTCCCACTTGACCGGACTTGAAGCTGAAATACTTCCAGTGCTGGCAATCTGCTCTCCATTTCGTTTTAAAACATAGGCAATATTTCCCCATCGGCCGTTCTGCTTTCCGACAGTTGTCACAAATCGATTGAACACACCCTGTGGAAGAGTTATAGTAGCAGTTCCTGTTGCATGTACACCAAGACCTTTTGGATAAACTTTCCCTGCAAGATTCAACGTTTCACCGCCCACAGAAATATCCGTACTCACAGAGTTGTTGTAATTCGATGAGAGTTTATAGTATTTCGTATCAGAAACATAAACAATCTCTGCCGTTCCGTCAAAATAACCGGTACTAATAGAAGCCGGCTCCTGACCATCGGAAAACTCCGCTGTAAACGTATAGCACTCACTCAGCAACATCGATCTCGGAATAATCAAAACTTGAGGTTCTGAAAAAGTCGGATCTGAGGCAAAATTTGCCATATCAAGCTCACCGGCACTCACCATTTGATCCGGATTGCTATACAATTGCATTTTGACTGATGAAACCGAACGATTTTTCGCATCCACATAAACGTAAAGATAATCGTTGCCTGTCGTTGAAACCTGATTACCCAACACTGTAATCAATGGTTTTAAATCGACATTCAACACCAATGTTCCAACAGCACAAGCATAAGTTTCATCGCCAAACTGAACAGCTTCTACAACAACCTCTCCAAATGCATTGTTAAGAAAGACCAAACGATTTCCATCTACAATTTCGGCATCGCCTTTCACAACATGATAATAAACTGGCAATCCCGATGAGGCTGTTGCTTTTAACTCCATAGAAGTCACACCAGGAGGAACTGTTCCGCCTTGTGTTGCAAAAGCAACGGTCTGCGACTCACGTTCATCCATTTCCTGCGGCAAGTAAAGACGAGCCAACAACAAATGCCCATGATCTCCCCAGTTGTTGCTGTCGTAGATTTCAAAATTAAAACGTAATGTCTGCACTCCCTCCAGCGAGATGTCAACATCGTAGATACATGGATTTGAACCAATCGAAGGATTCGTTTTGGCAAATACCACCTGCTCATGCTTCACAACGCCGTCAGCCAGGAATTTAAAACGCAAATCGCCATAGCTGTTGGCATCAATCGTACCAAAACGGCTGACAAAACGTGTATAAGGACTGTCAAGCTTGTACTCAAGATAACCGGCAGCATGATTACCAACTTGCTTATAATAAGTCTGTCCGTTGACAATCACATTGTTGTTTTCAATACCGCGGTCCACTACCGGGCTCAAATAGCCGGAAGAATAGCTGATCCATTCCAAATCACCCAGCCATTTGAAAGTTTCGCCCGAAACCTCGACACAGTCAGAAACAATGTTTGTTCCGTCCGTAAAGTTTACCACCATACGATAGGCATACTCAACACCCGGAGCAGAAACCACATCGGCTGTCACATATTTTCCTTCGAAAATGTCATAGGACTGAAGTTCCTCAGGTTTCCCGCCATTCTGCATATTGAAAGAAACAGTCTTGACAGACTCCACTTCCTTTTCGCCGGCGTCAATTACCGCCTTCAGAGTTTCGCCGCCTGGAGTGGAATACACTCCAAGCAGGTCCAAAGTCTGTGCCGACGCTGACGCCGCACACAAACCCAACATCATCAATAAGCTATATGTTTTTTTCATAATTATTTCACCAAAATTTTAGCAACAAATTCTTTTCCATTCTCTACAATCTTCACGACAAACACGCCGTCAGGCAACGGTGTACTGTATGTCGGTTCCTTAGTACGTTCTGACACCATCAGGCGACCGGCCGTATCAAAAATCCGAATCATAGCGTCACCCTTAAGTCGGGACACATGGCAATAGCCGTCTTTAGCCCAAACCGGGTAACCGTCTTTTTCCTCCTTGTCGACACCGCTTGATTTCTTGTCATAACGAATCATCAAACGGGTTTCCAGTTCACCACCGGCCATGACATTGAAATCGTAGCCCATGCCTTCCACCATTTCTTCGCTGAAGCCAAATTCTGAATCTACAAGGCTCAAGCTGCCAGAAAGGTGTCCGGTGATACGGTCAACTTCCACACGGAAATCGCCACCGTCCGACAAGCGCAATCCTACAGGAATGTCACACTTCTCATCGGGCATCGTATTGATGGACAAGTTGTGCTTATACACTTTCGTATATATCTCGTTTGCATTGTCGTTGATGCTGAACATCTTGATAGCATCTTCGTTCTGCACAAACATTTCGCTTGCCTCATCATCGAACACAATCTTCATGCGGTCGGCCACTTTTCCGTTTGCATACAGTGATACGTAGACTGCATTCTGCTCTTCTGCCATATCAAACGAGTACACTTTACGGTTGATGCTCGTCGACTTCGCCACCGGTGTGATTGTCATCTCTGCCGAAGAATGGAGAGCCTGTACAAAGAACGGTGAGAACGGACGTACATGCTGTTCTGCGTCATAGATTGTCATGTCGTAGGCAAGATATGCATTCATATCCGGATCATATTGATACATGAATTTAACCATATCGTCGCTGTTGAACGAAACATTCTGTTCCTTGGTCAAATTGATATTGGCCGCATACGGATTGCCGACAAGATTCCATCCGTCGTCCGTTGAATTGGCCGCATTCGCAAATTCCAAGCCCGTTACCTGAACCTTACTGTTCGAGAACAGATAAGCACCGTCGGTATTCAATCCGGTAGAAATGTCGGCTATCGTTTCCAATTCGACATTTTCCGGCATTACACCTTGCACAACTTCCACTTTCACAGGAAGAGTCACCACGCGGTCAGTAGCTACATATTCGTTACCGCCGTCTTCAAGCGACAGGTTCACGCGAGGTTCAAGAGCTACATTGAGTCGGAACGGTTCCGCTTCAGCACCCTGCAAGACAACCGTCACAGGATTCCATACAAACTTGTTTATCTTCTCCTTGTCAATCTTCACAACAATAGTAGAAGTTCCTGTAGACGGAGAAATGATACTGTCGGAAATCGAAGCATATTCCGTTTCGCTCACTGTTGCAAGAATATCATTGTCGGCAGAACCCGACGATACTTTCTTCACATTCAGTATAATATTGTCGTATGCATCGTACAGAATATAAGCCTTCGGATCACGGTCAGCATCAACGAGCGACACTTCGGCCTTTACCGGAGGAATATCACCAGAAAGTTGCTCCATAATCATCATCTCCATTGCTTCCGGCACACTCTTAGCTGGAACCGTGAATGTAACGGTACCGTCGGCCTCAGCCGTTGCCGTATAATTGTCAGCAAACACGCTTTGAGAACCTAACGGACGAATTTTCAACGTATAGTTTTCACCCGTCTTCACATTTTCATGCTTGAAGGCAAATTTAAACATATCGCTGTCGGTATATGTCTTACGGACAGTCGAAATGAATGTATAGCTGCTCTGCGACAAAGGCATTTCACCAGACCGTGAATAATCAGCATAATTGTAAGGATACTTGTCGAATACGCTAAATGTACCGGTCAAAGAAATTCCATTATGCGTGATAAGCATGACCTTGCTGTCAGCAGTCGCAGCCGTATGTGTTTCCACCGAAATAGGCTTGAACGGCAGCATTGTAGAATGACGGTATTCTGCATTACCAGAGATTCTTACCCTGTCGCCGCTCTTGGCTTCTACAAGATAGCCTTGGTCATCATAGGATTCCATATTTCCATACGCAAGCAAAGCCTCATCATCAAGACGCACACCGTGCTGCATATAATAAATCACTTCTTCCTGCGACAACGAACGGTTCCAAACAGCCACCTGGTCAAAGGCACCCTTAAACCACTTGTCGCCGCTCTGGTCCTGTCCAAGCATCAATTCTGTATTGATACGAGTTTTCGACATATTACGCTGCGTACGGTAACGCATACCATTCATATAGTAATCCACAGCTGTCGGGCTGACAACCAAAGCAAAATGAATCCAACGTCCCAAATCCGCTTGGGTTACCTTCAGCGACGTAGCGTTGTTCCAACTCCACGACTCTTCGTTCCAGTGACAACGCATCTGTCCGTTGCTCAGGTGGATACCTGTTGCTCCGACAGAGCCGCTACGGAAGAAAATCAAAGGCTTGTTGCCTGTCAGCACGTTAGCACTGTCCATTCTCACCCATCCCATCAGCGTAACAGTGTTGCTCTGATTCAACGGCTGGTAAATTGATGCTGTGCCCAGATATGCGCCACCTTTGTCGAGAACAAGACCGTCGCCAATAGTTTTAGTCGTAATCTTGTTGACAACCTTCAACGGATAGGCAATCAAACGGTCGTCTTCACCTGTAATATTTACAACCTGTTCTGTGCCAAACTCACCGAAGCCGAACGGATTGATTCGGAGTTGTGTCGATGCAGAACCTTTGACGAACGACAAATCACCCAGAGGTTTAGCGAACTGATGGTCAGTCTTAATCGCATAGCTTCCTGTCGGTTCCGGTTCGGTTCCCATCAATTGGGCATCCAATTCAAAGCTGACAGGCTCTTCGTCGTACAATTCCACAGCTCCCATGCTGCTCACGCCCTTGACCTTCACTTCGATACCACGTTCCAAATGTGCAATAATCAAACGAGAACCCAAAAGCCCGTGCAAAGCAACATTCTCCATTTTCAGCACCTTGTTCTCTGCATCGTAAACCATGTCGCCGACTTCCTGCCAGTAATCAGGCATTTTGTTGGCCGGAGCCTTGTACAGACGGTAAACCTTTCCGGCATCAACATCTGCAGCCGGTATAGAGATGGTATACAAATCATTCTCACCTACGACTCCATTATATGATTTAATCTGGAATGCCATCGGTTGAAGAATATACTTTTCTGCATCAAGGTTCGACGGACTGATTTCAAGCCAATTACGGTCTGTATATCCGTACACCCACATCTTCACCGCAGAAGAAACCCCTTCACCCGGCTCAAGTGTAAGCAATGTCTGGTCTCCGTCGACAAACGATGTAGAACCGCTGACAGTAGCTGACGTTGCATAAGTAGCACCTACAGAAATCGGCATATCGACATAGGATACTTCCGCACGAGTACGGATTTTAGGCTCTACAGCTGTAAACTGCTCCTTATCGGCAGCCAGCGAACCATTGTTGAATCCATTGTAATATACCAGACCATTTACATTGTCTGTCTTATGTGAATATGCCGCCTTTCTTACCTCATCTTCAGAAAGCGCATAATTCCAAATCTTCAGTTCGTCGACAGCACCTTCCAGTTCCTGCCATTCGTAAGCATCGGCAAACAATGACAGATACAGACTGTTGTTCAACGAGAATTCCGGACGGATACGCTGCTGTTCACCACGCTTCACACCGTTGACATATATTGCAATAGTACCGTTACGTGTTTCCGTCACAGCGATATGCGACCATTCGCCCATAGTCAGAGCACCGCCGTCCAATGTTGACTGCTGTACGAAATCAGCTTCATAAGTAGGACGGTTGAACACGGTTGCCGGAGAAACACGGAACTTCAACGAACCGTTTTCGAGTCCCAGCCACCAGCCCTTTACTTCACGTTCAGGCGTTTTCTGACGATTGGCAAGGATTGTACCGTTTGTCATCGGCTTCACCCACAAGTCAATCGTGAAGTCATTGAAGAAATAGTCTACATAGCCTAAATCCACACGGCCTTTTCCGTTAGAATACAATGCCTTTCCTGCTTTCAGCGCAACAGAAGTAGAGGCACTTTCTTTTACAGTATATTCTGCAGATTCTGTTGAAACATCCGGCGATTCGCGCAACGTAAGCTTCAACTTTACTACGTCGCCTTTAGCCAACGGATATGTAAGATACTGGTACGGATTATTTACAACTTTTCCGTTTACAGTCCATTCATAATAATAGTACAAAGGAATAGTCCATTGCGTATCAATTCCAATCGTACGGCGTCCGTCGACGTTAGAAATCTCCTTCAAGGCGAATCCGTTGTCAAAGTAACGGTCGCTCGGATTTTCAAGGTCAGCAATATACACACCACGGCCATAGTCAGCAATAACCATTTCCTGAGTAGTGTAGTTCAACGACATGGCGCCTGTTTTTGAGGCATTGTAGCCCTGCATCCAAAAATGCCATTCCTGTGAGCCATTTTCAAGCAAATAAATACCAGTATTTTTGTTTCGCAAGTAAATGTCACCGCTACCTTCGTGCAATACCAGGTCATTGACAGTGTTCATCCAAGGCAAATTGTATGTCAAATCCGCCAACTGTGTCAGTGTAGAAACATCCCACTTAGTCACATAACTGCGGTTGTTCTTTTTATGAACGACATACAAGATATTACTGTTGTCCGGATCTGCGGCAATTGCCTGTATTTCCGAAACTCCCGGAAGGAAAATATCCTCCGAGAAAGTATTGCCATTGTCTTTCGAATAATTCAGGATATTGTATCCTGTTCCTGTCCACAATGTTGATTTACCATTGTCACGCGCATCACGCGACAACGTATACATATTTACATATCGTCCCTTGACGTCAACCTGACGTGCCGAACGGCCGAAATCTTCAACAATAAACAGTTTTCTATCTTGACGCACATACCAGTTTCCGGTGCATACATCCGCAGCAGTAATGCCAGAAGCCCAGCTTCCGTAATCAAGACCGGAAATGCCACCACCGCCCGACGGATAATAACAAGTGTTTCCATAAGGACCAATCATGGCAAAGCTACCTTCGTATCCGCGCCATGTACCCCAACGGCCGTCAAAATAAGTCTGGACATCGACGTCCTGCGTATTACCAAGAATAAGCTGGTCGCCAAATTCATTGGTCTTAATGCAGTAGTACAGCTGCTGTCCCATATCACCGCTGATATTAATCCACTCATTGTTCTTCACCGCCTTGTCGCGCATCAAAAGTCCCGCATCCGAACCACGGAACACACGGCCTGACTTATGAGAAACGATACAGTGGTTGTCAGCATTGTGACGGGCATTTGAAACGATATAGTAATTGCCGTCATCCTGCAGGGACGTCATTCTGTTACCCCATGCATATTCATAGAAGTTCTTTCCGCCATCGCTACTGATTGCAGAACTCATCGAACATCCGTAAATCCAATTCGAATCGATGTAGTTTACACCGAAACCACCCAGCCAGCCCCAAGGAGCCTCGTTTCCGAAAATTGTACCGGAACCGATACCCGCATAAGGTTCATGGAGAGTAATCCATGTCTTGCCGCCGTCGCGTGAACGGTAGAGAGCAGTCTTATTGTTATAGCTTACATTTCTTGAAGCCGAAGCAAACCACATTTCGTTAGGATTGTTCGGATTGATATTCAAGAACGCCTGCGATGTAGCCTCGAACGGGAAGTTCACACCTTCGCAACGAAGCTCAGTGCTGTCCTGATTGAACACCTTGAAGTGCAACTTCTTGATTGTATATTGACGCACACCGTTGACAACTTCACTTTTCGCTCCGTCGTCAAAGTACATAATGCTCTTCGATGTCGGGAAGAAAATCTTGTTTCTGTCCGTAGGATGGAACACCGACTCCTGGAACCAAAGTCCGCGCACAGTACTTTCCGCACGGTTGTCGAGCAGAGAGTCTGGCACATTCACACGAGTCCACGTACGGCAGGTGTCTTCGCTTATCCACAAGTCGCTGGACCAGTAGCTGCTGCCGGAACGCTGCACCGCACCGATAAATTTCAGATTGCCGTCGGCATCACGGAAAGCATGGCCGCGCTTGAAACCCTTATGAGTGGCTCCGGCCACACGTGTCCAGGTTTGTCCGCCGTCAACTGTACGGTAAACAGGATTGCCAGTACCGCCCATAAAGGCATAGACATGGTCCCAATTGTCAGGGTCAACCGGAATAGCCGAGTGTGTAGCATAGTTACGGAACTCACGGTCTGGAATACGGTCTGTAATCAAGTCCCATGTACGTCCGCAATCATCCGTACGGTAAATACCCGAACCGTCAGGAATAACCATAATCTTGTCCGGGTCTTCAGGATGAACCTGAATCCAGTGAATACGGCCCGACGAAGGTTTCGGCTTCGATGCACGGAAAATGCCCGGCTGGCGTTGACCGGCCTTGCGAGGTGCCGGAGAATAGTCCTCCGTCAACAGATAATTATTATAAGGTACATCGGAAGAACGCGGCGCCATTCTTACGGCAGCCTTGAAAAGTTCAGCCGTATAGGTAGTATCCATAAACTGATACAGCGTATCGCCTCCCGGCATATATCCATATGTCGGCAGCCATTGCTTGGCGTATCGTCCATACTCCAACGAACCGCGCACCTTTGAACGGTTGCGGCTGATGTAGTCACCCATAATTTTCTTGATTTCATCGGCGCTCCATCCATCACGCGCCAATTTCACATAAACTTCATCAAGCAACAAATCCTCTTGTTTAACATTCTGGAACACAGAATCAGGGATAGACTCCAACTTGCTGCGCAGATACTCTGGCGATTGAGTCTTTTCTCTGTTCGTGAACGCTAAAACAACCAATGGGATAAAGATAATCAGAATAAAAATTTTTCTCATCTCAATTGATTTTTAACCTAAAACATTTAAAACAAACTAATATAATCTATTAACAAATTATTACACAAACAATCTTCACGCTACAAAATTAATATCAATAAATATATTTTCCAGAGTCAAATATATTTTTCGGACTTTTCTACTAATTTATTTGACTTTTTCTACACTTTATCTGCCAAAGTGAAATATTTTCATACCAAAATCAGCAAACTCCGCTTTTCTCCCGATTTTTTTGCATAAATTTGCAACAAGAATCTCAAATACTATCAAAATTCCCAGTGGAAGAATCATACGAAGAAACTATGCTACAAATAGGCGAAGCTTTGGTCAGCCTTGACCTTATCGAACAGTTTTTTTGCTGCAACCTCGACAAATGTCTTGGCGAATGCTGCATCGAAGGCGATGCCGGCGCGCCCATCAGCAAACAGGAATATGAAAAAATAAAGGAAATACTTCCGGAAATCTGGAACGACCTGCTGCCCCAGGCTCAAGAAGTCATCAAACAGCAGGGCGTAGGCTACATTGACGAAGAAGGCGACCTTGTCACGTCTATCGTCGACGGCAAAAACTGCGTATTCACCTGCTACGGCAACAACGGCATGTGCTATTGTGCCATTGAAAAAGCCTATCGCGAAGGCCGTATCGACTATTATAAGCTCATTTCCTGCCACCTCTATCCGGTTCGTCTGACTGAATACCCGACATTCACGGCTGTCAACTATCACCGCTGGAAAATCTGCAAGGCAGCCGAAGCATTGGGACGGAAAGAAAACATCCGGCTCTACCAGTTCCTGAAAGAACCGCTCATCCGCCGTTTCGGAAAAGAATGGTACGACGAGCTATGCGAAGCCTGCGAGGCATATCTGGAACAATACGGAGAATAGAAAAATTCCAGGCGCATTTTTTGCAACATTAAATTAAATCACTATCTTTGTCGCATCAAATGGATGCCTCAGATTCCTTTTTCCAATACGGCATCTGTTATTCTACTCTAAATTTTAATCGAAATTTTACACTATCAGCAACATCCACATCATCATTTGTAGATGTTTGCTTCTTGCAACGAATATTAATATCTATATGTACAAACTCTCAGATCTACAACAAATGGATCTTCCCGCTTTGAATGAAGTGGCGAATTCGTTAGGCATTACCGACAACATTCAAGGAGAAGAACTTATCTTCAAGATTCTTGACCAGCAAGCTATCCAGGCTGCCCAGAAGTCCGCATCTAATACTGAAAAGAAAACGAAAAAGACAAAAGCTACTAAAACTTCTGAAAACAAAAAGGCAGCAAAAGAAACGGTTCCGGCTACAGAAGAAGTCAAAGCAGAAGAAAAAGCACCAGCCCCGAAAAAGACAGCAAAGAAAACCGCGGCCAAATCGGCATCAAAAGCAAAACCGGCAGAACAGGAAACAGAAAAGCCGGCTGTAGAAGAAAAGAAGCCGACCGCCGATAAAAAGTCAACAAAGAAAAAAGCGGAGGCAAAAAAAGAAGACAGCAAAGTAGCAGAACAACCGACTGCCGAACAACAGGCACCGGAAAACAACGAACCGCAAGCTACAGCTGAACCGGCACAAGCCAAGGAAGAGACCAATGCGCCGGCACAACAGGAAGAAAAAACGGAAACAGCGGCCCAGCCGGCTGAACCGCAACAACCAAAGGTAGAATTGCCGAAACGCAAGGATGTTTCCCTAAGCTCATTCTTCCCATTCAGCGGCGGACAGAAATTCGTTCCGCGCAGCCAACGCCAGGCACAGGAAGCGCAAGCAGCTTCCGGCACCGACATAGCCGAGGCAAAACCGGCAGAGCAACCGGCTGAACAGACACAGCCACAACCGCAGGCTCAACCTCAACAGCCTCAAAACAATCAAAGAGCTCAAAAAAATAACCGCCGTCAGCGCAACAACGCCAACAACAATAACAACCAGCGCCAGCAACCTCAACCTCAGGAGCCGCCTATGCCGCTCTATGATTTCGAAGGCATCGTCAAAGGCACCGGCGTTTTGGAAATAATGCCCGACGGCTACGGATTCCTCCGTTCTTCCGACTACAACTATCTGCCTTCACCCGACGACATCTACGTTTCACAACAGCAAATCAAGCAAAACGGCCTGAAAACGGGCGACGTGGTGGAAGGTCCTATCCGCCCGCCGAAAGAAGGCGAGAAATTCTTCCCGCTATGTAGCGTAGAGTCCATCAACGGACGCTCGACAGAATACGTTCGCGACCGTGTGCCGTTTGAACATCAGACACCGCTTTTCCCTGACGAAAAATTCAACTTGGGCAGCGGACGCAATTCAAACATCTCAACCCGTATCGTCGACATGTTCTCCCCTATCGGAAAAGGACAGCGCGGACTTATCGTCGCACCTCCGAAAACGGGTAAGACAGTATTGCTGAAAGACATTGCCAACGTCATTTCGGAAAACCATCCGGAAACCTATATGATTATCCTGCTCATCGACGAGCGTCCGGAAGAAGTGACCGACATGGCACGCAGCGTAAAGGCGGAAGTGATTGCCTCTACGTTCGACGAACCGGCTGAACGCCATGTAAAAATTGCCGGTCTCGTACTTGAAAAGGCAAAACGCATGGTGGAATGCGGACACGATGTTGTTATCCTTCTCGACTCCATCACTCGTCTGGCACGTGCCTACAACACTGTTTCGCCGGCATCCGGCAAGATTCTTACGGGTGGTGTCGATGCCAACGCCCTCCAGAAGCCGAAACGCTTCTTCGGTGCAGCCCGTAATATCGAAAACGGCGGTAGCCTTACCATCATCGCTACGGCACTGACTGAAACAGGTTCAAAGATGGACGAAGTGATTTTCGAAGAGTTCAAGGGTACGGGCAACATGGAGCTTCAGCTCGACCGCAAACTTTCGAACAAACGCATCTTCCCGGCTGTCGACATCATCGCCTCCAGCACTCGCCGCGACGACCTGCTGCTCGACCGCGAAACCATCAACCGCATGTGGATTATGCGCCGCTTCCTCTCGGACAGGACATCCATCGAAGCGATGGAATTCATCAAGGACCGCATGGAGCGTACACGTTCGAACGAAGAACTGCTTCTCACAATGAACGATTAAAAGTTTTTTTCGAATATACTGATGAACGAAAAGCACTTCCGCACATTCCCGCGGAGGTGCTTTTCCGTTTTCTTTGCGAGAAAACAAAAATATTCATTACCTTTACGGAAAATTGAACTTATGAAACGATACATACTTCCTCTGCTCGCTTCGGGAATGTGCCTTACGGCCACAGCGGGCAACGACATCATAAACCTGCTTGTCGGTACATATACCAACACCGGAAGCAAAGGCATCTACTCCCTTTCGTTCGACCAGACATCGGGAGAATCCATGCTGCTTGACGTAGCAGAAACCGACAATCCGTCGTTTCTGACACTTTCGCCCGACAAACGTACGCTATATGCCGTCAACGAATCGGGAAAACCGACAGACGCCGTTACGGCATTCTCATTTGACAAGAAAAGCGGCAAACTGAAGGAAATCAACCGGGAAACTGTGAACGGCACAGCACCCTGCTATGTGGCAACAAACGGAAAATACGTGCTGACCGCCAACTATACCAGCGGAAGCATCACAGTACTTCCAACCGGCAGCAACGGCAAGCTCCTGCCTGCCGTACAGACAGAACAATTCACTTTGACTGGTGAAGCCCCCGATAAAGCTCGTCAAAACGGACCGCACCTCCATTGTGTAAAGTTCTCCCCGGACTCCACCTTTTTCGTTTCAGCCGATTTAGGTAACGACCTTCTTTATGTCTATACCTTTACCGACAATCCTAAAAAGCCGATACAGCAGGTTGAATCCGTACAACTTCCCGCCGGAAGCGGTCCGCGACACATCACCTTCTCAGAAGACGGCCGCTATGCTTATCTGCTGACGGAACTTTCAGGTAAAATCTTTGTTTTTGAAGTCAACGGCACCCATTTGAAGGAAGTGCAGACGATAGAATGCGACAAGGTCGGCGCTCGCGGCAGTGCGGACATCCACCTTTCGCCCGACGGCAACTACCTCTACGCCAGCAACCGACTGCGCAACGAGGGTATTGCCATCTATAAGGTAAACCGCGAAAACGGAACAGTCTTGCCGATAGCCTACCGCAACACGGCGGCACATCCGCGCAACTTTGCCATTACCCCTAACGGGAAATATCTGCTCTGCGCCTGCCGCGACACCAACGTCATTCAGGTGTTCTGCATCAACGGCAACGGCACACTTTCGATAAAAGATACAATCGAAATTCCGGCACCGGTTTGTGTGTTGTTCGACGAATAAACGACTATCTATCAAAACGATATATTTTGCATATTAGAAAATTTGATTATGGCAGGAATTAACAAGACCAACGTGGCACGTCTGCTCGACAAGGCAAAAATCCCCTACGAGCTTGTACCCTACGTTGTTGACGAAAACGACCTGGCGGCCACTCACATAGCCACCCAACTGAACGAGGACATCCATCAGGTGTTCAAAACCCTCGTGCTTCACGGCGACAAGACGAAGCATTTCGTATGTGTCGTGCCGGGAAATGCGGAAGTCGACTTGAAAAAGGCGGCTAAAGTTTCGGGAAACAAAAAGGCGGAAATGATTCCGATGAAGGAACTGCTGCCCACCACCGGCTACATCCGTGGAGGCTGCTCGCCCATCGGCATGAAAAAGGCATTTCCTACCTACTTCCACGCTTCATGCCTGAACTACGAATACATCTATGTAAGTGCGGGCGTCAGAGGGCTGCAACTGAAAATTAATCCGCAGGCGTTGGTCGACTATGTACGCGCCACCGTTGCCGACATTGCTACGGAAGATTAATACAACAAAAACCTACAACACGTTTTCAACGATGAACAGATTCGGACTACACTATACAGTTACCACCTTCGGCGAATCGCACGGCGAAGCCATTGGCGGTGTCATCGACGGAATGCCGGCGGGCATTGCCATCGATTTGGAAAAAATCCAGAAGGAACTCGACCGGCGAAAACCGGGACAGTCGAAAATCGTCACTCCGCGCAAGGAAAACGACCGTGTGCGCGTGCTGTCCGGACTGTTTGAAGGCGTGACAACCGGCACATCGATAGGCTTCATCGTGGAAAACGAGAACCAACACTCGTCGGATTACGAAAACATCCGCCACACGTTCCGCCCGTCGCATGCCGACTACACTTATACGACCAAATACGGAATCCGCGACCATCGCGGAGGAGGACGCTCGTCGGCACGCGAAACGATAGCCCGTGTCGTAGCCGGAGCATTTGCCCGTCAGGCATTGGAGCAGGCCGGCATAAAGATTTACGCCTATACCTCACAAGTGGGCGACATAGCTCTCGACAACGACTACACGCGCTACAATCCGGAACTGATTGAAACGAACGATGTGCGCTGTCCCGACCCGGAAAAAGCGGCACAGATGTATGCGCTCATCGACCAAGTCAGAAGCGAAGGCGACACCATAGGCGGCGTAGTGACATGCGTCGTGAAAGGCGTTCCCGTCGGGCTGGGCGAACCCGTATTCGACAAGCTCCACGCACGCCTTGCCTATGCCATGATGGGCATCAACGCCGCAAAAGGGTTTGAATACGGAATGGGATTTGCCGGTGTAGGCCGTCGTGGAAGCGAAATGAACGACGCGTTCCGCACGGACAACGGAAAAGTGACCACCGCTTCCAACCACTCCGGCGGCATACAGGGAGGCATTTCCAACGGCGAGGACATCTATTTCCGCGTTGCCTTCAAGCCGGTAGCTACACTCCTGAAAGATGTGGCAACCATCGACGACTGCGGCAACGAAACCACCCTGCACGCAAAAGGCCGCCACGACCCGTGCGTGCTGCCACGTGCCGTGCCCATTGTAGAAGCAATGGCAGCAATGGTGCTGTTCGACATGCTGCTCATCAACCGTTCCAGCCGTTTTTAAGCCTATGGAAGAACAGAAACCCTACTACGACTTCGGAGAATTTCTGAAAAAGCATTTCTCCGTGAAGGTTCAGAAAATAGCCATCAATGCGGGCTTCACCTGCCCCAACCGCGACGGGACGATCGGAGAGGGAGGGTGTACGTTCTGTAACAACGGAGCGTTCACCCCTTCTTATTGCATGCCCTCGAAGAGCGTCGGGCAGCAGATCG